>DGYMJ06203__coassemble_317_pt1 | contig 48848 bp, 34 predicted proteins | sample DGYMJ06203__metabat2_high_PE_015 | metagenome-assembled genome bin DGYMJ06203
GCGCGGCCGCCGATGGGTTGGAACGAACCCGTCCCCAAACGACCCGTTTCACACCTGCTGGCGGGCGACCAGGTCGGCAAACAGCCCTCCGCGCTCGACGAGCTCGTCGTAGGTGCCGTCCTCGACGATGCGGCCCTCGTCCAGCACGACGATGCGGCTGCAGCTGCGGATGGTCGACAGGCGGTGCGCGATGACGAGCCGCGTGCACTTGAGCGCGTCGAGGGAGTCCGTCACGATCTTCTGCGTCGCGTTGTCGAGCGCGCTCGTGGCCTCGTCGAGCATGAGGATCTTAGGCCTCGCCGCGATGGCGCGCGCGATCATGATGCGCTGGCGCTGCCCGCCCGACATGCCGCCTCCGCCCTCGGTGACCATGGTGCTCATGCCCATGGGCATGGCGTCGATGTCGTCGGCGATGCCCGCGAGCTCGGCGGCCGCCCAGGCGTCCTCGAGCGAGAGGCCCGGCGCGGAGATGGCGATGTTGTCGTAGATGCTGCCCGCGAACAGCTTGCCGTCCTGCAGCACGACGCCGATGCGCTTGCGCACGCTTCCCGCGTCCACGCTTGCCAGGTCGCGCCCGTCGTAATAGACCGCGCCGCGCTGGGGCCGCTCGAAGCCCAGCAGCAGGCGCATGAGGGTGGACTTGCCGCAGCCCGTCCTGCCCACGACCGCCACGTACTCCCCCGGGCGCACCTTGAGCGTGAGGTCGGAGAGCACCGGCTGGTCGTCGCCGTAGGAGAACGTCACGCGGTTGAGCTCGAAGCCGCCGGAGAGCCGCTCCACCGCGCGCTTGGACTCCGAGGTCTCCGGCACCGTCTTGAGCAGCGGCTCGGCCATGTCGAGGTACGGCCGGATGCACGCCATGTTGAGCGCCGCCCCGGCAAGGGCGGAAAGCGCCGTGGACACCGCGCCGTAGGCCGCCGTGAACGCCATGTAGTCGGCAACCGACAGGCCCCCGGCGAAGGCCGCGAGGTAGAACACGATGGTCGCGGCGCCGGCGACCGCCATCTGGACCGTCGAGGAGAGCCGCACGGCAAGCGGCCCGTTGTAGGTGAGGCGCGCCTCGCGCTGGTAGATGTTCGCCCAGGTGGCGAAGGCGCGCTTCTCGGCCCCCACCAGGCGGATCTTCTGCAGACCCTCGATCAGCGCGTACTGCCAGCCGGACAGGCGCGCGCCCAGCTCGAGGCGGCGGGCGGTGACGCGCAGCTGCACCGCGGCCGTCGCCGCCGTGACCGCCGTCGTGAGCAGGGCGACGGCGACGGTGGGCGCCGCCATGGCCGGCGCGATGGCCGCGATCTGGCCCACGTAGGCTATGGCGAACACCGCGTTCAGGCACGCCGTGAGCACGACGTCCTGCAAAAGCCGCCCGATCTCGCCCACGAGCGCCAGGCGCTCGGACAGATCTCCGGTCGCGTAGCGCGAGAAGAACGACGCGGGAAGCGACAGCGTCCTCATCATCATGGCCGCCTCGAGCGGCACGTCCAGCTTGGTGGAGATGCGCGCCAGCACGATCTGCTTGATGCCGCCCACGATCACCTGGGCCACGAGCACACCCGTGAGCAGCACGGCGAGCGGGGCGATGATGCTGACCTCACCCGCCTCGACCACCGGGCCGAACACCACGCGGTTCACCGCGGGAGCCACCATGCCGAGCGCCGTCGCGCAGGCAGCCGCGAGCAGCAGGGCTATATAGTCGCCGCGGTCGAGCGACTGGACCAGAAACGCGAAGATGTCGCGGATGCCCAACTCCTTTTGGGGCAGCGGGCGGTAGAAGCACCACGCCTCCTCCGACAGGCGCTTCGCGGTCCGCTCGTTGACGCGCACCGGGCCCATGCCGTCCATGAACTGGTAGCCGCCGCGCGCAAGCGGGATCAGCGCCACGGGCAGTCCGTCGTCGGCGAACCCGAGCATGGCCCCCATCGCGTCGCGGTACCACGCGCCGGAAAGCCGCACCGGGCGGCACATGATGCCCGTCGAGCGCAGGCGCTGCTGGATGAGCTCGTCCATGCTCTCGACGCCGCGCACCGGCTCGCCGCCCTCGACGCCGTAATAGGCGAGCACGTAATCGAGGGCGCTGCCCGCCTGCGCCATGCGCGACGTCCCCTCGGCGGTGCGCGCCCCCGTCACCGAGTCGGACAGGCGCTGCAGCGCCGCCTCGAGGCGCTCGTCATCGTAGCGGCGGCGCACCTCGACCTGGCTCTCGAACAGATTCATGGGCACCTCCTACTCCGCGCTCACGAGGCGGACGTACGCGCCGCCCGCGGCCATCAGGTCCTCATGGGTCCCGCGCTCGGCCACCCGGCCGTGGTCGAGCACCAGGATCTCGTCGCAGTCGCGGATGGCCGACAGCCGGTGCGCGATGACGATGAGCGTGAGGCCGCGTCGCCGGATCGCGCGCATGACCTCGGCCTCGGTCTGCGCGTCGAGCGCGCTCGTGGCCTCGTCCATGATGAGGACGACCGGGTCGGCCGCAAGGGCCCGGGCGATCTCCAGGCGCTGGCGCTGGCCGCCGGACAGATCGCGCCCGCCCTCGGCGAGCACCGAGTCGTAGCCGCCGGCGCGCCGCATGACGTCGTCGTGGATCTGCGCGTCGCGCGCGGCGAGCAGCACCTCGAAGTCCTCGATGGCGTCGTCCCACAGCCGGATGTTGTTGGAGATGGTGTCGTTGAACAGCGTGATGTCCTGGTCGATCACCGCAACCGACGCGCAGCGCGCCGAGCGGGGCACGCGCTCGATCGGCACGCCGTCGAGCAGCACCTCGCCCGACCAGGGGCGGTACAGACCGCTGATGAGCTTGGAGATCGTCGACTTGCCGCAGCCCGACGGCCCCACGAGCGCCACGCTTTGGCCCGGCTCGACGGTCAGGCTGAAGTCCTCGAGCAGCGGGTCGGCGAGCGGCGAGTACCCGAAGGTCACGTGGTCGAGCTGCACGCCGCCGTGGAGCTTACCCATGAACAGGTCGAGGCAGGCGGCGTCCGCCTCGCCGTCCTTTGCGGGGGCGTCGCCGTCCTCGAGCCCGTCTTCCTCCGGCGCGCACAGCGGGTCGACCGGGTAGTCCATGACGTCTTTCATGCGCTCCATGTCGGTGCGCATCTCCTGAAACGCCTGCAGGCTCTCGATCAAGCCCTGGACCGGTGCTGCGAACTGCGCGGCGATGCCCTGGAACGCCAGCAGCATGCCCACCGACAGCTCCCCCTGGATGATGAGCCAGGCGCCCAGCACGAGCACGGCGATATTCGCCAGGCAGGTCACGAGCTGCGGCACGAGGCCGAGGTACTGGTCGATGCGCGCGTAGCGCACGGACTGGGCGTTCGCGTTGGCCTGAAAGCCCGCCCAGCGGCGGAAAAAGCCCGTCTCCACACCCGAGGCCTTGAGGGTCTCCACCATGGAGATGCCCGCCATGGTCGCCGCGACGAGGTTCGCCTCGTCGCGCATCTGGACGCGCGCGATGTTCACCCGGCGAGCCGAGATGAGAAGCGCCATGGCGAAGTTCACGAGCACCGACACGACGCCGATGGCCGACAGGACGGGCGAGTAGGTGACCATGAGCACGAGGTACGCGACGAGCATGGCCGCGTTCACCAGAAGCGGGGTCAAGATCCCCACCAGGTTCTTGGCGATGTCGGCGTTGGTCTGCGCGCGGGCCATGACGTCGCCCGCGGCGCGCTGCGAGAAGAACTCCATGGGCAGATGGAGCACGTGCCAGAAGAAGGCCGACGACGACGCGACGGCCACCTTCCCCTCGAGCCGCAGCAGGAAGATGTTGTAGAGCGCCGAGACGATGACCCGCAGGATGCAGGCCGCCGCCAGCACGCCCACGAACGGCACGAGCCAATCGGGGTTCGTCCCCGTGATGATCCGGTCGGTGAACACCTGGGAGACCGCCGGCGCCACGAGACCGAGCAGCGACACGATGGCGCAGGTCAGCATCACGAACGCCACGAGGCCCCGCGTCCCGTGCAGGCGGCCGCGCGCGAAGGCGGCAATGGAGGCCGGGGCGCCGCCCGTCTTGAAATCGGGCCCGGGGGCGAGCGCGAGCACGATGCCGGTGAACTGGCGGTCGAACTCCTCGAGCGGCACGCGGACCTCGCCGCGCGCCGGGTCGTTCAGATAGGCGAAGGCGCCCTTGAACCCGCGCAGGACCACGAAATGGTTGAAGCCCCAGTGCACGATGCAGGGGAGGTCGCCCTCCTCCATAAGGGCGTCCATCTCGTAGCGGAAGCCCTGGGCCTCGAAGCCGTAGCTGCGGGCCGCGCGCAGCATGTTGCCGGCGGACTGGCCGTCGCGCGAGACGCCGCAGTCGCGGCGCACCTCCTCGAGCGGCAGCCATTTGCCGTAGTAGGCGCAGACCATGGCGAGGCAGGCGGCGCCGCACTCGAGCGCCTCCATCTGCATGATCTGGGGAACGCGGCGCACCAGGCGCCCCGAGGAGGCGCCCGGGCGCCGCTTGGCGAGCCTGTCGGTCATCTAAGCTCCCAGCAGCAGTTCGAGCGGCGAGTAGCTCTCGACGACGATCTGGCAGTCATAGGTGCCCGAGGGCACGTCTATAAAGGCCGTCGCGACGTCGTACCAGCCGCTTGCGGGCTTTGCCGCCCCGGGAATGGTGACCATGGACGCCAGGACGGGGGTTCCGCCCACCGACCCGATCGTCCCGATGGCGTCCCCGACCCTCACGGTATCCCCGCGCGAAAGGTCGGATGCCGTCTCGCTGTCCATATAGCACGTCGCCCCGTTGCGGCCCACCACGATCACGGCATCCTGGGTGTCGTCAAGCCTTCCGAACACCCCCCAGACGATACCGGCGGCAAGGACCAGGATGACCGCGATGACGGTCATCCAGGCACCCGGGTTCGAGACCTGGATGTAGTCATCCAGGTGCTCGGGCGACCGCATGTGCGCGAGGCTCTTATCCCGAAACAGGCTCGCCATACACGTCGATTAGCGCATGCCGGGACGGGGGCGGGCAATGGTACCGAGACCGCCGACCACGCCGTCCAGCACGGTGTCGTCCAGAGCCTGGACGCCCTTGCGCTGCTCAGGACGGGCCTGGGCGAGCTTCTCATCAGAGCGCTCGCGCATCTCGCGCGACGTGTCGATACGCTTATCGTCCATATCGTCCTCCTTACCTCTCGGGCGGGCCGGCGCGGGCCGGCTCGCGTTTCCTGTCTGTATCCGAAGGCCGCGGGCCCCGCACCCCCTTGCGGGCGGTCGGGACGACAGGCGGGGCACGGCCGAGGGACCTATTTTGTCCCCATGGGGACAGGGGCGTGCGGCCACATCTCGCAGCGCAGGGCGACCACGGTGATGTCGTCTGCCTGGGGCGCGCCCGCCGCGAAGGCGTGCACGCCGTCGAGCACGGTCTCGACCGTCGCCGCGGGCTCGGCGCCCGCATGCCCGCGCAGCAGCTCGGCCAGGCGGTCCTCGCCGAAGCACGTGCCCGCCGCGTCCATGGCCTCCGTCACGCCATCAGTGTAGAGCACGAGCGTGTCGCCGGGGGCCATCGTGCGCGAGAACTGGCGATAGCGCATGGCGTCGAAGGCGCCGAGCACCATGCCCGAGCGGTCGCGGACCCACTCGGTGCTACCGTCCGCGGCCACGTAGAGCGGCGGATTGTGGCCGCCGCAGGCGTAGGTGAGTTCGCGCGTCTCGGTATCGAGCACGCACAGCCACACCGTGACGAACATGCCCTGCTCGTTGTCGTGGCACAGATCGACGTTGCCGCGCCGCATGGCCTCGGCGGGCTCCAGCCCCTCCATAAGGAGCTGCTTCAGGATCGCCTTGGCGCGCATCATGAACAGCGCCGCGGGCACGCCCTTGTCGGAGACGTCGGCGATCACCGTCGCCAGATGGGTGCCGTCGACCATGAAGAAGTCGAAGAAGTCGCCGCCGACCTCCTTGGCGGGACTCATCGAGGCGGCGAGGGCGAAGCCGCGGCCGCCCGTGAACGGGGGCACGACCTCGGGCAGCGCAGACGCCTGGATGCGCGAGGCCACCTCGAGCTCGGAGCGGACGCGCTCCCGGTCGCGCTCGAGCGAGGCGATGTTCTCCACATGGGCCTCGGTCTCGTCGATCATCTCGGCGGTGCGGTCCGCCAAGATCCCCACCTCGTCGCGCGGCCATGTCCGCGCGCGGATCCGGGCCGCGCTCGCCACGTCGTGGCCCTCGGCGTATTCCACCATGACGCCCGTGAGGTCGAGCAGCGGCCGCACGAGCGTGGACCGGAAGAGCACGAGCAGGGCGGCGAGGCACACCACGTAGACCACCACGGTGATGGCGAGCGTGGGCACCATCTGCGCCATGACGGCATCGTTCAGCTCGCTGGCGGGAATGGACGCCACGCACAGCCATGATTTGGCGAGCACCGAGGAGATGGGCATGTACATATAGTAGAGGGACCCGTCCGGGGACAGGTCGAGGTGGTCGAGGGCCTCCCCGCTCTCGAACGCCTCCCACAGGCCCGGGTACTGGTCGCGCGGCCGTTCGAGCACATCGCCCAGAAACGGCTGGTCGCCCGCAGCGGTGCTCTCGTCCCCCGAGGTGCCGGCGGCCACACAGGTGACGGTCTGACCATCGTCGTTCGGCATGATAAAGGTGAAGTCGGAGAGCTGGTAGGCCTCCTTCATGCGGCTCAGCATGTCCTGCAGCGAGTAGAAGTAGGCCGCCACGAGGTAGCGGTTGTACTCGTCGAGTGCCGCGCTCGTCTGGTCGTAGAGGTCGGCTGCGGCCTCCTCCCCCTGCGTGGTCAGCACCCGCTCGTACTCCTCGTACAGGGTGTTATAGGTGGTGAGGACCGCATCCTGCTCGGCGATGAACGCGTCGTAGTCCGTATCGCGGTTGACGATGTCGTCCATCTCGATCCAGGAGTCGTAGTCCGCGCCGGCGTCGTAGCCGTTCTGCGAGGCCGAGGCGCCGGCGTAATCGGCCAGCTGCGCCAGGCGGTCCGCCTGCGTGTCGAGGTAGGTGGTGCGCACCGAGGTGTAGATGAAGGCGGCCGACAGGGTCACCGCGATGAGCGCGAAGATCGCGAACGCCGCGACGATGCGCCGCGTGAGGCGGCCCGAACGGGCGTCATCTTTCTGGTTGCGGTCCGGTGCCGCGCCGTCTCGTGCCATGAAACCCGCCCCTTCCGATGTATCGCCCCGTGGCAGACCACGACCCATCATATCTTAGCGACATGCGCCCGCCCAAGGGCCAGAGCCCCGAACGGCCGGAACGAAAGACCGCGATTCACGCATGAGGGCCCGGTGATCTGCAGGGCCTTTCTTGCTCGCTGCACCCGGGACAAATCTTAGCCGATTCGGTGCCTCCCCAATCCGATACCGCCCATTACCGCAACGTACAATACGGGTTGTCAATGTACCCTTCGGCAACATCTGTCATTCCACGGTATACAATGGGTGCATTCGACTTGATTCCGTAAAGGAGCCGAACGTGCTTAACCCTGCTTTTGAATGCAGGGGGGGGGCGAGAAAAACGCCTCCGCCCAGGCAGCCGATAGCGTACATGTACGGGCAATAACCCGAGACCACGGCCAAAGGCCGCAATACGCCGTTACGGCCCCTATGCTGGGGCATCGCGGGCCAGAAGCAGTCCGGCGCCCCGTCAGCCGCCGCGCCATACGCCGCAGCCGGACAGGCCGCAGCCTTATTGACACGTTCGCGCGTGCATCCCGTTTCTGCACCGGCGGTGCGCGATGAGCGCGCCGGAGCGCTACCGGGGCTCGATCACGCGCGAGCAATGGCTCGAAAACGAGACGCGCGTCGTCGCCCGCCTCATGGCGGACGAGGGCCTCACCGACATCGACAGCCTGCTGGATCGCGTTGTCGCCACCAACCCGTTCCAATACCCTACCGAGCGCGAGGTCAAATCGATCGCCCGCGCATGCGCACGGCGCCTCAACGCCCTCTCAGATGACCCCGGGACGCGGACGCGGCTGATCGACCTGGTCGCGCACGGCACTCCCGACCAGCTCAGCCAGACAAATCTATACGCCATGGCGCGGGACAACCGCATCGTATGGGACTTCATGACCTGCGTCGTCGGGCCCAAATTCACGGCGCTCGACCCCCTGTTGCGTAAACGGGAGATAAGCGACTTTCTGGAAGGGCTCCGGGCGCAGGACGAGAAAGCGGCTGCATGGAGCCCGGCCACCGCCAACAAGATACGTCAGGTGCTGACCACCTGCCTTGAGCGCTGCGGCATGTATGACCGCAAGTCCGAGCACCTGAATCCCCTCCTGCTGGATTACGACCTCGAAGTCGGCATACGAGCCAACGGGGACACCTGCATGCTGCCCGCCTTCGGCCTTGCCGAGTAGGGGGCGAGCATGACGGTATCGCAAGCCCCTTCGCTCGCCATGAAGTTCTCCCGCATCGAGTCGCGTTTTCGCGACCCGGAGTTCCTGACGGGACGCGGCATCAGCAACGAGGTCCCCTTCTACGTGTTCTCCTATGACGCGGCAGAAGAGAACGAGGTGCGCGTGCGCACCGCGGAGCTGATCGACGCCTCGCGCGCGGGGCAGATCCCCGCGCGCATCGTCCCCATGGACCTCTGGGACATCTTCTGCGATATCTGCGCGTACTACGACATCGTCGACGACCTCGACCGCATGGAGCAGGCAAGGGGCTCGGAGGCCCTGCTTGCCCACATCCGCGAGCTCGCCATGCCCGAAGACTATATCCGCACCATGCGGGAGCGCTACGAGCGCGACTTCGGCGCGGTGCAACGGGGGCGCGACGTGCTGCTCGTCACCGGCGTGGGCAAGGTGTACCCATTCGTGCGCGCGCACGACATCCTGGAGAACGCCCAGCCCGCCTTCGACAGCATACCGCTCGTGCTGTTCTACCCGGGCCAATACGACCAGCAGTCCCTGCGCCTCTTCAACTCGGTAGCAGACGGGAACTATTACCGGGCATTCACCATCATCGACTGATGCGCATTGCCCGGAACACGGTATCTGAACTCGAAAAACAACGAGCGATCTGGAAAGGAAAGGCAATGCGCATCCACGACATGTTCGAGCGCGACATCGACCGCGACATCAACGGCGTCATCAAGATCGACCAAGCCGACGAGCAGGTTATCGAGCAGGAGCTGTCCGAGTACGTGGTCACGCGCGAGCTGCGCGGGCACTTCTCCACGTTCTACGACGCCTACGAGCACGCCATCGACGAGCCGACGGGCAAGATCGGCGTCTGGATATCCGGCTTCTTCGGATCCGGTAAGTCGCACTTCCTGAAAATGCTCTCGTACCTGCTCTCCAACCGTGAGGTCGGGGGCAGGCGCGCCCTCGACTATATAGAGCCCCGCTTCGAGGACGGCATGATCGCCGCCAAGGCGCGCCGCGCCGCCAGCATCCCCACCGAGACGATCCTGTTCAACATCGGCAGCAAGAGCTCGGACCGCAACGACGCATCGGCGGTCATCCGCACGTTCTACCGCGTGTTCTACGAGAACCAGGGCTTCTATGGGGCAAGTCCCAAGCTCGCACGCCTCGAATCCCTTATCGAGGCCGAGGGCCTGACCGACGCGTTCCGCCAAGCCTACCTGCAGGCGAGCGGGCACGAGTGGACCGAATGGCGCAAGACCTACCAGTCCAAATCGGCACCGGTCATCGAGGCGCTCGTTACCTGCGGTTTCCAGACGCGCGAAGAGGCGGAGCGCTGGTACGCCGACGACGACATGGACCTTTCGGCGGACACCTTCACCGACGAGGTCCGCGACTACGCCGAGCGCCGCGCCGCCGAGCACAACGGCCAGTTCCGCCTGCTGTTCATGGTTGACGAGGTGAGCCAGTACGTGGGCGATGACACCGACCGCATGAACGACCTGCAGAACATCGTCGAGGGCTTGGGCACCAAGTGCGCGGGGCGCGCCTGGGTCATCGTGACCGGCCAAGAGGCCATCGACGAGATCACCACCGTGGCGGGCAGCGACTTCTCCAAGATCCAGGGCCGCTTCAACACGCGCCTCTCGCTTTCCAGCTCCGACGCCAACGAGGTCATCAAGCGCCGCGTGCTCTCCAAGACCCCTGACGCGACGCAGCTGCTCGAGCTGCAATACGGCGAGAACGAAACCGTGCTCAGGAACCTCTTCGTCTTCGGCGAGGCCAAGGCGGACCTCACGGGATACCGCAGCGCCGACGACTTCGCCCAGACCTTCCCCTTCGTGAACTACCAGTTCACGCTCCTGCAAAACGTCATGAACGCCCTGCGCAACCAAGGCCATTCCGGCAAGCACCTGTCGAGCGGCGAGCGCTCCATGCTCTCGGGCTTCCAGGAGGCGGCACAGGCGGTCGAGGGGCTGGACGAGCACGCCCTCGTGCCGTTCTGGCGCTTCTACGACGCCACGGAATCGTTCTTGGAACACTACCACCGCCAGGTCATCAACCGCGCCGAACGCCAGGCAAAGGAGCAGCAGGGGCTCGATGAGTACGACGTCCGGGTGCTCAAGCTGCTGTTCTTGATCCGCTGGGTGGACCGCGACATCGCGGCGAACATCGACAATATCGTGACCCTCATGACCGACGACGTGCGCGAGAACCGCATGGACCTGCGCGAGCGGGTGCAGGGCGCGCTCGACCGCCTGCTCAAGGAGAGCTTCATCACGCGCAACGGGGACCGCTACCAGTTCCTCACCAACGAGGAGCAGGAGATCGCCAACCAGATCGCCCGCACGCGCGTGGACGCCGAGACCGTGACGAGAAAAGCCGCGGACATCGTGTTCAAGGACATCTTCGATACGCCGAAGCTCACCGTGGGCGTCAACCAGTTCCCCGTCGAGGAGTATCTCGACCAGACGCTTGTGGGAAGCCCGGGCGGCCTCACGCTGCGCGTGATCGCCGGCATGGACGGCAACGAGCCTCCCATGCACGAGGAGCTCATCATGCAGTCGAGCCGCGGCGAGGCCATCGTGCTGTTATGCCCTGAAGTCGACTACTACAGCCAGCTGATGGAGGCCGCGCGGATCGAGAAGTACGTCTCGACCGTGGTGACGGTGAACCTCGAGCCCAACCAGCGCGACATCGTGCGCAGCAAACAGCAGGAAAAGACGCGTCTGGAGAAGGAGGCGGGCCGCCTGATCGAAGAGGCGATCCGCCAGGGCTCGCTGTATGTCCAGGGCAACGCCGTGACGCCGGCGAAGACCCTGTCGGCAAAGAAGCGCATCGAGGACGCGCTCGTGCGCCTTGTGGACACGGTGTACCCCAAGCTCTCCTACATCGATAAGAACTACAGCAGCGACGCCGACATCAAGAGCATCCTCAACGGCACCGAACAGGCCATCCCGGGCCAGCAGCCCAATGCGCGCGCTATCGAGGAGCTCGAGCGCAAACTCAAGACCGAGGCGGCGCGGCACCGCACGGTGACCATGGGAGATATCCAGCGCCAATATCAGAATGCTCCGTACGGTTGGCGTGAGATCGATATCGCCGCGGTGGCCGCGGAGCTGCTGGTGTCCCATCGCGCCAAGCTCACCTACGCCGGGAAGACCGTGGCGGCTCAGGATACAAAGTGCGCGAGCTACCTGCGTACGCGCAGCATAATCGACAAGGTGCAGATCGAGATGCGCCGCACCGCGAGCGACTCCGAGCGAGCTACGGCGCGCCGAACCATCGAGGACCTGTGCCGCGTGCACGACCTGCCCGTGGATGAGGAGGCTCTGGCGCAGCGCATCCGCGTGGAGCTGCAGGAGCGCCGCGACGGCCTGAAGCGCCTGCTGGACGTCGAGTACCGCAAGAACCGCAACTACCCCGGCTATGGAACGGTTGCCGACACGGTCACGCTGCTCAACGAGCTGCTCGAGGTCGACCCCGATCCGGCAGAGCTGCTCGGGGCGATCGTGCGCCGCGAAAACGACCTGCTCGATGCGGCAGAGGACCTGGAGGATATCGACAGCTTCTTCCCCGACCGGCAGCGCATATTTGACAGCGCCACCGACCTGGTCAAGCAAGTCGAACAAGATTGCGAGTACCTTGAATCCGACAGCGAGGCGACTGAGGCGCTCTCCCTCATCAACAGCATCCTGACGGACAAGAAGCCCTATCGCCGCATCTCCGAGCTTCCCTCTGCGATTCAGAAGGTAAGGGGCGTCCAGGATCGCCTCCTGAAGGCAAAGCGCGCGGGCCTCATCGAGCAGATCGAGATGACCATCGAAGAGCTCGCCGCGTACGCTCGGGAGCGCAACGTCAAGCTGTCGAATATCGAGAAGACCCGTATCTCGCGACGCGACACCGCGAATGGCGCTGCCTCCCTCACCGCACTCGACGCGCTCAAGACGCGACTGGAAAACGACCGTCGCAAGCTCAGCGACGAAATCGACCGCGAGCACGACCGCATCAACCGGCCCCGGCCCGCAAGCGTCGACGTCACCATCACCGTTGCCCCCAAGCCCGCTGGCGGCACGAAGGCAGCCAAACCGGCTCCGAAAGCAGCACCGGCGCCCAAGATCGCAACCGTCGACCGCTCGCGCGTCTTCGGGCCGCGCCGCCTGCGCAGCATCCAAGAAATCGACGAGTACCTCGCACATGCCCGCGAGCAGCTGATAGGCGCTCTCAATGGCGCCGATGCCGTCAAACTGGACTAAGGAGACCCGATGGACACCAAGGCACTCGAGAAGTTCTGCCCATGGGCGCGCACCGAGTTCATCAACGCCGTGCACAACCGCTGCATCGCCTGCGGACTGGACGAGGCCGGACGCGCCAATGCGCCCCGCGGTTCACGCATCGTCAACGGCACGGTGCTCAACGACGACCAGCTCACGCAGCGCGACAACCTCTTCGACCTCATCGACGACCTCGGATACGACGCGTTCTGCGAGCGCGAGGCGTACACATGGTTCAACCGCTTCGCCGGCATCCGCTACATGGAACTCCATGGATATCTGCCCAGCCGCGTGCGCATGCTCTCGTCCGACGACGGCTCTTTCGATCCCGAGTGCCTGCGCGCCGTGGGCGAACTCGACCTGCCCGACCTCGACCGCGACCAGGCGCTCGACCTCGCCGCCGAGGGCAACGACCCCGAACTGTTCCGCCTCATCCTCATCGCACAGTGCAACGAGCTGGCAGACGCCCTGCCGGCGGTGTTTGACCATGTGGACGACGTGGATGCGCTCATGCTCCCCGACGGGCTGCTTGATAAAACCGAACGCAACGTCCTGTATCACCTGGTGACCGATATCCCCGAGGAAGCTTGGAAGGACGTCGAGGTACTGGGTTGGATGTACCAGTTCTACAATGCCGAACTCAAGGAGGATTACTTCAAATCCAAGCGAAAGGCGACGCCGCAGGATATCGCACCGGCGACCCAGCTGTTCACGCCCGATTGGATCGTTCGCTACATGGTGGATAACTCCCTCGGCCGCCTCTGGATGCTCAACTTCCCCGACAGTCATCTCCGCGAGCGCGCAACGGCGCCCAACCCTGCCGAGCGCCTGATGGAGTACTATATCGAGCCCGATGAGGAGCACGAGGACTTCATCCGCATCACGGGGCCGGAAGACATCACGTTCTGTGATCCGGCATGCGGGTCGGGACATATCCTGGTCTATGCGTTCCAGATGCTATTCGCCATGTACGAGGAGCGCGGTTACCGAGCACGCGAGATTCCCGAATTGATTCTGACCAAAAACCTCTCCGGAATGGAAATCGACCCGCGCGCTGCGCAGATCGCGGAGCTTGCCCTGGCGCTTTGTGCCCGCGAGCACGACCGCAGGTTTTTCGGACGCGGCATCACGGCAGATATTCGAGTTCTCGAGAGCATCGAGATCGATGTCGAAGAGCTGCCTCAAGACAGCTCGCTTGTAGCGGGCAGGCACACTGAGTTGCTGGACAGCCTGAATCATCTGGGTGAAATCGGTAGTCTGCTCACCGTAGGCGAACATGAGATGGCGTGCCTGCGGGCTGATTCCGAACTGCTTGCACAAGCCGCTCAGGACTCCGATAACCTCCTGCTTGCCCCGGCTGCCGACAAGCTAGATCGCGCACTGGACGTGTGCAAAGCGCTATCCCGGCGCTTCGATGTAGTGGTCGCGAACCCGCCTTACATGGGTTCGAGCAGCTTCAACCTGTTCATGAGCAAATGGGTGAAGAAGCACTATCCCGAAGTTAAGAGCGACCTCTTCTCCGCCTTTATCGTTCGCATTATGTCCTTTGCCCTTTGCCATGGCGAAATCGGAATGATGACACCATACGTTTGGATGTTCATAAGCAGCTACGAGAAGCTGCGCAACGTGCTAATTGACAAGAAAACAATCACTTCATTGATCCAACTCGAATACTCGGGATTCGCGGGTGCAACCGTACCAATCTGCACGTTTACATTCCATAACAGCCATATCACAAACTATCGAGGAGGCTATATCCGCCTTTCGGATTTCGCCGGCGCAGCCAACCAAGGCCCCAAATCGCTCGAAGCCATCCAGAACCCCGATTGCGGCTGGTTCTATCGTGCCGATGCTGCCACTTTCCACGACATCCCCGGCTCCCCCATCGCCTACTGGGCGAGCGATGCGGTGCACGCAGCATTTCTTTCTGAAGCGACTATTGCCTCTGCTTCCAAGCTTGCTCAAGGTCTGAAATGCGGCAAGACGGAAAAATTTGTTCGCCGATGGTTTGAGGTTGGTCTAGCTTCAATTCTTCCAAATCAACCTGGTTACAGTCAGCTGAACTACGAGTGGCATTTTCTACTTGACGGGGGAGACTATCGAAAATGGGCCGGCAACCAAATTGATGTTATTTATTGGAAGAATAATGGATATGATATTAAAAATTTGAAAGATGCTGATGGAAAACTGAAATCAAGGGTCCAAAACGAGCGCTATTATCATTCTTCTGGCTGCGCGACTTGGTCTGCCTTAACAAGCGGCCCTCTCAGCCTGAGAACCTGTAGGCTCAATTGTATATGCGGCGGCGCTGGCTACTATCTCGTACCGAACACACTAGCCTCCTTTCAATATCAAGTCGGCTTTCTGAATACCTCCGTTGCCGAAATGATAAAGAAGCTGATCAGCTCATCGATGAACAATGAAGTTGGAGACTTGAAAAAGCTTCCACTGATTCAGAGCCCGCGGCTTACAGAACTCGTCAATGCGACGGTTAACGACTGCATTACAGCATCAGAAGCCGATTGGGACTCCCAGGAAACCTCTTGGGATTTCAAGCGCAACGCATTGGTGTGATGTCGGCATGCGTAAGAAGACATTATTGCTGGGCAACGGCTTAAATCGAACACTGGAAGGCAGCCTGAGCTGGTCGACCCTCATGGAACTCCTTGGGGGAAGAAAAATCGACAGCAGCTTGGTTCCCTTCCCAATACAATTCGAGCAAATCGCCGCAGAGAGAGGCGTCTCGATCGGACGCAGGAGGACAGACCCCTATAATGAGCTGCGCAAAGACTTGAAGCGCATCGTCGAGAACTCGGAGTCTCAACCCGGAGAAGCTCATCTGGCTTTTCGGAACATTGCGATGGATCACGTCATCACGACGAACTACGACTTGGTATTCGAGTCTATGTATGATTGTAAATTGCTTATCACTAAGCCTAGCTCATATAAAAACTACTTGACCGCAGTCTACAAGACGCAATCCATAGACTTCTTTCACGCCCATGGCGTTGTCAAGTGGCAACGAACAATGTGCTTAAGCCATGAGCACTACATATCTTTGATTTCCAAAATCCGTAGGGAGTTTTTCAAATCTGAATCCGATGAAAACGAAGAGATTTTTACGGGAATCGTCCGCCAACAAAAAGGCGCGACCGGAACGTGGCCCGAGTTATTGTTTACAACCGACGTTGCTATTGTCGGATTGGGACTTGATTTCTCCGAGATTGACCTTTGGTGGCTGCTTGCCCAAAGGGCAGCGGTATTTGCACCCTGCCATGAATTAACTAGTAGGGAAAACCGAATCGTCTACTACTACATCGATAAAGAAGGAGAGAGGGAAGGAAATCCTCAGCGCGAAAGCAAGCTTGCTGCGCTGCAAGCCCTGGGAGTCGAGCCGGTTGCCATCCCGTCCACGAGCTACCTGGAAGGCTACAAGCAAATCGCCCGCAAACTGGCAGAAGAGTGGGGGACACGATGAGCATGTCCCCTGCTTGCGCCACAACACCGCACGCCGCGCGGCGTACTTCTCGCTCGGCTCAAATGTCAATGCACTTGAGCTCATGCCATACCGCAAAGAATCTGAAGGCCGAAGGCATCGCAGTGGAAGACCGCGCATCAGCTGCAATGAAGCCAGCGGCTGCCTGCGACTGCTATCCCAGGCAGCGCCGCTTTAGGGGCTGTTGGGCTGCCTGTCGATTATCGACGGTGGCCCTTCTTCCTCTTCAGACGGACGTAGCCTCGAGCCGTGGTCAGAACCTTGAGGACTTCGTTCACGAGCTTGATAAGCGCTGTCACCAAGCTGAGAAACAGCAGCAGGTCCATAGGCAGATCACCTCCTTTCGCGGGAGGCGGCGCTGCCGGCTCGCGGGCCTTATGCCGCTGACCTGCGGATATCGCACCAATCTTTCATCTTTGTTTCAGACATATGTTCGCTTGAGAAAGGCGGCTTGATTATGGCAACGCTCATTCGCGACAAATACGAGGCGCATAAGGCGGAGGTCAACGAGCGCTTTGAGCAGCTCCGCGCCAACGAGGAGGAGCTCAACCGCATCTTCGCCGAGATCTACCACATGGTGGGCGAGGTCCCTATCGAGGTTGAGGACAAGTACGTCTCGGTAGCGCGCATCTTCGATACCAAAGAGGAGATTCCCGAGTCCTACAAGGGCAACAACTACGTTCGCACCAAGCGCGACGAGATCGTCTCGCTTCTCAGCTACGCCGTGGGCTGCATGTTCGGCCGCTACTCGCTTGATGTGGACGGCCTCGTGCTGGCAAATCAGGGCGACACGGTCGCCGAGTATCTTGCCAAGATGCCCGACCCCGAGCACGTGACCTTCATGCCCGTAGCCGACAACGTCCTCCCCATCACGGCGGGCGCCTATTTTGACAACGATATCGTGGCACTCTTCGAGCTGTTCGTCGTTGCCGCCTATGGCGAACAGACGCTTGAGGAGAACCTTCGGTTCGTGGCAGATGCTCTCTCCCCCGCCGCCAAAGGCGCCCCGCGCGAGACGATTCGCGCCTACTTCCAGAAAGAGTTCTTTGCCGACCACTGCAAGACCTATAAGAAGCGGCCCATCTACTGGATGCTCGATGCGGGCAAGAAAGGAAGCTTTCGAGCTCTTATCTACCTGCACCGCTACCAACCCGACCTTATGGCGCGCATCCGCACGGAATACGTCCTGCCGCTGCAGCAGCGCTACGCCAGCATGCTCGACACGATCCAAAGCGAGCTGGACAGCGTGGACGGCAGGCGCCGCGCAGCGCTCGTCAAGGAGCAGAAGCGCGTGGAGGATCAGGCTGCCGAGCTGGTCAAGTTCGAGGAGAAGATCCACCGCCTCGCCGACCAGATGATCGCCCTCGACCTTGATGACGGCGTCAAGGCAAACTACCCCAAGTTCGGCGACGTGCTGGCGAAGATCAAATAACGAAGACGAGCAGGGACGATGGACCCCCTCAAACGCGCACCCGATACATGGCCGGCCACCTTGCAGCGCATACATGGCGGCTCCCGTCCACGTCCCGCAGGAGGAACGCGCCGATGAACATGACGACCATACAATCAGAGCTGCAGCGTCTCTTCGACGGCGCAGATCCGGTGCCGGGAGGCGCCGTTGTGATCTGGCACGACCCGGACGGGGAGTTCCTCGAGACCGTCGATGGGCTCGAGCTGCCCGGCGTCGAGGTTGTGCACGAGCGAGACGGGGAGCTGTTCGCGCTCAAGCGCATGCTGAACGGGGACCTCAGCGGCAGGCGCATCCTGCTCTACCGTCAAAGGAGCCGCCGTCTTGAGGGCGACTGGCTGGCGGACATCGAGGCCCGATCGGCATCGTTTGCCGCAGACTACGCTTCAATCCAGCTGCGAGAGCTCAATGCCGCCGACACCGCGGACATGCGGGCGGTGCTCAGTGCGCACAAGGCGGTGTTTGCGAAGAAGTCGAACATCAGGAAGATCGCCCGGCTTTCCGATGGCTATACGGCTCCCGCCCAGCTTGAGATGGCCGTCATGGCCGTCGCCCTCGACGCGCCGGAGGCGAGCGCCCAGGCGATCCTGCGCGCCTACCTCATTACGGCGGACGCCGACAGCGGCGCCGAAGCGCTCGGACTGCTCAAAGCGGTGCAGGCCGACGCATCGTTCCGATCGGCCGTCAGCGCCTGGACGGGTTTTGACGGCGACCCCACCGATACCGTCGCACTTGCCCAGCACGTGCTGATAAGCGCTCTGGCCTCGCGTATCGCCCCTGACGCGCTCGGCCCCCTCAGCCGGTGCTGCTCGGCAGAGCACGCCCCCTTCTGCCACGCGCTCGTCAACGACTGGGTGCGCGGCGACCAGCGGGAGACCCTGCTCAACCTGTGCTGCACGGTGGAAGAGGCTACCAGCCTTGAGCAAGTTCTCGAAGCGCTCCCGCTTGCGGACCTCGCTGCCGCGGATACGTTCCCGTGCATCGACGCCGTTATCCTCCGCCGGCTGTTTGCCGACGTGACGCGGGGTGCCGGCGGCGCAGACGAGGTGCTCGCCCTCGCCGCGGAGCGCCGCAGCACCTCCTGGTACGGCTATCTCTCCTGCTACTACGAGGGCGTGACGGCGGCGGCGCGCATGCGGCGCTTCTTTTTCGAGCACGAGGACGACCCCCTGGACGGAGGCGCCATCGGCGTCTGGCGCGCGTACACGCGCACATGGTATGAGATGGACCGCTGGTACCGCGACCTGCACACCGCCATGATGCGCGCGATCGCCCACGGCGAGTACGCGCTGGACGAGGACTTCCGCACCTGCTGCGCCGCCATGGAGGACCTTTACAAGGGCTGGTACCTCCGGCAGCTTTCGCGCAGATGGGTGCACGCGTGCTCCGACGACCTCGCCCGCCTGGGCTATGCCAGCGGCATCGCCCGCCAGGTCGACTTCAACATGGCCGAGGTGGAGCCCATGGTCCGCACGAGCAAGCGCGCCTGGGTCATCATTTCGGACGCCCTGCGCTACGAGGTGGCGACCGAGCTCGCCGAGCGCCTCGAGCGGGAGACGCGCGGCATATGCGAACTCGACGCCGTGCAGGCGGTGTTTCCCTCCATCACCAAATGCGGCATGACGGCGCTGCTACCCGCCCACACGTTCTCCATGGCGGAGGGGAGCTCGGCGGGCAAGCCGACGCTTTCGGTACGCGCCGACGGCGCCGAGGCCCCGACATGCTCTGCGCGGGAGCTGGCCATCCGCAATCACTACCCGAACGGGGCCGCCCTTCGCTACGACGACTTCATCAACAACATGGACCGCGCGCAGCGCCTCGAGCGCGTGGGCGACGCCGAGGTGGTCTACCTCTATCACAACACGATCGACGCATACGGGGACAAGGCGACGACCGAGCGCAAGGTGTTCGCCGGATGCCGCGAAGCGATCGAGGAGCTGACCGCCTGCGTGCAGACCATCGTGCGCGACTTCAGGCCGTCGCGCATCGTCATCACCGCGGACCACGGCTTCCTGTACACCGCCGAACCCCTGTCGGAATCCGAGCACGCAGCCGTATCGGACGTGCAGGGGGTCGTGGTGGAGGCGGGAAGGCGCTACGTGGTCGCACGCGCCGAGGCGGCCTCCGGCCCCTTCGTCAGGGTCGCCTTGCCGGGCGCGGGGACCGATGCCGAAGACTCCTGCGGCGCCCTTGCCGGCTTCGCCCCGCGCGAATGCGTGCGCATCCGCATGGCCGGTGGCGGAGAGAACTACGTGCACGGCGGCATCTCGCTTCAGGAGCTCTGCGTGCCGGTGCTGCGCTTCACCAACAAGCGCGCCGGAACGCGCGGGTACGTGGAGAGCGCGCCGGTGGGCATCTCGGTCGTCTCCCAGCTCGATGTCATCTCCAACACCCTTTTCAACCTGGAGTTTCTGCAAGACGAGCCCGTGGGCGGCAAGCTGCTGCCCGCAACGTACGAGCTGTTCGTGGGCGACGCCTCGCGCACGCCGGTGTCCGAAGTCGCGCACGTCGTCGCCGACCGCACGGACGCAGACGCCACCGCCCGCGTCTTCCGGATATCCATGAGCCTCAAGCCCGGTACGCAGACCTCCGAGCACGAGCTGTACCACCTCTTTGCCCGCAACGCCGCGACCGGCGAGGTCCGCTCGCTGCGCGACCTTCATATCCGCGTGTCCTTTGCCCCCTCGATCGATTTTGGATGGTAACCATGAGCACCGATACCCCTGACGGCACGCCCGTCCCCGAGACCCCCGCGTACGAGAAAGACGAGCTCGACCGCAAGATCATCGCCAACTTCCCCGGCAAGATCGTGCGCAAGGACCTCACCGCCCTCATGAAGCGCGGCGCGGGAATCCCCACGTTCGTCCTCGAGTACCTGCTGGGCATGTACTGCGCCACCGACGACCCCGACGCGCTCGACGCCGGCTTGGCGCGCATCCGCAAGATCCTTGCCGAGAACTACGTCCGCACCGAGGAGAGCGAGGTCATCAAGTCGCGCATCCGCGAACTCGGCCAGTACACCATCATCGACAAGGTGAGCGCGCGCCTGGACGAGCGGCGCGACATCTACGTGGCGAACCTCGCCAACCTGGCGATCGAGCCGTTCGTGATGCCCGACGAGTACGTGCGGAAATACACCAAGCTGCTCACCGGCGGCATCTGGTGCATTGCGCGCCTCCAGTACCTGCGCCCTGAGGATATAGCGGAAGACCCTCTGGCGGACGTCTTCGGAGCCGACCGCACCGAGATCAAACCGAAGCCCGTATCGGGCAAGAAGGGGCCCGAGGGCTCCCCGTTCCACATCGCGAGCCTCACGCCCATCCAAATGCCCAACCTCGACGTGGACGAGCTCATTAGCCACCGCAGCGCCTTCACCACCGACGAGTGGATCGCGCTCATCCTGCGCTCCGCCGGCTATGAGCCCGCAGCGCTCACCCCGCGCGAGCGCCTGCATTTCCTCACCCGCATGGTGCCGCTCGTCGAGCTCAACTACAACCTGTGCGAGCTGGGGCCGCGCGGTACGGGCAAGTCGCATATCTACACCGAGGTCTCCCCTTACTCGTATCTGGTATCCGGCGGCCAGATCACCACGGCCATGCTGTTCGCCAACAACCAGGCGCGCACGGGCGGCGTCGGGCTTGTGGGACATTGGGACTGCATCGCCTTCGACGAGGTCGCCGGCATGCACTACCGGGACGAGAACGCCATCCAGATCATGAAGGGGTACATGGCGAACGGCATCTTCGGCCGCGGGCGCGAGCAGTTCAACGCCGAGGCGTCCATGGTGTTCGAGGGCAACATCAACGACTCCGTGGCCAACATCCTCAAGACGACCCACCTGTTCGAGCCGTTCCCGCCGGAGTTCAACAACGACAGCGCCTTCTTCGACCGCATCCACTGCTACCTCCCCGGCTGGGAGGTGCCCAAGATGCGCGCCGACCTGCTGACGGGCCGCTACAGCCTCATCACCGACTGCCTGTCGGAGTTCTGCCACGAGATGCGCCGCCGCGACTTCACCCACCACATCGACCGCTACTTCCGGCTCAACAGCGAGTGCAACCGCCGCGATGAGATCGGCATACGCAAGACGTTCTCCGGTCTGGCGAAGCTCATCTTCCCCGACGGCGCCATCGACAAAGAGGACGCGCGCATGCTTCTGGAGTACGCCCTCGAGGGCAGAAGGCGCGTCAAAGAGCAACTCAAGACCATGGCGGGCATCGAGTTCATCGACGTCAACCTAGGGTACGTCGACACCGAGAACCCCGCCGAGTCCGTGATCGTATCCGTGCCGGAGCAGGCCGACGACACCCTCATCCCCGACACGCCGCTCCCGCCGGGCCACATCTTCGCCGTCGGCATGTCGATGGGCGACGAGACCGCCGTCTACAAGCTCGAGAACAAGGCGATTGCAGGCGAGATGAAGTTCCGCTCCGAGGGCATCGGCTACAACAAGCCGGTCAACGACTCCATGGACGCCGCGTTCCAGCAGTTCAAGCAGCATGCCGCGCGCCTTGCCTCCGGCATGCGCATCAACGCCAAGGACTACCTGCTGTACTACAACGACATCCAGAGCAAGGGCCTCTCGGCGGAGCTCTCGCTCGCCGAGTTCATCGGCCTATGCTCGGCGGCGGCCAACCGCCCGGTGATGCCCGCCCTCGCGGTGCCGGGCATCCTGCGCATCTCGGGCACGCTGGAGCCCATCGGGAACCTGGAGGACATCATGCGCGTCGCCAAGAACGCGGGAGCGAGGCGCATCCTGCTGCCCATGAGTTCGATCGCCGACCTCCAGAACATCGCGCCCGAGCTTATCGGCTCGGTCAGCGCGGAGTTCTACGAGACGGGCAACGCCGTGGCGGCCGCACGCAAGGCGCTGGACCTATAGACGGGAAAGGCCGCGCATCCGCGCGCGACCACCCCTTCGAGCAGAAAGGAGCACCCATGGCGACCATCGATATCGACCGACTGCGGGCAGCGCTGATCGAGGAGACCGGGCCGGCGGCGTTCGTGGGCTCGCCCTGGGCGCTCGCAGACGTCGTCGCGCTCGAGAGCGCCGACCCCATGGAGCTTATCCGCGAGGCCGAACGACGCGGGTGGGACCTGCGCCGGTTCGACGTAAGCGGCTGGACAGGCTCCGCCGGGGATGTTTAGTTCGTTTTCAAGCGACATCCGATAGCGACCTGAGGAGGAGATCCGAACGATGGCGAACTTTCACGACAACCTCGCGGTGATCGCGGCGCACGAGGACGGGATGTACAACGTCTTGCTCCGCTTCGCCGCAAACCTTGCCGCCCATGCAGATGAAACCGGCTTCGACATCTCAGGGCTGCGCAAGGTGCGATCGGTTCGCGGCCTGCACCAGAAGGTCTCCCCGTATGTCGAGAACTGCTGGTGGCTCTCGTTTTCCGGAGCGCCCGCACACGCCGCTGAGGCCACCGATGAGGGTGGGGCCGCCGATGGCCAAGGCGTGAGCGCGCTGACGCTCGAGCGCCAGCGAAAGCTCATCAGCATGCTCGCCTCGGGCACCCAGACGCCCGAAGAGAGCTCCGACGCCGACGATCCCTTTGCGCGCCCCCTGAGCGAGACGGCGGACGTGACCCTGAACCTGCGCGGGGACGTCTATGTGCTCTCGATCTCCTACAGCACCGCGTGGGGTTCCGATTACATCAGCTTCGACGCGCTCCTCTCGGGCCTGCCGCGCGGCGACTACGGTGTCGCGTTCTTCGATGCGGACGAATACGACGGCTTCGACCAGGTCAGCACGCTCTACGGCCTGCATCACGGCTGCCACGGTTTCCATCACCCCGAGCCTGAAGACAGCAAGGGCACCATCTGCGCCGAAAACCTTGGCAAAGAGGCGCAGGACATCTTGAACTCCGCCGACGCTGCTGACGACCTCGCCCGCATAGCCCGCACCGAGGCCGTGCTCAGCTGGGCCAAGGGGCACTACGACCTGGTGATCCCCAAAACGCCGCGTCCCCGGGCGGTTGACAGAAAGCCCGCAGCCGCCTCGCCCGAATGCGACTCATCCGAGCAGCTGCTCCAGGGAGCATTCAAGATTGAGCACGCGGACGTGTTCATCCGGGCGACCCTTGAGGGATTCCCCTGGCTGGTGGGCATCACGGGCACGGCCTATCTGGGGCGCGAGGAGAACGTCGAGCGGTTGGCGCTGGGCGAGCTGCTCGAGCTCCGATCGGATTGGAACTCGCCGTACTTCTCGCCCGCCTGCATCGAGGCGTTCACGGTGGACGGGCGCAGCATCGGAAACGTCGACCGCGCCGGCTGGGAACTGCCGCCATGGCTCAGGCCGGTGCTTGCATGCATGCTGCCCCATGTCACGGCATACGTCGAGGAGGTGACGCCGCTGTCCGCCATGCACTTTATGGCGCGGTACCCCCACATCGTTCTCCGGCTCGAAATCAACGACGAGCCGCTGACGGACATATTCGACAACGTCAAAACCGTTTTCAGGCTGCAATCCGAGGCGTCTCGCCCTCAGCCGGATAGCGATTCCGAACGGAATGCCCTTGCGTCAAGCGGCGGCGCGCAGGATGGCAAATCCTCCAAGGCCCGCCCCGCGAAACGCATCACGCGCAAGCATGTGAAGGCGGCGGTCGACGAGCTTGCCGAACTGATGAGGGACGTCCCCGACAACGAGAAGCCCCCGACATTCGATTTCCTCTGCGACGAGTACCCGCAGTTTGCCCCCGTGCTGAAATATGGACTGGCAAGATGGATCGTCGACTCCGATGACCTCAAGGAGCGCGGAATCATTCACTACAGCATCGAGGGCCTGGAGGCGCGCGGGGTGGACGTAACTCGACGCGGCAGGAAATACACGCCCGTTTCCGAACTTGCGCAGCGCTATCTCGGAGCCGGAGGCGAAGCCCTGCTGATGCCCGACGAGGCGAGCGGCTTTCTTCGACCCGGTATCATCGGCATGGACGTCGTTGGGGGATACGAGCTGCGCGAGGCCACGCTGGTCGCGGTTGACGCAGCGCAGGTTGAGCCGGGCGCCAAGCTTTGCGCATCGTATACCGTGCGCAAGCGCGGGAACTGCCCGTTGAAGATCAAGCTCAGCATGCGCTCGGGGCGAAAAAGCCTTCAGGTCGCCATGTTGAAGCGATTCCCTGCGAACGACTTCGTCGCCCCGAAGGTGAAGAATGCCGACACGGCGCTGAACGGGTACGTCTCGGATGTCGCGCAAACGGTGGAGCAAGCGGGCGGGGTCACGATCGCGCGTGTGAGGCACCGCTTCATGCATCCGCTCACCCAGGAGACGCTCCTGTTCGCCCTCCGGCGGATGGGTGGCGACGGGCTCGCGGGCGACGGCGGTTCGGAAACCGCCGCTTGACGCCCGCTGAGACGGAGTCTGAGGGAGATCGGGGCACCCATCATGCAGAAACTGCAATTCTAGGTATGTTTTCGGCGGGTCCGGCGTGCACGCGCCCGCTGCGGCAAAACGAATCCTGCGGAAACGTCGGGGGTACAGGGGGTCTTTAAGCCGAACTTACCTAATATTGCAGTTTCTGCATGATGGGCACTCGAGCCGAGCCGGAAACGCATCCGCCGGAGGCCCGACCACCCGTCTTCCCCATAGAAACGCCGCGCCTTCAGCCAGAAAAACGCCGGAGGAAATCCTCCGGCTGTCGGAGGCCCTCCTGTTGTGGAAGACCGCTTCCATCCATACCGCAGTCAGGCGCCAGAGTCCACCCCCCTATCGAAGCAGCATCGAGCACCTGTCCGCTGCATCCCTGCAGGCAATAAGCGCGATCGCCGCGAATGATATCCGCGCGGGGCCTACAGCGCGCGGCGGGCCTCGATGGCGCGGCCCAAGGTGAGCTCGTCGGCGTACTCGAGGTCGCCGCCCACGGGAAGGCCGCTCGCCAGCCGGCTCACCGTGATGCCCAGCGGCTTGATGATGCGCGCGAGGTAGCTCGCGGTGGTTTCGCCCTCGATGTTGGGGTTCGTGGCGATGATGACCTCCTGGATGTCCTCGGCACCCAGACGGGCGAGCAGCTCGCGCACGTGGAGCTGCTCGGGGCCGATCTTGTCGATGGGGCTGATGACGCCGCCGAGCACGTGGTAGAGCCCGCGGTAGCTGCCCGTCCGCTCGATGGCGGAGACGTCGCGCGGCTCAGAGACCACGCAGATGCGCGCCGTGTCGCGTGCGGGGTCCTGGCAGATGGCGCACTCGTCGTCGGTGGCGTAGTTGAAGCAGCGGCTGCAGAAGTGGACCTGCGCCTTGACCGCCAGGATCGCGTCGGCCAGGCGGCGCGCCTCCTCGGCATCGGCCTCCAGCAGGTAGTAGGCGATGCGCTGGGCCGACTTGGGACCGATGCCCGGAAGCCTGCCCAGCTCGTCCAGAAGAATCTGCAAACTGCGGTCTGCGCTCATGCTCACCATCACTTTTGCCCGGATCGGGCACGTTTGGACGTCCGGTCTAGAACAGGCCCGGGATGTTGAGGCCGCCGGTGATGGAGCCCATCTGCTTGCTGGCGAGATCGGTCATCTGGCGGATGCCCTCGTTGACCGCGGCGACGATCATGTCCTGCAGCATCTCGATGTCCTCGGGGTCGACCGCGTCGGGGTCGATAGTGATGGAGTCGAGCATCATGCTGCCGTTGACCTTGACCTTGACCATGCCGCCGCCGGCGCTGGCCTCGACGGTGGTCTCGGCGAGGTCCGCCTGGGCCTGCGCGAGCTGCTCCTGCATCTTGCGGGCCTGCTTCATCATCTGCTGCATGTTCATGTTCGCCATGGGGCATTTCCTTTCATATCGCGGTGCGCTCAGGGCATGGTATCAAATGAGACCCCCAGCGCGTGCCTCATTTCCTCATTTGATACAACGGGGACGGGGTCAAACGTCTCATTTGTAGACGACGTCGCCGAAGATGCTGTCGAGCATCGCTTTGGCCTCATCTTCCGACTGGGGGAACTGGTCCTGATTCCCCGCCGTCGGGGATCCCGCCCAAGGAGCCGCTCCGGCAGGCGAGGACGGCGCGGCGACAGGAGCTGCCGGGGTCGGGGCGACTGGGGCAGGTGCGGGTGCGGGTTCCGCAGGGGCGGATGCCGGCGACTGCACGGGGGCGGAAGGCGCCGGCGCGGGCACCGCCGACGGCATGGGAGGCAAGTCGAACGGCGGCATCTCCTCATCGTCGTAAGCGGCGATCATGGCGTCGTCGTAGGGGACCTGCTCGTCCTCCCACGCGCGGCGATCCGCCTCGATATCGGGCTCGCGCACGATGGTCGGGCCGCTCATCTGGTCGACGGGCACGGCAGCGGACGCCGGCGCGGGAGCAGCCGGGGCCGAGCTACGCGCGGGGGCCGGGGCGATCGGTGCCGAAGCAGCCGGGCGCGCCGCCGGAGCCACCGGGGCGGTATCGGGAGCCGGAACCGCCGCGGAAACGCTCGAAGCAGGAGCGGACACCGGTACCTGCTGCGCGGGGCTCGGGGCGGATGGGACCTTGGGGGTCGACGAGGGAACCGCGGCCGGGGCGGGCGCCTGCACTGCCGGGGAGGGCGATGCGGGGCGCGCCGCTTCCGACTGAGCCGAGGACGCCTGCGGACGTGCGGTTTGGACGGGCGCGGCCTGCGCTGCGGGCGCCGGGCGCGTCGCGGGGGCAGCACTCGTCTCCGGCGCGGGCTGCGCGGCAGCGGGAGCGGCAGGCGCCGCAGGAGCCGGCTGCGCAGAGGCGCCGTCCATGACATAGTCGACGGCACGGGCGCCGAACACCGCGCGCACGATGGGCATGATCAGCTCGTGGGAATCGGCGCGGCCGAGCATCTTGACGGCGAAACCCGACCCCTTGGGGAACCCGACGACCAGGCGCTCGCCATCATCGGACTGTGCGCGCGACGACTGCAGGAGCGCGCCGCGCGAGGCCTGCGCCGCCGTGACGCGCTTGACGACCTCGGCCCAGCGGCGCTGCAGCTCGCCGGCGTCACTCGCTGCGCCGGCGGCAGCAGGCGCCTCAGATGCCGACGGCTCCGGGGCGGGCGTTGCGGAGACGGGCGCAGGGGCGGGCTGCGCCGGGCGGACGGGCAGCGTGGCAGCTGCGGGGACAGGCGGCATGACCGGTTTGGGAGCCGACGCGGCAGCCTTCGAACGGGTCGCCTCCGCAGAGGACGACACGGCCGTGTGCGGCCCAGCGGATGCGGATGCCACCGGGGCAGGGGCGGATGCCGCCGGCCCAACGGGGATGGCAGACGGGGCCTCAGCCGGAGCGGGGGCCGTCCGGTCCCCCCGGGCCGCCTGCACCGTCGTGCGCTGCGGCGTCGGGGCGGCCGCCCTCTTCGACGACTCGGCGGGCACGTTCCACGGCAGGTCGTCGGCACCCGCCGCCGCACGGCTCGGCGCAGGCGCCCGGTCGCCCGCGGCGGTTCGCGTCGGCACAGGCGCAGGCGCGGGGCGCACATCGCGCGCGGCGCCCGTGAGCGCCGCCACGCCGGCAGCCCCCATCGGCGCGCTCGGCACGCCGGCCGCAAGCTGGGCTTCGATACGGTCGAGACGCTCCGCCAGCGCCTCGAGCGTCAGGTCCGATTCGGGCCGCGCCAACCTGGTGCACGCGATCTCGAGCACCAGTCTCGCATCGGACGCGTTGCGCATCTCGATCGCCGCGTCGTCCAGCACGGTCAGCACGCGCGCCAGGCGGTCCGCGCTCTCAAAAAGGGAGGCCTCCTCCACCAGCGCGGCAACCTCGTCGGGCGTGCCGTCGAACAGCTCGGATCTGCCCCCGGCCACGCGCGCGGTATACACGTCGCGCATGTGCGCCACGGCGTCGCGGGTGAATTCGAGCAGGTCGTTGCCCTCGTCAACCTGGGCGCGAATCATGCCGAACAGCCCCACGACATCACGGGCGGCGATACCGCGCGCGAACTCCGCAAGAACCGTACCCGACACCTCGCCGAGCAACGCGCGGGCGTCGGCCACGCGCACCGCGCCGTCGCCGAACACCGAGAGCTGCTCGAGCGTCGACAGGGCGTCGCGCATGCCGCCGCGCGCGTGGCGCGCCACGATCTCGAGCGCCTCGTCATCGGCGTCGAAGCCCTCCTGCTCGCAGATGTAGCGCAGGCGCCCGACGATATCCTCGTTCGAGATGCGGTGGAAATCGAAGCGCTGGCAGCGCGACAGGATGGTTTCGAGAATCTTTTGCGGATCGGTCGTGCACAGGATGAAGACGACGTGGCTCGGGGGCTCCTCGAGCGTCTTGAGCAGCGCGTTGAACGCCGCCGCCGTGAGCATGTGGACCTCGTCGATGATGTAGACCTTGTACGCTCCGCGCACGGGCGCAAAGTTCACCGAGCTGATGATCTCCTCGCGCACGCTGTCCACGCCGGTGCGGGACGCCGCGTCGAGCTCGTAGACGTCCGGGTGGCTGCCCTCTGCGATCGCTTCGCATTCAGGGCACGTCCCGTCGGGCATGCACCCGCTCGCGCCCTCCGCGCGCGCCGCGTCCGCATGCTGGCACAGCAGCGCCTTGGCCAGGATGCGAGCCATGGTCGTCTTGCCCGTGCCGCGCGGTCCGCAGAACAGGTAGGCATGCGACAGGCGCCCCTCGGTCACCGCGTGCTTCAGCGTGGACACGATATGCTGCTGCCCCACGACGCTTTCAAAGGTCAGCGGACGGTATTTTCTATAGAGCGACTCCATGGAACCTCTCTTTTCACGCGAAACGGTTGCACCCTATCATACCCGCTGGCGCGGACCGACCGCCATCGCGCCGCCACGAATGCCCGGCAATCGGTCCGCACCGACCGAATGGCCGCAAACCGTATATTCCCATCACGAAACTGCATAAAAATCCGTTTTGGGAAATACCTACAGTAACGGTAGGCTGAGTTTGTCACTGTTTTCGAGGCCCGTTTCCCCACCGCCGCTACACCCCTCGGCATTTCCGCAGGAAACAACTGGGCAAATGCCGAGGGGTGCGGCGCATGTGGGCGAGGGGCACCGAAAAACAGTGACAAACTCGGTATGCACGTTTTTCGGGGTGCTCGGGGACGGGTTGATTGGGGACGGGTTCATTTCAACCCGCCGGCGTTGCAGCCCGGGCGAAAAGACGACCTACAGCCCGTGCTCCTCAAGACGGCGCACGATGTCCTTGAGCGTGACGCGCGTCGCGAACAGCTGGCGATAGGTTGCGGTCTTCACCTTGTTCGCGCCCCGCAGCTCCTCCATTCGAGCCGACACGTCGGCGAGCTCGGAGCGGACATCGGCGGCAAAGGCGTCGTAGGCGTCCAGGCGCTCCGCATCGTTCATGGCAGGCCTCCCTCGGTATCGTGGCTTGCGATCTCTGTTTCCAACACAGCATCATTCCACAAGGCGCCCGGTGCGGAATGAATTAATCAGTGTTTCCCGAGGGGGCGTGGTACCATCTCCCCACAGGCACTAATCGCACCATAAACGCAGGACCGCACATGCCGCTTTTTCCTACACCGCGCGCAGCGCAACCGAACAGCATACCTGAGCCCGGAGCCACGGGCACCGGGCTTTTGCGCCGCTACCGTCCGCTCAGGACGCGCGCGACCGGCGGCTTCGGCAGCGTGGAGATCTGCCTCGACACCCGCCTGCAGCGTCGCGTCGCCATCAAGCGCATCCCGCTTACTTCGCAAGGCGTCCGCACGGCATCCGACAACGTCGCCGCCGCCCTCATGGAAGCGCGCACTGCGAGCATGCTGCCGCACCCCAACATCGTCTCGGTGATCGACTTCACGTACGACTCGGCATACGCCTACCTGGTCATGGAGTACGTCGACGGCATGAGCCTCGAGGAGTTCCTCGCCCAGGTCGACGGGCATTCCCTGACCTATGACGAGGCGGCCAACGTCGCCGACGCGCTGGTCCAGGCGCTCAGCTATGCCCACGAGAACCGCGTGCTCCACCTGGACATCAAGCCCGCCAACGTGCTGATCGACCGCAACGGCAACGTCAAGCTCGCCGACTTCGGCATGGCGACCCTCGCCACCGCCGCGGGGTTCGGCGGCGCGCGCGGCGGCACCATCGGCTACATGTCGCCCGAGCAGCTGCGCGGAGACGCCGTCGACGAGCGCACCGACATCTTCGCGCTCGCATCCGTGCTCTTCGAGGCCCTCTGCGGCTACGCGCCGTTTCGCGCCCAGACGTCCGCCGAATCGGAGGAGCTGATCGACCAGGGCGTCACCCGTCCGAGCGAGCTTTTGCCCGACATTCCGCCCGCGTCGGAGGAGGCGCTGATGAGCGCCCTCTCCCCGGCGCCCCAGATGCGCATGGACAGCGTGGAGGAGTTCGGCGACCGCTTCTGCCGCGGGCTGGGGCATGCGCGCGACGGGCGGCGCAGCTTCGCCACCATCATCGCGCGGCTGACCTCCGACGAGCAGGACCCCGACGCCGAGGCCGACGAGCGCCCCGAGCGCACCTGGGAGCTCGATCCCAGGGAGGGCTACCTCGGAAGCCAGACCGCCCATGCGCGGCGCATCGCCGCGGGCGTGGTCGCCGGCACGTCGGTGGCCGTCGTCAGCTGGAGTCTGCTTGGCACCGTGGGCCTGGTGGAGACGCTGCCGCGCCTAGCCTCTGCTGCGGCCATCGGCGTCGCGGCGGGCATCGCCCCGCAGCTGGGCTCGGCCCTCGTGTTCGCCGGGTTCGTGGCGGCCGTCCTCGCCGGCACCCCGCTCGTGCCCGCCCTGCCCGTCGTCGCCATCGCCTGCGCGCTGGCCTGCGGCTGGTGGCTCGTATGGGGGCGCGAGAACCCCGGGCCGTCGGCGGCGCTCGTCTGCGGCGGGGCGCTCGTCTGCACCACGGGAGACCCCCTGCTCGCCTGCCCTATCACCATCGCCGCCTGCGGGTGCATGGCGTCAGGCGCCGCCGCGGCGTCGTCCGCGGCGCTCGGCATGGTGCTCGGCGCGCTCGTCGCCGCCCTTGGACAGGCCGGCGCGCTCGATATCGCGCAGGCGGCGAGCGCATGCGCGAATCCCCTGCTCATCGCCTCGGCTGCGCTTGCGGCAGCCGGCTCTGCCATCATGGCGGCGCTCATGGGCCGCGCATGGTCGCGCTACGACGAGGACGGCAGGAACGCCGGCTACATCGCCGCGTACGCCGTGCCCGCAGCTGTGTCGATTCTGCTGCTTTGTCTTGCAAACCGTATGGAAATTGGCGGCGCGACCGCGCTGGGCGCGGCAACCCTTGTGGGCGGCGGCGTCCTTTCCACTATAATCGCTTGCATCTATGTCTATCTATTCGGTTACCGCAAAGAACCGACCGGAGTGTGATTGTTCGTGAACTTCCTGAGCACCTTCGAGGACCATGTCGCCGGCATCTTCGGTGCCGCCCGCGCGCCGTTCTCCTTCAAGAAGCTCGCCCGCCAGGCGGCTCATGAGATGGAAGATCAGACGCTTGTGATCAACGGCGTCAACACGGCGCCCGCTCTTTATACCATCCTGATCGCCAACGAGGACGACCCCCTCATGGCCCCCTATTATCCGCAGCTCACCCGCGAGGTCAGCGACTTCGTCAAGGCGAGCGCCGAGAAGAAGGGCTATGCGTTCGTGGGCGAGCCGCTGGTCCGCTTCATGATCGATCCGTCGCTCAAAAGCGGCCGCTTCTCGGTGTTCGCCGAGAACGTCGACGCCCCCACCCTCGGCCGCCTCTATGAGGAGGAGCGCGCCTACCAGAAGGGTCTGTCGGGCCAGATGAACATCGTGAACTCGCGTCCGGCGCCCGCCCGCGAGTCGGCACCGAGGCCGGCGGCCGTGCGCCCCGCGCAGGTGCCCTCGCCCGCCGGCATTCAGGACGTGGCGCCCGATCCGTTCGCCCCGAGCGTCCCCGACCCGGCTGCCGCCCCTATCCCCGTTCCCGCAACCATCTCGCGCGAGACCATGGCGAGCATGAACGCCGCCGCGGGCGGCGCGGCAGCGGTCGCGGCCTCCGGCATGGCGGGCGCCCGCGCATCCCGTCCGCAGCCGGCGGCCCCCCTGGCCGAGCTCGTCGACGTGGTCACCGGCGAGGTCCTGCCCATCACCCGCCGCAGCTGCACCGTCGGCCGCGAGCGCGCCGCAGCCGACGTGGTCCTGCGCGACCCCAACGTGAGCCGTCGCCACGCCGAGCTGCTCTACACCGGATCCGACTGGTCCATCGAGGACCTCAACTCCACCAACGGCACCCTGGTCAACAACCGCCGCATCACCCGCTGCCCGCTGCGCAACGGCGACCTTTTGACCTTCGGCCTGACTACGTTCGAGTTCAGGGGCTGATGCACCATGATCGACATCATCCTGTTCGCGGGACGCATCGTTCTCGTCCTTCTTCTGTATATCTTCCTGTTCGCCGTCATGAAGACCGGCGTGGGCCTGGTGCGCGGCCAGCGCCGCGACTCCGCCATCTGGACCATCGACGTCGACAAGGGCCCGCGCGGCATCCGCGGCATCCACGTGGACATGCTGGGCCCCGTCATTGTCGGCCGCTCCCCCAGCTCGGACATCTGCATCAACGAGCCCTTCGTCTCCGCCTCCCATGCGCGCTTCTCGCTGCAGGGGCCGGCGCTGGTGATCGAGGACCTGAACTCCCTGAACGGCACGCTCGTGAACGGGCGCCCGCTCGCCGAGCCCGCCACGCTGCGCGAAGGCGACGAAGTGCAGATCGGTGACGTCGTCATGAAAGTGAACCGTCGATGACCGACGAGAAGCGCACCTTCTCACATACGCCCGACACCCCCTGCAGCTCGGACGAGCCCTCCATATCGGCACTCGAGCCCCAGCCCGTCATGGACCTGGAGGCCATCGAGGCGCCGCTCGAGATCGTGGAGCCCGCCACACCCGCGCATGACGGGGATGCCGGCGCCCCCGCCGCGCATTTTGCCGAGCCCGCCCACTTCGCCGAGCCCGTGGCCGACGCGGCCGCGGACGCGTTCGAGCTGAGCGGGGCGCAGGCGGCTGACGAGGCCCCCGCGCATATCGGGGCGGCCCACTTCGCCGACGACGTCCCCGCCTCCGACGTGGTCGTCCCCGCCGCGGCGGACCCGCTGTTCAGCGACCTCACCGACCACAGGCCCGACGTTGCGCGCGAGGGCGCCGCGATCGAGGTCGCGGGCGACTACCTGGGTGAACAGGACACCGGGGAGCTTCCCCCTATCGACGCGATCGAGGCCGCCGTCGCCGCGGCCGAGCAGCGCTCGCCGGAAGACACCGCCGAGATCGACGTCGACGCGATCGAGGCGAAGCTCAAGGACCCGGGCACCACGCAGAGCTTCACGCCCCTTCCCGAGGAGCGCATCGCCACCGATTCCACCTACGACGCGGGCACGACCATGTCGCTCATGTGGGGCGCCCGCTCCGACGTGGGCTGCGTGCGCTCCCATAACGAGGATTCCTATCTCGTGGCCTCGCCGCTGTTCGCCGTGTGCGACGGCATGGGCGGCCACGCGGCCGGCGAGGTGGCGAGCTCGCTTGCCGTCGAGACCATCGCCAGCACCGCGCCCAAGACCGCCGACGCAGCACAGCTCGCCGCCTCCGTCGAGGCCGCCAACGCGGCCATCATCCACGCCGCCGCGAGCGGCATCGGCCGGCCCGGCATGGGCTGCACCGCCACGGTCGCCTACATCGAGGGAAACACGATCGCCATCGCGCACGTGGGCGACTCGCGCGCCTACCTCGTGCACGACGGCGTGCTCACGCGCATCACGCGCGACCACTCCTATGTCGAGGAGCTCGTCGACGCCGGCGAGATCACCGCCGACGAGGCGCGCATCCATCCCAACCGCTCGGTCATCACCCGGGCGCTCGGCTCGGATCCGGCCATGTACGCCGACCACTTCCAGCTCAACATCGACGAGGGCGACCGCCTGATCCTGTGCTCCGACGGCCTGTCGAGCATGATCCCCGACAGCGAGATCGAAAACATCGCCGCCAAGTCCTCGACCGCGCAGATGTGCACCGACAACCTCGTCGACGCCGCGCTCGCCGCGGGCGGCGCGGACAACGTCTCGGTCGTCGTGGTCGACGTGGTGGACGACGGGCGGCTGAAGCAGGTCATCCGCACCCACCGCCGCAACGTGTTCATCGCCGTCGGCCTGCTCGTTACGGCGCTCGTGCTGTGCGCGGCCATCATGTTCTTCTCCATCTCCAATGCCATCTACCTCGGCGTCGACGGGGAGTACGTGGCGCTGTACCGCGGCATCCCCGCAAGCGTGCTGGGCATCGAGCTCAACCGCGTCGAGGAGAGCACGACCATCAAGCTTTCCGACCTGCCCGAGGACACGCAGAACCGCCTGCGCGAGGGCATCTCCCAGCAGAGCCTCGACGAGGCGTGGGACACCCTGTCCGACTACCGTCGCCAAATCGAGGAGCAGCAGGCCCAGCAGCAGCAAAACGCCGAGGCCATCCGCGAGAGCGCGCAGGCCGCCGAGGCGGCGCAGGCGCAGCAGGACCAAACCGACGAGGCGGGCGAGGTACCGCAGCAAGATCAGCAGCAGCCCCAAGACGGCGGGCAGCTCGCTCCCCCCGCTGACGCCTTGACCCCCACCACCGAGAACCCAGAAGGAGGCGCATGATGGGCAGTCGCCGCAACACCGAGCTCTTCCTGCTCGTCGCTGCCGCATTCCCCGTGATCATGCTGTACGCGCTGTACGTGGTCACAACGGGCACCCAGCTCAGCTTCGAGACGCTTGCCGTACCGCTCGGCCTGTTCGCCGCCTTCGCGGCGGCGCATATCGCAACGCGCTTCCTGGCGCCGGGCGCCGACCCCGCCATCCTGCCGGTGGTCTTCGTGCTGTCGGGCATCGGCATCACGTTCGTCACGCGCCTGGCACCCGATCTGGCCATGAACCAGCTCATGATCCTGTTCGGCGCCATCGCACTCATGGTGGTCACCCTGGCCGTGGTGCGCAACCTCGACATGGTCAAGCGCTACAAGTACACCTTCGGCATCATCGGCATCCTGCTGCTGATCCTGCCCATGTTCGTGGGTACCGAGGTCTACGGCTCCAAGCTGTGGGTCGACGTCCCCGGCATCGGCCGCTTCCAGCCCGGCGAGTTCGCCAAGATCTTCCTCGTGCTGTTCCTGGCGGGCTACCTGTCCGAGAACCGCGAGCTGCTCTCGATCTCCAACCACAGCTTTCTGGGCCTCAAGATCCCGCGCTTCCGCCTGCTGCTGCCGCTGTTCGTGGTCTGGGGCATCTGCCTGGCCATCGTCGCCTTCGAGACCGACCTGGGCAGCGCGCTTCTGTTCTACACCGTCTTCCTCATGATGCTGTACGTGGCCACCGGCCGCGTGTCGTACGTGATCATCGGCCTGCTGTTGCTCGCCGTGGGCGCGTTCGGCGCCTATCACGTGATGGCGCATGTCCAGACCCGTTTCCAGATCTGGATCGACCCGTTCGCCGACGCGCAGGGCGGCGGCTACCAGCTCGTGCAGTCGCTCTACTCGCTGGCCGACGGCGGCCTGGTGGGCGTCGGCATCGGCCGCGGCATGGCCACGTTCATCCCCGTCGTGGAGTCCGACTTCATCTTCTCCGCCATGGGCGAGGAGATGGGCCTGCTCGGAGGCTCCGCCGTCCTGCTGCTGTTCATGCTGTTCGCCGTGCGCGGCCTCACGGTCGCCGCGCGCGCGAAGTCCGATCTGGCCGCCTTCATCGCAAGCGGCCTGACCGCCTCCATCTCGTTCCAGGCGTTCCTCATCGTGGGCGGCGTCACCCGCCTGGTGCCGCTGACCGGCGTGACCCTGCCCTTCATGAGCCAGGGCGGCTCCTCGCTGCTCGCGAGCTTCATCATCGTCGCCATCCTCATGCGCGCCGGTGACGAGGCGACGGGCAGAAACGTCGAGCTCGCCGGCTCCGGCACGGGCGAGGGCGCCACCCCGGCTGCCGGCGCCGTCGGCGCGAGCCGTATCGGCACCCGCATCTTCGGCAGCACCGCGAACACCGCCGCGCCCGCCCATGCGCACCCCGGCTCCCGCGTGCGCCGCCGCGTGCTCGACACGCCCGAGTCCGGCGTGCTCGGCCGCGTCGCTCTCGCCAAGCGCCTGACCCGCGAGGTCGTGCTGTTCACGGGCCTGTTCGCCATTCTGATCGGCAATCTCACCTACATCCAGGTCTTCAAGGCCAAGGAATACCAGGACATGCCCGGCAACAACCACACCATCGCCAAGGGCGCCTACATCAAGCGCGGCTCGATCATCACGTCCGACGGCGTGACGCTCGCCGAGTCCCTGCAGCAGGAGGACGGCACCTACGCGCGCTCCTACCCCAACGGCAACATGGCCGCGCACACCGTGGGCTACTACTCCGACCAGTACGGCCTGACGGGCATCGAGGCCTCCCAGAACGAGACGCTCACCGGCTCGCAGGACTACTCGACATGGCAAAACGCCATCAACTCTCTCGCCGGCATCTCCCAGCCCGGCAACTCGGTGCAGCTGACCATCAACTCGCGCATCCAGGCCGCCGCCGAGCTCGCGCTGGACGGCAAGACGGGCGCCATCGTGGTGCTCGACCCGCGCACCGGTGCCGTGCTCGCCAAGGCGAGCGCCCCCACCTACGACAACGCCAACGTCGCCTCCATCCTCTCGGGCGAGACCGGCGACGACTCGTCCATGTTCGACCGCACCACCCAGGCACTCTACACGCCCGGCTCCACCTTCAAGGTCATCACGCTGGCCGCCGCCCTCGACTCGGGCACCGCGACCCTGGACGACTACTACAACGCGCCGGCGACCATGCAGATCGGCAACGCCGACGTGGTCAACAACGGCAACTACGACCTGGGCACCATCAGCCTGGAGCGCGCGTTCGCCTACTCGTCCAACGTGGTCTTCGGCCAGGTCGCCAACGAGGTCGGCGCCGACCGCCTCGTGCAGTACGCGCGGGCCTTCGGCTACGGCCAGTCGCTCGGCCAGGACTTCTCCACGGCCGAATCCATCATGCCCGACCCCTCCCAGATGACCGAGTGGGAGCTCGCATGGGCGGGCGCCGGCCAGCCGGTCGGCCAGGGCCACACCCCCGGCCCGCAGTCCACGGTCATGGAGAACGCCGTCATGGTCGCCGCCATCGCCAACAACGGCCTGGCCATGAACCCCTACGTGGTCGCGCAGACCCTGTCGCCCACGGGCACCGTGGTCAAGACCACGCAGCCCCGTTCGCTGGGCCAGGCCATCAGCGCCGAGACCGCCGCGCAGGTGAAGCAGGCCATGCTTGAGGTCGTCGACGAGGGCAGCGGTTCTGCCGCCGCGATCGCCGGCGTCCAGGTCGCGGGCAAGACCGGCACGGCCGAGGCGACGTCAGATCTGGTCAACACCGCGTTCGTGGGCTTCGCGCCCTACGACACGCCGACGGTTGCGATTTCGGTCATGATCGAGAACTACGACGGCGACACGAGCGAGTCCGCAGCCGCCATCGCAGGCCAGGTGCTTGCGGTCGCGCTCGCCGCCCAGGGCGCATAGCGATGCGCCATGTCAGATGTGGAATGCAGCAAACTTTGATGCTTGACGTGTGTGAGGAGTAAAGAGATGGCGCAGCAACAGAACCTGCTCGGAGGCAGATACCTCCTCAAGGATAAGGTGGGTGCCGGCGGTATGGCATCGGTCTACCGTGCGGTGGACCAGGTGCTCGACCGCACGGTGGCCGTCAAGATCATGCTGCCGCAGTACGCCAGCGACGCCACGTTCGCGGCGCGCTTCAAGCAGGAGGCGCAGGCGGCAGCGGGCCTTTCGAGCCCCTATATCGTGGGCGTCTACGACTGGGGCAAAGACGGCGACACCTATTACATCGTGATGGAGTACCTGCGCGGCACCGACCTCAAAAGCGGCATCCGCAGCCACGGCGCGCTCGACCCCAAGAAGGTCGCCCAGATCGGCAGCCAGATCTGCGGCGCGCTGTCCGTCGCCCACAAGCACGAGATCATCCACCGCGACATCAAGCCGCAAAACATCATGGTGCTGCCCGACGGCAACATCAAGGTGATGGATTTCGGCATCGCGCGCGCCAAGAACAGCCACCTCACGCAGGACAACAACGTGCTGGGCACCGCGCACTACGTCTCCCCCGAGCAGACGCGCGGCCAGGAGCTCGGCCCAACCTCCGACATCTATTCGCTCGGCGTGGTCATGTACGAATGCGCCACGGGCAAGGTCCCCTTCGACGGCGACGACGCCATCTCCGTCGCCCTTAAGCAGGTCAACGAGCTGCCCGTGCCGCCCTCGCAGGTCAACCCCAACGCCGACGGCGACCTTGAGCGCATCATCCTGCGCTGCATGGAGAAGGATCCCGCCAACCGTTTCCAGACCGCCGACGAGCTGCGCCGCGTGCTCAACAGCTACCTCGCCGGCCGCACGGTCGACGTGCCCGAGCCGACCCGCGTCATCGGCGCCGCCGGCGCCGGTGCCACCACGACCCGCGTGATGTCCGATTCGACGCAGGCCATGGCGCGCCCGGTCAACACCACGTCGCGCCCGGTGGGCGGCGCCGCCGCGGTCAACACGCAGGCGCGCCAGTTCGATACGAGCTCCTACAACACCAAGCCCGAGGGCTCGGGCAAGGGCAAGATCGTCGCCGCGGTCGTGGCCGTCGTCGCCGTGGTCGCCATCGCCATCTTCGCCGTCTCGGGTCTGTTCGCCCCGGCGGAGCAGGTCATCATCCCCGCAGTCGTGGGCATGGAGCAGGAGGTCGCCGAGGCGACGATCCGCCAGAACGGCTTCGAGGTGGGCGACGTGACGCCCGGCGCGAGCGACGAGTACCCCGAGGGCACCGTCATCGAGCAGCACCCCACCGCCGACGGCGTGCAGACGGCCGCCAAGGGCTCTGAGATTGACATCGTGGTCTCGAGCGGTCCCGAAAAGGCGGCGACCACGAAGGTGCCCGACCTGTCTAAGGCCGAGAACGAGGAGGATGCGCGCAACATGCTCATCACCGCCGGCCTTGAGGCCGGCAACGTGACCCAGGAGGGCAGCGACACCGTGGACGAGGGCAAGGTCATCAGCCAGAGCCCCGATGCCAACGAGGAGGTGGAGGAGGGCTCCAAGGTTGACTTCGTAATCTCGCTCGGCCCCGACACCACGCCGGTTCCCGACCTGACGGGCATGACCGAAAGCGAGGCCCGTTCCGCGCTGACCGACGCCGGCTTCGGCATGAGCCGCGACGAGGCGTACAGCGACACCGTGGACAAGGGCTACGTGATCAGCTGGAACCCCAGCGGCAGCCAAGAGTCCGGCACCGAGATCACCGTCGTCATCTCGCTGGGCCCCGAGGAGTCCGAGTCCGAAACGCCCACGACGCCCAATACGCCCGACTCGCCAGAGACTCCGAGCGCGGACGATGATCCCGGCGACATCGACCTCACAGGCATGACCAAGGCGGAAGCGGAGCGGGCCATCGGCGCCGCCGGGCTCACGGCAAGCTTCTCCTATGCCGACGGCACGCAGGTGGGCGTCGATCCCGACCACGTGATCAGCTGGACGGTCAGCGGCAGCACGGTATCCGTGGTCGTTGCTTGGTAATCAAAGGCGCCGAGGCGAATCGCATCGCCTCGGCGCCTTTTCTTTTTGAATGGGCCATTTGGGGACGGGTTCGTTTCAACCCATTGTCCTAGAACTCGCCGACGCGCTTGACCTCGGGCTCGAGCTCCACGTTGAATTGGCGTTTGACCTCTTCTTGGATATATTCGATCAGGCCGCACACGTCGGACGCGGTGGCGTGGTCGGCGTTGACCACGAAGCCGCAGTGCTTCGACGACACCTCGGCACCGCCCACGCGCGCCCCCGCCAGACCGGCATCCATGATGAGCTTGCCGGCAAAATGCCCCACGGGACGCTTGAACGTCGAGCCGGCGCTCGGCATCTCCAGCGGCTGCTTCTCCTCGCGACGCTTCTGGTAGCCGTCCATGTCGGCGCGAATCATGCGCTCGTTGCCCGGGGCGAGCGCGAACGTCGCGGACAGCACCACGAGCCCCTCGTCGTGGATGCGGCTCTTGCGATACCCCATGGCGAGATCGGCCACCGGATAGGTGCGCACCATGCCGCGACCATGGGTGCCGTCGGCCAGCTGCGGTCCGGGCTCGTACACCTCGACCGACTCCAGGACGTCGGCGGTGCAGGCGTCGTAGGCTCCCGCGTTCATATGGCAGGCGCCGCCCACGGTCGCCGGGATGCCCCAGAGTGGCTCCAAGCCGGACAGCTCGGCGTCCGCGGCAGCAAGCGCCACATCGCGCAAGAGGGCGCCCGCCTCGGCGCGGACACGGGTGCCCTCGACTGAGATGGACGCGTAGTTCTCGCGCAGCAGCACAACGGCACCGCGGATGCCCCGGTCGCCCACGAGCAGGTCGGACCCGTTGCCCACCACGGTGACCGGCACGCCCGCCAGCGCGCACGTGTCGAGCGCGCGCACGACGGCCTCGCGCGACGCGGGCGTCAGCAGCACGTCGGCAGGACCGCCGATCTTGAAGGTGGTGTGCGCGCTCATGGGCTCGAACAGCACCACGTTGTCCTCGCCCACGGCCTCGCCGAGAACGCACAGGACCTCGTCGGTGATACGATCGTATTCATGCATAATGAACCGCCTTGCTCTTGGTTTTGCTGAGATGACTATACCCGACCGATGCGCCGACACCGCCCGCGCACGGCAAAAGTACAAGCGCAACGCGAGCCTTTGCCACGGGTGCTGCCGCGTGTGACAATGGAGCGCGGAAGCGATCACGACAAGGGAGGCGAGCACGTGGCCCTCCATATAAGCCTTGGGCAGAGCACGCGCGACCGCACCGTCGTGCACGCGCTCGATCCACGCCTGAAAGTCATTGCAACCATTGGTTACATGGTGAGCTGCCTGTTCGTGTGCGATCTGCCCACGGCCCTCACGGCCACATCGGCGCTCGGGCTTGCGGCCGCCGCCGCGCGCACGCCCCTCCGCCGTCTGGGCAGGCAGGCGCGCAACCTCGCCGTGTTCCTCGTCATCACCTCGCTCATCAACCTGATCGCGACGCAGGCCGGGCCCGTGGTGCTCGAGGCGGGACCTCTGCAGATCCATCATGACGGCATTCGCCTTGCCGCGCTGTATGTCGTGCGCTTCCTGCTGTTGCTGCTCGGCGGGTCCTTGCTGCTCCAGACCACGACGCCGCTTTCCGTCACCGATGCGCTCGGCAGGCTGCTCTCCCCTCTAGCACGGCTCGGCGTGCCCGTCGACCATGCGATGGTCGTGCTCTCGGTGGCGCTGCAGTTCGTGCCCACGCTCTCCCGTGACGCCGAGACCATCGTCAAGGCGCAGAAGGCGCGCGGGGCCCAGCTGGAGAAAGCGGGCCTGTTGGGCTATGCGCGAGCCTGCATCCCCCTGATCGTACCGCTTTTTTCCGGAGCCCTTCGCCACGCCGAATCGCTCGGCTGCGCCATGGACGCGCGCTGCTACACCGGATCCGGCCGCACGCACCTGCACGTCATGCGCCTGGACCCGCAAAAAGACGGCGCCGCCTGCGCCCTCTGCCTGCTCTATGCCGCGGCCTTCCTGATCGCCCTCCTCATCCTCTAACCCCCCATGCAAATCGGGGGACGTACCTTCCGCGTGCACTTTTGCACATTGGGGACACCCCTTCTGCGCGCTCTTGTACGAGCCCCCGTGCTCGAGAGGCACATCGCCCACAATCGCCAAGACATACATCTGCGACGTCCCCAATTTGCACACAGATACCGGGCGGTCATGCGGTATCCTTGGACATACATTCGTTGCTCGACATATAAACACAGACTAACCGGAGCATGTATGTCACAACAGATCAGACGCAACCCTCAGCGTCACGCTATCGATAGCCCATCTTGCGATACCGCGGTCTCGCGCCGCGCCGCCATCCAGGCCGCTTTTGCCGCCGCCGGCGCCGCGGTCCTGTTCGGCCTGCCCCGCCTTGCCGGCGCAGAGCCCCAGGCGAGCCAGGAAACCACCGACAAGCTGAACAACGCACAGGCCCAGCTCGACGATGCCCAAGAGCAGCTCGATGAGATCTCGAGCCAGTTCGAGGACCTCTCCCGTCAGCTGGACGACACCCTCGGGCAGATCGAGACGCTGCAGGGACAGATCGACACCACGCAGGCGAACATCGACCAGATCGAGCAGGATATCTCCGACACGCAGGACGATATCGACCTCAAGCAGGCGCAGCTCGATCGCAAGCAGGAGGTTCTCGCCACCCGCGTCACGTCGAGCTACAAGACCGGCAAGACGGGCATCCTGTCGCTGCTGCTGTCCTCCGACAGCTTTGACGAGCTCGTCTCCAAGCTGCACTACGTCGACAAGATCAACGCGAGCGATCAAGAGGCCATCGAGGAGATCCACGCCATCCAGGATGCGCTCGAGCAGCAGAAGGCCCTGCTTGAGCAGCAAAAGGAAGAGCTCGAGCAGCAGATGGCCGAGCTTGAGCAGCAGATGTCCGAGCTCGAGCAGCTGAAGTCGCAGCAGACCCAGCAGCTCGATGACATGAAGGCCAAAAAAGACGAGGTCCAGCAGCTGCTCGACAGCCTGAGCCAGGACGTCAAGGACCTGATCGCCCAGCGCGATGCCGAGATCCTCGCAGCCGCCCAGGCCGAAGAGGAGGCCCGCAGGGCCGCCGAGGAGGCGGCGAGGCAAGGCGCCACCTCCATCCCCGGCGACGGGCAGAGCGCCATCGCCGCCGGCACCGCCCAGCAGCGCGTGGTCGACTCCGCCTACAGCACGCCGAGCCCCGGCGCGGGCCTGTGCGCCGGCTGGGTGTCCATGGTGTTCGCCAACGCCGGCTTCGGCTCGGTTCCCGGCAACGCCGACGACCAGTACGCCAACTGGTGCACGAGCTCCAGCAAGTCGAACCTCAAGGTGGGCATGATCATCGCCGTGCCCTCGCACCCCCACACCTCCGCGGGCCGCATCTACGGCCACGTGGGCGTCTACGTGGGAGACAACACCGTGCGCGACAACGTGGGCTACATCCGCAGCATCGATGTCGACCAGTGGATCTCCTATTACGGACCGACCTCCACGCCGCGCTGGGGCTGGGCGAACGGCATCAACCTCGAGGGGTAAGGGCTTCCCCACCGCAGCTTGTTGCCCGCCGAACCGCGAGCCCTCTACCAGGGCACCCACCAACAGGGCCCAGATATCGTACCCAGATGTGCGGGTGAGACCCCGTTGAGAACGATCTCACCCGCACATCTGGGTACCGTTACTGGGTAATCCCCCTCGGGCAGGATCGCGCACACGCGCACGTCCCCGCCAGCAAGCCCACCAGCAAGACAGCTTTAGTTCGCGTACGGAAATACGACCCCCAAGTCGCCTGCGCTATACTCAGGGCAGACACGCGCGCCCCAGCGCGGCGCGCCGAAAGGAGACATGCAATGTCGCAAACGCTCACCCCCCAAGATACCTGCGTGCTCGTGACCGGCGGTGCCGGCTTCATCGGCTCGCACACCGTCGTCGAGCTGCTTGAGCGCGGCTACCAGGTCGTCGTGGTCGACGACCTTTCCAACTCGAGCCCGGTCGCCATCGACCGCATCAAGCAGATCGTGGGCGACGACGCGGCCGCCAGCCTCACGTTCTACGAGGCCAATGTGCTCGACCGCGACGCCCTCAACCGCATCTTCGACGCGCATCGCATCGACCGCGTCATCCACTTCGCCGGCTTCAAGGCTGTCGGCGAGTCCGTGCACAAGCCGCTCGAGTACTATCACAACAACATCGGCAGCACGCTGACGCTGTGCGACGTCATGCGCGAGCACGGCTGCACGTCCATCATCTTCTCCAGCTCCTCGACCGTCTACGGCGACCCCGACAATCCGCCCGTGACCGAGAAGGACCCCAAGAAGCCCGCCACGAACCCGTACGGCTGGACCAAGTGGATGATCGAGCAGATGCTGATGGACCTGCACACGGCCGACCCTGCATGGAACGTCGTGCTGCTGCGCTACTTCAACCCCATCGGCGCACATCCCAGCGGCCTGATCGGCGAGGATCCCAAGGGCATCCCCAACAACCTCGTGCCGTACGTGGCGCAGGTGGCCGTAGGCAAGCGCGAGTGCATCAACGTCTTCGGCGACGACTACCCCACCCCCGACGGCACCGGCGTGCGCGACTACATCCACGTGGTCGACCTCGCCCGCGGGCACGTGTCCGCGCTTGAGTGGATGAACGGCCGCGCCGAGGTCGGCATCTTCAACCTCGGCACCGGCACGGGCTCGAGCGTCCTCGACGTCATCCATGCGTTCGAGAAGGCGTGCGGCCACGAGCTGCCCTACAAGATCTGCCCGCGCCGCGATGGCGATATCGCCGCCAACTGGTGCGACGCCACGAAGGCCAAGGAGGAGATGGGCTGGGTCGCCGAGTACGATATCGACGACATGTGCCGTGATTCCTGGAACTGGCAGTCCCACAATCCCAACGGCTTTAACGCTGAGTAGCCGACCGAGCTGCCAGCACGCGTACAATGGACGGTGCCTCGCGAACAGGCGGGGCGCCGTTTTTCTTGAGTACAGGGAGTGAGTGCGTTGCCGAGCCTCTTTACCGATTTTCTCAACCGTCACGTCGATGAGGTCAACGAGTACCTGCGGACGTTTTTTGCCGACAAGACCGACAGCGCCGACATCGAGGCGTATCTCTATGCGCCCCTGAGCGCGTTTTCGGACAACGCCGGCAAGCGGCATCGACCGCTCATTTGCATGCTCGCCTGCGCCGCCGTCGGGGGGGATTTCCACCGGGCGCTGTCGGCGGCATCGGCCATCGAGCACTTCCAGTCCGCCGCGCTCATCCACGACGACATCGCCGACAACGGGCATCTGCGCCGCGGCAAGCCGTGCCTGCATATCACCGAGGGCGTCGGCATCGCCATCAACTGCGGCGACTACGCCCTCACCCTCGTCACCGATGCCATCCTGCGCGACGAGGGGCTCGACGACGCATGCAAGCTCGCCGTCCTGCGCGAGCTGGTCGACATGATGCAGCGCACGGTGGAGGGGCAGGCGCTCGATCTCGGCTGGGTGCGCGACGGGCGCTTCGACATCACGGTTGCAGACTACCTCGCCATGGCGACGCACAAGACCGCCTACTACAGCGGAGCGATTCCGCTGGCCTGTGGCGCGATCATCGGCGGCGGCACGACCGAGCAGATCGAGGCGCTGCGCTCGTTCGGCATGGACACGGGTCTGGCGTTTCAGATCCAAGACGACCTGCTCAACCTGATCGGCGAGAAGGAGTCCCGCAACAAGGATTTCCGCAGCGACATCACCGAGGGCAAGCGCACGCTCGTCGCCGTGCACGCGCTGCGCAGCTCCGACCATCATGATGAGCTGGTCGACATCCTGACATCCGAAACCGAGGATCCCGCCCGCCTCGCGCGCGCCGTCGAGCTGTTTGAGGACGCGGGGTCCATCGACTATGCGCGCAACTACGCGCTTGAGCTCACCGCGCGCGCCAAGCGCACGCTCGAGGGCGTCGAGCTCGATGTGCGTGCCGCAGAGCTGCTCCTCGCCATGGCCGACTTCTTCGTCGAGCGCCTGAACTAGGGGCGCATGCGCACTGGGCGTTTCCGTTGCGAGAAGACGCCCGGCGCACGCAAGAACATCGAACATGCAGGCAAACGAGCGGGCCCGATGCACAAACCGTGCATCGGGCCCGCTTGCAGCAAGGTATGGAAGTCACGTTAGCCGAACAGCACCGTATAGGCGATAAGCGCGCATGCGACGGCAGTCGACAGAACGAGGGAGCCGAGTGCCCCGCGATCGTCTTTGAGCGGAACGATCGGCGCTTCGCTACCGTCCTCCAACACAAGAACCTCGCCGAGATGTTTCATCATGTGCACTCCCTCCTCTTTCCTTCTTCATCATACGAGCCGATTGAAAACGCCGTGTAAACGTTCGGATAAGTGTTTCTTGAAACCGCTTCGGATCATGCGGCCTTCCCCACGTCAAACGTCACGGTCACCACGCCGCCGCCCGCATCGGCGTTCGCGAGCTCGACCGTGCCGCCATGAAGCCGCGTCAAAGTCTGCACGATATTCAGCCCCAGCCCGAAATGCTCGGCATCCTTCGCCTCTCCGAAAAACGGCTCGCACCCGCGACGCAGGGCCTCGGGACTGAACCCGTCGCCGTCGTCCGACACGCGCAGCGTGAGCAGGCCCCGCTCGTCATCGAGCTTCATGGTGAGCGCGACCCGGCCGCGAGCATGGACGCAGGCGTTGCTCAGCAGGTTGCCCAGCACCTCCTCGACCAGCGAACGGTCGACGCTGAGCTCAGCCTGCGGGGACACGCCCTGCATATCGACCCCGAATCCCAGCTTGGGGCGGGCGGCAGAGACGTAATCTTGGGCCTGCCGGCGCAATTCGGCGCCCCACGTGCCCGCCACGACCGGCGTGCGCTCCACGGTCCGGTCCTCGAGCTTCGCGATGCCGCTCATGGCCTGCGCATACGACTCCAGCCGCTCGACCTGTCCGCCCAGCGTCCGCAGCGTCTCCTCCTCGACGGCCTCCCCGCGCGCGGCCCTCATCTGCGCCATCTCGATCGTTCCCTTGAGAACGGTCACCGGCGTGCGCAGATCGTGCGCAAACGCGGCGTTGAGCCGCCGTCGCTCCTCGGCGGTGCGCCACAGCTCGCGCTGCGACTCCTCGAGCGAGGCGCGCATCTTCTCGAACGCCGTGCCCAGCTGCGAGAACTCGCGTCCCGGTACCCCCGGCGTCACAAAGTCCAGATCCTGATGGGCGACTCGACCGGCCGCGTCGCAAAAGATCGCCAGGGGCACGCCGATCCTCCTGCGGTAGAACCGACGGAAGAACATGATGGAGAGCACGACGAGCATCACGAACGGCGTCAACCCCGTGGCCACGCGCAACGCGAACATCAACGGCGTCTCGAGCATCGAGTCGTACTGGCTCACGTAGTATCCGACATTGGAGACGATGAAATCGGAGTTCGCCTGCTCCAACGACAGGAACTCCCCGTCCACCGCCACGCGTTCCGCCCGCTCGCGCGCATCGTAATCGGCGAGATCGGCGGTGTCGATCGTGGTCGAGACGTATGGATGGCCATTCGTCTCCAGGTAATCCTGCTCGGTGTAGTTCCCGCCCCAGTCGAAGATCGTCAGCGACGGGTCGTTGCGCACCATCTCGAGCGTCGCGTACCCGATGGGCGCCCCGGTGTCGGCGTTGATCAGGTTCCCACCGTAATAGTCGACCGTCTTCAGCTCGTAGGCCGACTCGCTTCGCAAACCCAAGAACACGATGCGGTCGGTCGGCGTCGACAGGTCGATGGTGAATGCGGGCACGAGCTCGTCTTCCTGCGCGTCATATATATACGGGCCGCCTTCCACGTCGACATGGCCCTCCCACGCTTTGCGCTGAAGCACCTCATATGCCGACATGAACGTCGCCATCAGCAATAGCGATGCCACGATGGATACCAGCACGCACGCCGCCGCATACAAAAAGAACGACCGCATGAGCGGCATGGTGTCCCACCATGCGCGCACCCGGTCACCGAGACTTGCGCGCTGCTTTCTCATTGCAGCCCCCAACGGTACCCGACGCCCCACACCGTCTCGATGGGGTCGTCTTCAAGCCCGGCCTCGGCGAATTTCTTGCGGATGCGGCGGACATGCTCGCGCACGATCGACGCGTCGCCGTCTGCATTCCAACCCCAGACCTGCTCGTAGATGAAGGTGCGGTCATACACGCGACCGGGTTTCTTGCTGAGCAGCGCCACGATGTCGAACTCGGTGCGCGTGAGGTCGAGGCGCTGCGCCTCTGCCCCGTCTCCGCGCGAAATCTGCACGCTTCGCTGAGCGTAATCGATCGACAGGTTTCCGCCGAACCACACGCGCGCCGATGGGTCCTCGCGCCGCGATTCGCGCGCCAGATGGGCGCGCACGCGACTGCCGAGCACCTGCAACGAGAACGGCTTGAGCACGTAGTCATCGCCGCCCGCAGCGAACCCGTCGAGCTGGTCGGCGTCCTCCACGCGCGCCGTCAAGAAGATGATGGGGCATGCGAGGCGCTCGCGGATGAGCTTACATGTCGCAAACCCGTCCATGTCCGGCATGTTGACGTCCAGCAGGACGAGATCTATGGGAGACAGGGTGCCGCGAGCGGCGGCGTCGACGGCAGACAGTGCATCGCGCCCGTCCGAGGCGACGGTCGTTTTGTAGCCCTCCATGGAAAAATACTGGTCGAGCATCGCGGCGATCGCGCGTTCATCATCGACTATCAGCAGGTGCGCTCCCTCGGTCATGGCAACCTCCACTCATCGCGCCTGTTCTCTTCATCGTTCCCATCTCTATAATGGCAGGCCCCTGTCAAAAATATTCCTACATCGAAATGCGAATAACGAACCCGTCTGGG
>DGYMJ06203__coassemble_319_pt1 | contig 47558 bp, 15 predicted proteins | sample DGYMJ06203__metabat2_high_PE_015 | metagenome-assembled genome bin DGYMJ06203
CACTCGACGATCTCGCGGATGGCGTGCAGCGCGTTGGCGTCGGTGAACATGGAGCTGGCGGTGGAGACGTAGGCCTCGATGGCGTGGGTCAGGGCGTCCATGCCGGTGTGGGCGCACAGCTTCTGCGGCATGGTGTAGGTGAGCTCGGGGTCGACGATGGCGACGTCAGGGGTGATGTTGAAGTCGGCCAGCGGGTACTTGATGCCCTTCTCGTAGTCGGTGATGACGGAGAACGCGGTGACCTCGGTAGCGGTGCCGGAAGTGGAAGCGATGGCGCAGAACTTAGCCTTGGTGCGCAGCTCGGGGAAGCTGAACGGAACGATGGCCTCCTCGAAGGTCTCGTTCGGATACTCGTAGAACAGCCACATGGCCTTGGCAGCGTCGATGGGCGAGCCGCCGCCGATGCCGATGATCCAGTCAGGCTGGAACTTCTCCATGGCCTCAGCGCCGCGCTTGACGGTCTCGACGGAAGGATCGGACTCGACGCCCTCGAAGATCTCAACCTCGAAACCGGCCTCCTTGAGGTCCGCCTCGACGTCCTGCAGGAAGCCGCCGCGGCGCATGGAGCCGCCGCCGGTGACGATCATGGCACGGGAGCCCTTGAGGTTCTTCACCTCATGACGAGCGCCCTCGCCGTAATACAGGTCGCGAGGATTGGTAAAACGTCCCATTCTTTGCCTCCAAATCAGCAAGCCCTGCCGGCTTGCACATCTGACGGGGACCCAATGTCCCCGTAAGGACCATGTAGGCGCGGTCGGATCGGCCGCTTCGGACCCGTGAGCCCGAAGTAATTGTAACGCTTTGGAAACAAAGCGGATATAGCCATTTTGTCCATTCTTGCAGCGCGGCTTTAGCCATCCCGCGGCCTTGTCGAGGGGCGGATGGGCCCGCATGCTGTCGCTTCTTACGAGCGGGACGACAAGGGCGCGATGCCCTGCAAGGCCCGCGCACCAGCTGCCCTCGCCTCCGTGCTACCATGGATGCTCCCTTTGACCGCCACGCAAGGAGCCCCGTGTCAGACATCCGCCCCACAGAACGCCGCCGGCGCGCCGACCTCGTTCTCATCGGCGCGGTGCTCGCCGTGGCGCTCGGATGGTTCGCCTGCTCCCGCCTCGTCGCGGGCCCCGCGGACACGGCCGTCGTCGTCTGCCAGTCGCAAGACGGCTTCTACCGCGCCGACCCCCTGGACTCCGATGTCTCCTACACCGTGACCACGCCGGGAACCGGCATCGGCGCGGATGCGGACGAGGGGGCGAACACGGTGCGCATCGCCGGCGGATGCGTCGACGTGACATACGCGAACTGCAGCAACCAGGTCTGCGCGGACCACGACCCCATCGACGAGGTGGGGGAACAGATCGTATGCCTGCCGCACGGCGTGGTCGTCGAGATCGTCGAGCGCGAGCAGGACGCGACGCGCCTCGCATAACCTGCATGCTCCCTCCATAGACGCAGGCAGTGCGCTCGCGGTACACTGACGTATTACGACATGCACCGCAAATGAGAGGAGGCGCCGTGGCGTTCGACCCCATTCAAGAAGACTGCCTGCGCCTCATCCTGGAGGCCATGCGCCGCGAGCGGGTCTACCCGCTCAACGACAACATCTTCATCGAGCGCGGGATGGAGCAGTTCCGGGAGGACCCGTCAAAACTCATCGCCTGCGACCGCGACCGGTCATTCCACCTGATGGCGAAGGCGACCGAGATCCTCGACTACCACATCCCCTTCCTCACCGTCGAGGCGGAGATCGACCGCCAGGAGCAGCGCGCGGAGCATTACCTGCACGAGGCCATCGAACTCGACGCGAGCAACTGGGACGCCAAGCGCATGCTTGCCGCCCTCGACGCCGCGTCCAACGACGAATACGTGAGTTACCTGCTCGACAACCGCTCGGCGGTCGAGCGCGACCTGGAGAGCACGGTCGACGAGGCGCGCGATGTGTACGCGCGCGAATATGCGAGCGACCTCGCACGCCGCCCGCTCGAGCGCTGGCTCGCCGCGCTCGCCTCGCGCGCCGTGATCTCGGGACAGTACCGGCTGGCGCTGAGCGTCGCCGAGCAGAGCCTGACGTTTGCGCCGACCGACCCAGCGGGCATCCGCCACACCGGCATGCTCGCCATGGCAAAGCTCGAGGCGAACCATCAGGACATCAAGTCCTACCGCGCACGGCACGCCATCGCCTACGGCATCGTGGGCCCGCTGCGCCGTCGCCATCACGCGGCCGAGAAGTCGCTCGATGCGTGGACGCTTCTTGCCGAGCTGAGTGCCGCGTACCGCTCGTTCGACTACACCTCGGCCGACCGCTATCTGCACCAGCTGATGCGCACGTACCCGGACGCCGCCGAGCCGCTCTACTACCAGGCGGAGTTCCCCGACGGCATCTTCTCGCGCGTCAACGTGGTGCCGGGCAGCCAAGATGAGCTCATCCTCGCAATCAGCGAGGCGACACCGCTGCTGCAGGAAGGCATCGGCACGCCCGACAACGCCTGCTTCGCCTCGTGGGTCGCCAACCACGAGATGGTGCGGCGCGCCCTGGCGGATAGGACCTCTTCGGCGGCGGGACAGCCGGGACGCACCGGATCGGGAGGCGACAACTGATGGAACCGCGCGAGTACATCCCCGTTTTCCTGGAGCACGAGTACCTCAAGACCCATGACGGGCTCACGCCCGCGGCCCTCGAGCTCGTCCACGAGGAGATCGCGCGCAACCCCGCCCAGTTCGCAGCCGACGACCATGCTCGGGCGCTGGTATCCTATGCGCGCACCCATGAGCACCTCATGCGCGAGCTCGACCGCATGGAGGACCTTCCCGACGATGATTTCGACCGCCAGCGCGAGCGCCTGTTCAACGAGACGCGCCAGGCGATGCACGAGATTGCGCGGACCGACCAGCTGTGCGTGGACGCTCAGCTGGTCGACATCCTGCTTGCCGACGTCCCCATCGACTCCTGCCTGAACGATTTGATGAAACTCGAAGACGCCGTCCGCACCCACCTGTGCAACGTGCCGGGGTTCGACCTGGAAGCCGAGCACTACTGGCGTGAGAGCGAACTGGACGGCATGGATGCCGCCGAGCGCACGCGCATCGATCCGATCATGATCGGCTGGCTGCACACGCTCGAGGCGATCGCGCAGCTCAGCTTGGCGAGCGCGCGCTACCGTACCGCCGCCGACTACGCGCGGCGCGTCATGCGCTCGCAAGGCTACGACAACCGCGCGATCGGCACGGTCCTGCTCGCGCTCGCGCGCCTAGAGGACGAGGAGCATTTCTTCGAGCTCTCCCATGAGGCGGGTCCCGAGCACGCCATCGAGGACTCGCCGTGGTACCTGCTGGGCCGAACGCTGCTGTTCTACAAGCTCGGACGGCGCAAGAACGCGCGCCGCGCGCTGCGCGACTTCGCGACGCGTTGCGAAGGCGGTGCGTTTTTCCTGCTCAACCCCACGTACCTCACGCCCTATCTGCCCGTGCGGCCCGCGCCGCGCGACCCGTGGGACCTCTCGCACCAGGCCGTATGGGAAGCCGACGGCATCATCGTGGACACGCCCGACTTCGTGACCTGGGCGGCTTCGGTCGACGGCATCGAAGAGGCTTCGGAGCAGTTCGCCCAGCGCTACGGGTTCTAGGGAAACGCCGATCGGGTCCCCCTTCCTCTGGAAAAGGAGAGACGGGAGGGCCGATGGCACAGAGCGTGCCAAACGGTCCGCTTGGTGCCATCGGCTTCGCTCGTCCTTCTCGAGAAGCACGACAGCGCGCTCGCGCGAGGATGCCGCCGCGTGCAGAAGTGAATGGCCAGAGACTTTCACGCCCACGAGACTCCATGAAAAACAGTGAATACGAGTTTGTCATTGTTTTTGAGTGACATTTCTTCACAGGCGCTGCACCCCTCAGCATTTGCCCAGTTGAATCCTGCGGAAATGCTAGAGGCTATGCGGTTACTGGGCAAAGCTGCCTCAAAAACAGTGACAAACTCGGCCTCGCCCAAATCGCGAGCTTGCCAGTTGCGCCAGCTTCCGCATTATTTTGCATATTCATGGTAGGAATATGCAATCTTCTGCATGTATCCACATTTGAGCAATAATACCCCATTCCAAAAAGTGCCTCCGCACGTGATAGAGTTGGTATGTTTGCACATCCACACCGAGTCAAGGCGGTATCTGTGGCCGATTATTCGCTCAAGCACGTGGTGACCGTTCACTATACAGGCAGCTTCGATGACGGCGAGGTGTTCGACACCACGCGCGGGCGCACGCCGCTCACCTATGTCGAGGGCAACCACGAGGTCGTCCCCGGGTTTGAGGCGGCGGTGCTCTCCATGCAGCCGGGCCAGACCAAAAAGGTCCATCTCGAGCCCAAAGACGCCTACGGCGAGCGCAGCGCCGCCCTCGTGTACTACATGCCGACCATCCAGATCCCCAACTACGAGGACCTGGTGCCCGGCGAGATGATCTACCTCATGAACTCCGACGGCTACCAGCAGCTCGCGCGCGTCGTGAAGGTTGAGGACGACGGAGACACCGTGTTCGATTTCAACCATCCCATGGCAGGCTGCGCGCTCAACTTCGAGCTCGAGCTGCTCAGCCGCGAGCCGTACCTTCCCGATACGGAAAAGAAGGAGGATCGCGCCGATGCGTAATCCCCAACAAGGCGCCCTGTGCGCAGGATGCCCCCACCGCGCGGCCTATGTGGCCATCAAGGAGGCCACGCGTCGCATCCGCGGCCGTGTGATCTGCGGAAACATCGGATGCGCGGCCGTGGGGCACGTGCACCCCGCCGCCGCGACCTGCCCGGGCGGCATGGAGAAGCTCCTCCCCCGCTATATCCAGGACGTGCCCTCGGGCGCACCTGAGGAGCCGGCGGCGCCCCTGTGCGTGCACATCGTGCTCGACATGGATTTTGCCGCCGACGATGCCGCAGCAAACCTTACCGGCCTTGCCGGGGAAGGCACGTCGACCATCCTCGCTGTCATGGCGTCGAGCTGGGACCATCTCGAGCGCGCGGCCATCGAGAGGCTGGGCGCCAAGACGCTCGAGGTCGGTGCGGAAGATGCGGCGGTCCTCGATCCGTTCGACATCGAGCGCACGGTCGAGGTGCTGCGCGAACAGGCCGCAACGCCCGGCGTCCATGCCGCGATCTTCGCCTCCCCCTGCGCGCAGCTGCAGCGCCCGGCCGCCCTCGAGCCCGTCGAAGTCGACCGCTACATGTGCGTCGGCTGCCATCGCTGCTTCCAGATCACCGCGTGCCCCGCGCTCGCGTTCAAGCCCCCCGCGTATGAGGTCGATGCGGACGCATGCGCCGGCTGCGACCTGTGCTGCGGCTTCTGCCCCAGCCAAGTGATCTACACGCCGCGCGCCCGCCTGTCTATCGAGGAGCGCACCGCTGCGCGCTATGAAGCCGCGCGCCAGGCGAGAGGCTGATCGACACCTGTAGCGTCGAGGGCGCGCTCGAAGGGCGCCGGCAGCAGAGGGGCGATGACCGCCGACATCCTTCCTGCAACTGCATCCGCAAAACGAAAAAAGCGCGGCGAGCAGAGTGCCCGCCGCGCTTTTGCGACCGATTGACGGAAGACCCGCCGCTATGCATGCGAGCGGATGACGCCCAGCGCCCTGGCGACCGTGCATCCGATGCTCGTGCCGACCGCCAGCTTCATGAGGTCGAACACCACGAACGGCAGGACCGCCGCGACAAGCGCGGGCACAAGCCCCATGGACCCGACGATCATGAGCTGAGCGGTGCCGCAGGCATACGAGATGAGCAGCATCACGATGTCGGCGATGACGACCTGAGCGAACTGGGGAACGCGATCAGGCAGCACGGATTTGACCGAGGTGCCCGCAATGGTTCCGATCAGAAAGCCCCACAGGAATCCGCCCGTCATGCCGGCGATCTGTCCGATGCCGCTCCCGAAACCGGAGAAAACGGGCAGGCCGACCGCGCCGAGAAGCAGGTACACCGCAACCGCTGCACAGGCCCCCTTGCGATCCAGGATGGCCGGAAGCATGGCCAGGGCCATCGTCTGCAGCGTGAACGGAACCGGGCCGAAGCTCACCGTAATCCACGCAGACACCGAAAGCAGCGCGACCGCAACGCCGACGCGCGCAATCTGACGAGCATCCATATGAACTCTCCTATCGAAAACAAGCTGTTCAACACTGCCAGTATACCGGGGCCGACGCGCGGGAACGGCGTATTCGTGTGTTCGCCGTGTTCTATCCCCCGCTGTTCTCAACAGCTCTATTTCTGCTATACTTCTTTCCGCTGTCCCCATCGTCTAGCGGCCTAGGACGTCGCCCTTTCAAGGCGAAGATCACGGGTTCGAATCCCGTTGGGGGCACCATCGACGAATGAAGCCCGGTCTCCGTCTCGGAAGCCGGGCTTTTTGCCGCCCCGGCGCCGGGATTCGAACCCGCTGGGGTCGCGAGGCTGCGGAAACGCGCGAGCGTTTCCCAGCGAGCGTGCGAGGGGCCCGCAGGGCCCCGAAGCCGCGGGCGCCGCAGGCGACCGCGAATCCCGTTGGGGGCACCATTTGACGAAAGAAGCCCGGTCTCCGTCTCGGAAGCCGGGCTTTTGCTGCCTCGGGCCCCGTTCCAAAATTGCCAGGTGCGCCTAGTTGGAAGGTGAGGGCAGGTAGGGATGCAGCGCCTGGGCCAGGTTGCCCAGGTTGCGCGTCTGGATGTAGACGCGGCCGGAACCCGTAAAGGTGTTGACCAGGCCCTCGCCCGTCGTGAAGCCGAACATGCCGCTCGCGACCTCGATGTGGTAGTCGAGACCGGCGTCCCATGCCACCACGTGCTCGTTGTCCACGGTCAGCGGCGTGCCGGGCACCACGTCAAGCGCGAGGATGTCGCCGAACGCGGAGACCAGCACGGAGCCGGAGCCGCTCATCTCCATGACGAACAGGCCGCCCGTGTTACCGAAAAACGCCTTCGAGATGCCCTGGTTCACCATGGTGCTCTCGACGCTGTTGTCGCACGCAAGAAACGCTCCGGTGTTCAGGCAGTACTGGCGGTCGGCATCGACGACCAGCTCGACGATCTTTCCCGGAATGGGCGGAGCGATCGCGATCTCGCCCTTGTCGCCCGTGCCGGTGGCGGTGGTGATGAACATCGATTCGCCGCTCGTTATGCTGCGCCCGATCGCGCCCAGAACCCCGCCGAGCCCCTTCTTCTTCGAATTGAGCCCGCCGCTGATCTCGACGTCTCGCGAGTAGACCATGCTGCCGGACTCCATCTTGACCGATTCCCCGTATCCGAGCGCGATACGGGCGATTGGGCAATCGGAGTCACCGGATAATACGAACCTCATAGGAGCCTCCCTCGCTCTCCCGGCGCATGCATCCGCGCACGCACCGCACCCCCAGTATAGCGGCGCACCCCAGCGCACACGGCCGCGCCGCGCATGCCATCCGGCGCAAAACGAACGTCAACCGCGCGCTCCGTTCATGAAGACCTCTGTTAGACCATCGTGGATACGGCGGGATGTCGGAGGTCTTCGTCTTGGAATCATTCGGCATCGCGATAGGGCCCTCTCAGCACGCCGTATCTACGGTGGTCCAGCAGAGATTCATGAAAAAGCGCCGCCCTAAACGCAGCGATCCTGCGTAAACGTGAAAACCCTCCCCGGTAATTCATGAATTACCGGGGAGGGTTTCGCAGCGCGGTTTACGCCGACTCGGCTACAGTCGACAGCCTACACGTAGAACAGGATCTCGTCGTAGGTCGGAACGGGCCAGTAGTCTGCGGCCACGATCTCCTCCATGGCGTCGACGGCGGCGCGCAGGCGGTTCATGGCGGGAATGACCTCGTGCGCGTAGCAGTTGGCCTGCTCCTGCGCGTCGACGAGCCCCTCGGCCTTCTGGTGCAGCGCGTCGAGCGCCTTGATGGACTCGTTGATCTCGGTGATGCCGGCGCACAGCTTGTTGAGCGTGTTCTGCTCGCAGGTCATCGCCGCCTCGGCACCGGCGGAGCGGATGATCTCGAGGCCCTTGGCGACCTTGGTCGCGTAGGCGGAGATGGCGGGACGGTAGGTGCGGCGCGCCTCGCGAATCATCGTCGTGGCCTCGATATTCATGAGCTTGTTGTACTTCTCGACCTTGACCTCGTAGCGGCTGAAGGCCTCCGTCTCGGACAGCACGCCCATGCCGACCCACAGCGCGAGGTTCTTCTCGGACACCATCATGGGCAGCGCGTCGGCCGTGGTGCGCAGGTTGGCCAGACCGCGGCGCTCCGCCTCCTTCTGCCACTCATCGGAGTAGCCGTCGCCGGAGAACAGGATGCGGCGGTGCTCCAGCAGCGTCTTCTTGCAGTACTCGAGCGCGGCGGCGGCGAACTCGTCTGCGGGCGTGCCCTCGAGCGCGTCGGCGAACTCCTTCAGCGACTCGGCGACCGCGGTGTCGAGCACCAGGTTGGCGTCGCTCGGATTGGCCTCGGAGCCGACCGCGCGGAACTCGAACTTGTTGCCCGTGAAGGCGAACGGCGAGGTGCGGTTACGGTCGGTGTTGTCCTGCTCGAGGTTGGGCAGCACGTCGGCGCCCAGATCGAGCACGCCGTGCGTGGCGTGGACGGACGCCTTGCCGTCCATGATCTTCTGGACGACCTCGGTGAGCTGGTCGCCCAAGAAGATGGACACGATCGCCGGAGGCGCCTCGTTGGCGCCCAGACGGTGGTCGTTGCCGCAGCTCGCCACGGACATGCGCAGCAGGTCCTGATACTTGTCGACCGCCTCGATCACCGCGGTGAGGAACACCACGAACTGCAGGTTCTCGAGCGGGGTGTCACCGGGATCCATGAGGTTCTCGTCCTCGGTGCCGATGGACCAGTTGTTGTGCTTGCCCGAGCCGTTGATGCCCTCGAACGGCTTCTCGTGCAGAAGGCAGGTGAGGTCGAAGCTCGACGCCACGAGCTTCATCTTCTCCATGACGAGCATGTTGTTGTCGATGCCCTCGTTGAGCTCGGTGTACACCGGGGCGAGCTCGTGCTGGCAGGGGGCGACCTCGTTGTGCTTGGTCTTGGCGGGGATGCCGAGCGCCCACAGCTCGTCGTCGAGCTCCTTCATGTACTTGGACACGCTCGGGCGGATGGCGCCGAAGTAGTGCTCCTCGAGCTCCTGGCCCTTGCAGGGCGGGGCGCCGAAGAGGGTGCGGCCGCAGATGACCAGGTCGCGGCGCCTGCGGTAGGCGTCCTTCTTGATCAGGAAGTACTCCTGCTCAAGGCCGACGTTGGGCACGACGCGCTTGGGGTGCTTGCCGAACAGCGCGAGCACGCGCTTCGCCTGGACGTCGAGCACCTTCATGGAGCGCAGAAGCGGGGTCTTCTTGTCGAGGGCCTCGCCGTTGTAGCCGCAAAACGCCGTGGGGATGCACAGCACCTCGTCCTTGATGAACGCGGGGCTCGTGGGGTCCCACGCGGTGTAGCCGCGGGCCTCGAAGGTGGCGCGCAGGCCGCCGTTGGGGAAACTCGAGGCGTCGGGCTCACCCTGGATGAGGTTCTTGCCGGTGAACTTGGTGATGGCGGTGCCGTCGTGGTTGGGTTCGAGGAAGCTGTCGTGCTTCTCGGACGTGATTCCCGAAAGGGGTTGGAACCAATGCGCGAAATGGGTGGCGCCGTTCTCGATCGCCCACTCCTTCATGGCGTGCGCGACGGCGTTGGCCACATCCAGGTCGAGCGGCGCGCCCTGATCCATCGTGGCGGCAAGGCGTTTGTAGATGTCTTTCGGCAGACGCTTGCGCATCACGTCCTCCGAAAAGACCATGGTACCGAATCGACTGGTAAGCTCGGTATCGGCCATAGGGGCTCCCTTCGTATGACGCCGGGTTCGTGCTACCGGCGTTTTGTCCCAACGAACGAATTGTAGATTACAGGCAGCGGATTTCGAGGCAATTTCATACGGGTTGCCGCATTGATACAGTCCTATGACCGTTTGAAGACGTCCGCGCGTGCCAAAACACGGCGCCCCCGACGCCGGACGATTCGCTCTCCGCGCATTGTTTTCCCAGCTCATACGGCATGTAGAAAGAAAAACACCGGTGCGAGGCGCGCGACGCGACCCCATTTTGTAGCCAAATCGAAACCGCGCGGAAACCTCCGGGAAAACCGGCTGCAACCGCACCCGCCTACCATAAATCGCCGCACCCGCGCCGCGCACGCGCGCCCGGTGTGCAATCACCCCCTGTCTTAGACATCGCATGGGAGGATATATGAACCATCAGACCCTCTACCGGCCGCAGTTCGAGCACGACGCCTGCGGCATCGGCGCGCTCGCGGCCATCGACGGCACGAGAAGCCACCAGATACTCGACGACGCGCTCTCGGTGCTCGTCAACCTCGAGCACCGAGGCGGCACGGGCCTCGAGCACAACACGGGAGACGGAGCGGGCATCCTGTTCCAGATTCCCCACCGATTTTTCCGCAAGGAGGCCCAGCGCTGCGGCCAGCTGCTGCCCGCCGAGGGCGACTACGGCGTGGCCATGCTCTTCCTGCCGCAGGACGAGCATGGCGTGAGGGCGGCCGAGCGGGCCTTCGAAGAGGGCTGCGCGCAGGAGGGGATCCCCGTGCTGTTCTGGCGCGACGTGCCGGTCGACGCGCACGACCTGGGCGAGACGGCGCGGGCGTGCATGCCCACCATCAAGCAGGCGTTCCTCGGCCGTCCCGACGACGTCGAGCGCGGCGACGCGTTCGAGCGCCGCCTGTACGTGTGCCGCCGCGTGATCGAGAAGCGCGCCGACGCCGAGCACGCACTCGAGGGCAAGATCTTCTATATCTGCTCCATGAGCGCGCGCACCATCGTATACAAGGGCATGCTCGTGGCCACGCAGATGCGCCGCTTCTTCACCGACCTGAACGACGCCGCCGTGAAGACCTCCGTGGCGCTCGTCCACTCGCGCTACTCCACCAACACCACGCCCAGCTGGGAGCGCGCGCACCCCAACCGCCTCATCATCCATAACGGCGAGATCAACACCCTCAAGGGCAACGTCAACTGGATCCGCGCGCGCGAGCCGAACCTGTACTCCCCCATCTTCCAAGACGAGCTCGAGCGCGTGCTGCCCATCATCAACCGCGAGGGCTCCGATTCAGCCATCCTGGACAACGTCCTCGAGTTTTTGGTGATGAACGGCCGGCCGCTCACGCGCGCCGTCTCGCTGCTCATGCCCGAGCCGTGGGACCGCAACGACGAGCTCTCGCCGGCGCGCCGCGCCTACGACGCCTACCAGTCGATGCTCATGGAGCCCTGGGACGGCCCGGCGGCCATCGCCTTCACCGACGGGCGCACGCTGGGCGCCGCGCTCGACCGCAACGGCCTGCGCCCCGCGCGCTACATCGTCACGCGCGACGACAGGTTCCTGCTGTGCTCCGAGGTCGGCGCGCTCGAGATCGATCCCGCCAACGTGCTCACGAGCGGATGCTTGGGCCCGGGCGAGATGCTCGAGGTCGACCTCGAGCGGGGGCGCATCCGCTACAACGACGAGATCCGCAACGGTTACGCCAAGCTCAAGCCCTTCTCGGACTGGATCTCGGACGAGACGCTCTCGCTTGGCGACCTCGACGTCCGCAGCGCGGCGGAAGCCGACATCGACGCGGCGGGGACCGACCTCGCGCCCCGCGCCGAGGACGCAGCGCGCTACGGCCACCACTGGGACGACATCCACGAGGTGCTGCGCCCCATGGCATCCACCGGCTCTACCCCGCTCGCATCGATGGGCATCGACGCGCCGCTCGCCTGCCTCTCGCTCAAGACGCGATCGTTTTTCGATTACTTCTTCCAGCTGTTCGCGCAGGTCACGAACCCTCCCATCGATGCGCTGCGCGAGCGTCTCGTGACCTCGACCGTGCTGTATCTGGGCAATCACGGCAACCTGCTCGAGGACTGCCGCGCCTCCTGCCGCCTCATCCGGCTCGACGCGCCCCTGCTCACGCGCGAGGGGTTCCGCCGCATCTGCGACGTCGACCGCGCCGGCTTCGAGGCGCGCACGTTCGTCGCCAAGTACCGGCGCGACGACGCGCCCGGCGCGCTCGAGCGCACCCTGGAGAGCCTGAGCGCGAGCGTGATCGACGCGGTGCGCGGCGGCGTGAACATCGTCGTCCTGTCCGACCGCACCGAGCGCGACGAGGTGCCCGTCCCGTCGCTCCTCGCGGTGGGCGCCGTGCACAACGCCCTCATGCGCGCCGGCCTGCGCACGTTCGCCGACATCGTCATCGAATGCGGCGACGCGCTGTCCGCCCACGACTTCTCGGCGCTCATCTCCTATTCGGCCAGCGGCATCTACCCCTACATGGCGCACGGCCTCGTGGCCCGCATGGCGCAGGAAGGCGACCTCACGGCAGCGGACGGGCATGCGCTCGACGCGGACGAGGCGATCGCCAACTACAACCGCGCCGCCGTCGCGGGCATCGTGTCCATCATGTCCAAGATGGGCATCTCCACGGTGCAAAGCTACCATTCCGCGCAGATCTTCGAGGCCGTCGGCCTGGACGAGGGCCTGGTGGAGCGCTATTTCGCCGGCACCGTCTCGCGCGTCGGCGGCCTGGGCATCCGCGATGTCGAGCGCGAGCTCGATGAGCGCTTCGACGCCGCGCGCGCCTTGCGCACCTCGCCGGCGCCCGGCGCGCTGCCGAGCCTCGGCCTCACCATGTGGCGCCCGGTCGGCGGAGAGGACCACCTCATCGACCCCGATACCATCTACCTGCTGCAGCAGGCCGTGCGCTCGGATTCCTACGACACGTTTCTCGCCTACAGCGAGCACCTCAGGCGTCCGGGGCGCGCGGTGCGCCTGCGCGACCTCATGGACTTCGACTTCTCCGCGCGCACGCCAGTGCCCCTCGACGAGGTGGAGGACGCGCGCAGCATCGTCACGCGCTTCAACACCGGCGCCATGAGCTACGGGTCCATCAGCCAGGAGGCTCACGAGTGCATGGCCATCGCCATGAACCGGCTGCACGGCCGCTCGAACTCCGGCGAGGGCGGAGAGGATCCGCGGCGCGAGGACCTGCTCCCGAACGGCGACTCTGCCTGCTCCGCCATCAAGCAGGTGGCAAGCGGCCGGTTCGGCGTGACGAGCCGCTACCTCTCCTCAGCGCGCGAGCTGCAGATCAAGATGGCCCAGGGTGCCAAGCCCGGCGAGGGCGGGCACCTGCCCGGTAAGAAGGTGTACCCCTGGATCGCACGGGTGCGCCAGTCCACCCCGGGCATCGGGCTCATCTCGCCCCCGCCGCATCATGACATCTACTCCATCGAGGACCTCGCCGAGCTCATCTTCGACCTCAAGTGCGCAAACCCCGATGCCCGCGTGAGCGTGAAGCTCGTCTCCGAGGCGGGCGTGGGCACCATCGCCACCGGCGTCGCCAAGGGCGCCGCCGACAAGATCCTCATCTCCGGGCACAACGGCGGCTCGGGCGCCGCCCCGCGCGACTCCATCTGGCATGCGGGCCTGCCGCTCGAGCTGGGACTCGCCGAGACGCAGCAGACGCTCGTGCGCAACGGCCTGCGCTCCCGCGTAGTGCTCGAGGCGGACGGCAAGCTCATGGACGGCACCGACGTGGCGGTCGCCTGCCTTCTGGGCGCCGAGGAGTTCGGCTTCGCGACCATGCCGCTGATCGCCATGGGCTGCCTCATGCAGCGCGACTGCCATCGGGACACCTGCCCGGCGGGCATCGCCACGCAGAACTGCCGCCTGCGCCACCGCTTCGCCGGAAAGCCCGAGCACGTGGAGAACTTCATGCTGTTCGTGGCCGAGCAGCTGCGCGAGGTCATGGCGCGCCTGGGCTTCCGCACCGTCGACGAGATGGTGGGCCACCCCGAGTGCCTGCGCCAAGTCGCGGCCCCGGGCAACTGGAAAAGCGAGCTGGTCGACCTGTCCTGCGTGCTCGCGCCCGCCGTCTGCGAGTTCGGCTCGACGATTCCGGGCGCGGACGGGGTGCACTTCATGCCCTCGATGGCCGCCGACGTGCAGCTCGAGCGCACGCTCGACGCCACGCTGTTCGTCCCCTACACCGCCGGCGCGCGCCGCCATCTGCGCCCCTTGCGCTTCCATGCCGACATCGCCAACGTCAACCGGTGCGTGGGCACCATGCTCGGGCACGCCGTTACCGCCGCCCATCCCGACGGGCTCCCCGACGGGCTCATCACCATCGACTGCACGGGTTCCGCGGGCCAGAGCTTCGCGGCGTTCCTGCCGAAGGGCGTCGAGCTCAACGTCGAGGGCGACGCGAACGACTACTTCGGCAAGGGGCTCTCGGGAGGCACCGTGTCGGTCCGCCCGGCCGAGACGGCGAGCTACAAGTTCGACGAGAACATCATCGTGGGAAACGTGGCCTTCATGGGGGCGACCGGCGGGCGCGGCTTTGTGAACGGACGCGCCGGCCAGCGCTTCTGCGTGCGCAACTCCGGCGCGACCGTGGTGGTCGAGGGCGTAGGCGCCCACGGCTGCGAGTACATGACGGGCGGCACCGTGCTCATCCTGGGCGAGGTGGGGGCGAACTTCGCCGCCGGCATGACGGGCGGCGTGGCCTTCGTCTACGACGAGTACCGCACGCTCGCCTCTCACTGCAACCAGGACACCGTAGCGCTGCGCACGCCGAGCGAGCAGGAGCTCGCCGCCATCCGCGAGCTGATCGTGGCCCACGTGCGCGCCACGCAAAGCCCGCTGGGCATCAAGATGCTCTACCGCTTCGACGCGATCGCGGCGCACTTCGTGAAGGTGGTGCCCGTGGAGTACGAGCGCGTGATGGAGATCGTGAAAGACGCGGAGCGCGACGGCGCGACGCATGAGGAGGCGCTCGAGACGGCCTTCGAGGTCGTGACGGGGGCCAAGGAGGTGAAGCGCCATGGGTAAGCCGGGAGCGTTTCTCGCACACGGACGCAAGGTGCACGAGCTGCGCCCGGCCGCAGAGCGCGTGCGCGACTACGACGAGCTCTACCGGGAGCTCGACTGCGGCGAGCGCCGCGTGCAGGCGAGCCGCTGCATGATGTGCGGCGTCGCCTTCTGCCAAGCGGGCCATCCCTTTGGACGGGCGCGCTCGAGCGGCTGCCCGCTGCACAACCTCATCCCCGAGTGGAACGACCTCGTGTGGCGCGGGCGCTGGCGCGAGGCGGCCGAGCGCCTGGCGCTCACGAGCCCGCTGCCCGAGTTCACGAGCCGGGTTTGCCCGGCCCCCTGCGAGGCGGCCTGCAACCTGGGGTCTGTCGAGGGCGAGCCCACGGCGATCCACGACACCGAGCGCGCCATCTCCGATTGGGAGTGGGAGCACGGGGGGCCCGCCGCCTTTGACGCGGCGGGCGCGGACGCGCCGCGCGTCGCCGTCGTGGGGTCGGGCCCCGCGGGCCTCGCCTGCGCCTGGGAGCTCGCACGCCTCGGCGTCCGCGTGACGGTCGTCGAGCGCTCCGACCGTCCGGGCGGCCTGCTCATGTACGGCATCCCCAACATGAAGCTCCCGAAGGACATCGTGGAGCGCCGATGCGCGCTCATGGAGGAGCGCGGCATCTCCTTCATACTGAACACCGATGCGACGAATCCGGCCGTCGCCGCCGAGCTCGCCTCCGCGTACGACGCCGTCGTCATCGCCTGCGGCGCGGGCGCCGCGCGCACGCTCGACGTCCCTGGCATCGACGCGACAGGCGTGACGATGGCCGTCGACTACCTCACCTCCTCCACCCGCGCCGTCCTCGACAAGACCGCGCCCGCCATCGACGCGCGCGGCCTCGACGTCGTGGTCATCGGCGGCGGCGACACGGGCAACGACTGCGTGGGCACCGCCGTCCGCCAGGGCGCGCGCAGCGTCCGTCAGCTCGAGGTCATGCCCGAGCCGCCCGAGCAGCGCGACCCGGGCAACCCCTGGCCCCAGTGGCCCAACGTCAAGAAGACCGACTACGGCCAGCAGGAGGCGATCGAGCTCATGGGCGGCGAAATGCGCTCGTGGTCCGTGGACACGCGCGCCGTGCTGGTCGACGACGACGGGCGGGTCCGCGCGCTTAAGATCGTCGATGTCGACTGGTCGGAAGGCTCGCCGGCACCCGTCGCGGCGACCGAGCGCGAGCTGCCCGCTCAGCTCGTCCTCATCGCCTGCGGGTTCACCGGCCCCCAGCGCAGCGTGGTGGAGGCGCTGGGCGCGACCGTGCCCGAACCCGGCACCGGTAGGCAGCTGCCCGTCATGGCCGAGGCCGGAAGCCATCGCTGCGCGTGCGCGGCGGGGACCGTCGAGCCCGCGCACGGCGTATGGGCCTGCGGCGATGCCCGATCCGGCGCATCGCTCGTGGTCAACGCCATCGCCGACGGCGTCGCCTGCGCCCACGAGGTCACCGACGCCCTAAGCGCCCGCTAGCGCCACGTGACCGCACCCCCAAGCCCGCGTCCGCGGCTCGGCTTGGGGGTGCAAATCGGGGGACGGGGTGCAAATCGGGGGACGTACCTGTTGCGTGCATTAGCGCATATCAGGGACGTACCTTGGGGGTGCATTTTCTCATCCACAGGTACGTCTCATATGCTTTTCTGCATACAACAGGCATATCAAGGGACGTACCTGCCGCATACACTCGTGCAAATCGGGGGACGTACCTTCTCCATGCATTTCTGTACCCCCCAACAGGTACGTCTCATATGCATTTCTGCACCCACAGGTACGTCCCATATACACTAGTTCATGCAACAGATACATCCCCGATATGCACTAGTGCACCCCCCAGGTACGTCCCCCAATTTGCGATATGCGCTAGTGCACGCAGCAGGTACGTCCCCCGATTTGCACGGCGGCGGCCGGCGGCAGAGGGCGGCACCGTGAACAACGCGTTTCGGCGCGGACGATGCTGCCGCACAACGTGCGCGCGGTGTATGATGCCTCTTCAATACATCACGCCGCACAAGGGGGAGCACCATGAGAATCGACCAGATATTCGCCGATGCGCGCACGGCCGGCGCCCAGCCCGTCTCGTTCGAGATGTTTCCCCCCAAAGGCGAGCTCACGCTCGAGCGCGCCCGCGAGGTCGCCGCGCAGTTCGCCACGGATGAACCCGATTTCATCAGCGTGACCTACTCCGCCGGCGGCTCGGGCAACTCCGCCGCCACCGCGCGCATCGCCTCGATGATCTCCACGGAGTTCGGCATCCCATCTGTCGCCCACCTCACCTGCATCTCGCTCACGCGCGACACGCTCGCCGAGAAGATCTCCGAGTTCCGCGCCGCGGGCGTGGAGAACGTGCTGGCGCTGCGCGGCGACCTGCCGGAGGGCATGTCCGAGGCGGAGGCGGGCGACATCGCCTTCCCCTACGCGAAGGACCTCATCCCGGCGCTGGTGGACGCCGGCTTCTGCGTGGGCGGAGCAGCCTATCCCGAAGGGCATCTGACCTGCAACGACCTGCCGACTTCAGTCAAGCACCTCAAGCAGAAGCAGGATGCGGGCGCGGGCTTTTTCGTCACGCAGCTGTTTTTCGACAACGACTACTTCTACCGCTTCCTCGAGCTCGCCGACGCGGCGGGCATCACCGTCCCCATCACGGCGGGCATCATGCCGTTCATGAGCAAGCAGCAGATCACCCGCATGGTCTTCACCTGCGCCGCCTCGCTGCCCTCTCCCGTCATCAAGATCCTCGCGCGCTACGAGGACGACCCCGAGAGCCTGCGCCAGGCGGGTATCGAATATGCATGCCGCCAGCTGGAGGACCTGAAGGCGCACGGCGCCGAGGGCCTGCACGTCTACACGATGAACCGGCCCGACGTCGCCCGCGCGTGCATGAGCGCGCTGCGCATCTGATGGCGGACACGGACCGCACGGACGCCGCGCGCACCCAGAAGGCAGCCGGCCTCTCCCTGCTGGCGGGCCCCGTCCTGTACCGGCCGGACACCAAAAAGGAGCTTCGCATCGACCGCGCCGAGATGCTGCGGTACCTGGGCCATGCGGGGCAAAAGGTCGATGGCGAGCTGTCGGAGCGCATCGAGAGCATCGCGCGCGAGATCGAGCAGACGGTCGACCCCCATGGCATCATCCAGGCGTTTCCCGTCGATGCGACCGGCGTCGACGAGGCGGGGATGCCGTGCATCCGCCTGACGGGCACCACGATCGAGCTGCGCGGTCGAGACATCTTCCGACACCTGAAAGACGCATCCGCCTGTGCGGTGGTCGCATGCACGCTGGGCATGGGCACCGAGCGGCGCCTGCGCCTGCTGAGCGGCCAGCGCCCACTCGATGCCGCCCTCTACGATGCCGCCGCCTCGGCATACGTGGAGTGTGCCGTCGACGCCATGGAGCATATCGTGCGCCGCGAGACCACCGCAGCGGGACGCACCTGCACCTGGCGCTTCTCGTGCGGCTACGGCGACTGCCCGCTCGCCGCTCAAGACGCCATCGTGGCCAGCCTCAACGCCGGCCGACTGATCGGCCTTACGACCACGCCGACCCACCTGCTGCTCCCCTCGAAGAGCGTGACGGCGCTCATCGGCATCATCGACGGAACGGACGCGACCGAACGAAGCGGCGAGCGCCCCTCGTGCGCCATCTGCCGCCTGCGCGGCAACTGCGCGTTTCGCGCCCACGGAACAACCTGCTACGCCTGACACCCACCCGACCCGGAGTCCCACATGAACTATTCGCTCGACACCACCGCACCCGTCACCGCAGCGCTTCAGGCAGGCCAGACCTTTAGCCCGCGCGCCGCCGCCTGCGCAGACGATGCGCTCGCCCGCGTGCTCGCGGGATCGAGGCACCTGCTGTTCGACGGCGGCATGGGCACCATGCTGCAGGCGGCGGGCCTTGCGGCCGGCGAGCTGCCCGAGCTGCTGAATCTTTCGGACCCCGACGCCATCACGGCGATCCACGCAGCCTACGTCGCCGCCGGCAGCGAGGTCGTGACCACCAACACGTTCGGTGCCAACGCCCTCAAGCTCAAGGATGCCGCGAGCGTTGAGGAGATCTTCTCGGCGGGCGTCCGCTGCGCCCGCGCATCCGGCGCGCGCTACGTGGCGGCCGATATCGGACCGCTCGGCACGCTCATGCGCCCCATGGGCACGCTCTCGTTCGACGAGGCGTACCGCCTGTTCGCCCAGCAGGTGCGCGCCGCCGTGGACGCGGGCGCCGACCTGTTGGTCATCGAGACGATGACCGACCTCGCCGAGATTCGAGCCGCCGTGCTCGCCGCGCGCGAGAACTCCGAACTCCCCATCTTCGCCACCATGACCTTCGAGGAGGACGGGCGCACCTTCCTGGGCACCTCCCCCGAGGCGGCCGCCATCACGCTCGACGCCCTGGGCGCCGACGTCGTCGGCATCAACTGCTCGCTCGGTCCCGCCGAGCTGCGCCCGCTCGCGCGCCGCATGCTCGCCGTCACGGACAAGCCCGTCATGGTGCAGGCCAACGCGGGCCTTCCGCGCACGGAAGGCGACAGGACCGTCTACGACATCGATCCCGAGGCCTACGCCGCCGCGGTGGCGGACATGGTGGACGACGGCGTCGCGGTCATCGGCGGCTGCTGCGGCACCACCCCCGACTACATCGGGCTGCTCGCCTGCCTGATCGCGGACCGCGCGCCCGCGCCACGCGCCGTCGAGCGCGCCCTCACGGTCACCAGCGCGCAGTCCGTCGTGACCCTGCCGCGCAGCAGCCGGCGCATCGCGGTCATCGGCGAGCGCATCAACCCCACGGGCAAAAAGCGCCTCCAGCAGGCGCTGCGCGACGGCAACGTGGACTACGTCGTGGGACAGGGCATCAGCCAGCAGGAGCAGGGCGCCGACATCCTCGACGTCAACGTCGGGCTGCCCGACATCGACGAGGTCGAGATGCTGCCCCGCATCTGCGAGCAGCTCTCCGCGTCGACGCTCCTGCCGCTGCAGATCGACTCGACCGACCCGCGCGCCATCGAGGCCGCCGTGCGCCGCTATGCCGGCAAGCCGATCATCAACTCAGTGAACGGCACGCGCGAGAGCCTCGACGCCGTGTTGCCCATCGCCGCCCACTACGGCGCGAACATCATCGGCCTCACCCTCGACGAGGCAGGGATCCCCGCCACCGCCGAGCAGCGCGCGGCCATTGCCGAGCGCATCGTCGACGAGGCGGCGCGTTACGGCATCGGACGCGAGCGCATCCTCATCGACTGCCTGGTGATGACCGCCTCGACCAACCAGGCGCAGGCGCTCGAGATCCTGCGCGCTGTCACGCTCGTCCGCGAGCGCCTGGGCGTCGCATGTACGCTCGGCGTCTCGAACATCAGCTTCGGGCTGCCCGCCCGCGAGGTGCTGAACGCGACGTTTCTGTCCGCCGCGTTCGGCGCGGGCCTGGACGCTCCCATCATGAATCCGGGATCGGAGCGCTACATGGACGCCGTCCGCGCGTTCCGCGTGCTGAACGCCGAAGACGAGGGCTCGACGGCATATATCGACCACTTCGCAGGCTGGACCGACCCCTACAAGGCGGGCGTATCTTCTGTCGGCGGCGCCGCGGCGCCAAGGCCCACCGTCGACACCGAGAGCGGCGACGCCATCCGCAGGCTCATCCTCACCGGCCGCAAAGGCGAGATGGCAGCGGCAACCGAAAAGCTCCTGGAGACCACCGACGCGCTCGAGCTGATCAACCGGCGCTTCATCCCCGCACTCGACGAGGTGGGCGTCCTGTTCGAGCAGGGCACCTACTTCCTGCCGCAGCTCATGGCATCCGCCGAGGCCGCGCGCGTGGGCTTCGACACCATCCGCGCGCACATGGGCTCCGGCACGATCGCCGACAAGGGCGCCATCTGCCTCGCAACCGTCAAGGGCGACATCCACGACATCGGCAAGAACATCGTCAAGATGCTGCTCGACAACTACGGCTTCACCGTGTTCGACCTGGGGCGCGACGTCGACCCGAACGAGATCGTCAAGACCGTGAAGGAGCGACGCATCCGCCTGGTGGGCCTGTCGGCGCTCATGACCACCACGGTCAAGAACATGGAGGAGACCATCCGGCTGCTGCGCGCCGAGGTGCCCGACATCAAGGTGCTCGTGGGCGGCGCGGTCCTCACACCGGAATACGCCGCGCGCATCGGGGCCGACTACTACGCCAAAGACGCCGCCGAAACCGCCCGCATCGCCGAGGAGGTCCTTGGCGGCAGATGCTCGTGAAACGCCGCTCGGGTCTTCCCCGCTGAAACCGATAGCCGTCCACCCGCGAAAACGCGTCCCGAAAGTGCGCACAGCGCGCAGGGACGCTCCACGCTAGAATAGAGAGCACGAACCACCAACCAGACAAGGAGCGCCCATGGCCATCACGCCTGCAGAAATCGCCGAAACACACGGCATGGTCTCCGAACAGCATCTTGATATCCGCACTATCACCATGGGCATCTCGCTCATGGGGTGCGCCGACGAGAACCTCGACCGCATGTGCACCAAGGTCTACGACCGCATCACGCGCACGGCGGAGCGCCTCGTCCCCACCGCCGAGACGCTTGAGCGCGAATACGGCATCCCGATCGTCAACAAGCGCGTTTCCGTGACGCCGGTGGCTCAGATCGCCGCCGCCTGCCCCGACAAGGACCTCATCCCGCTCGCCCACGCGCTCGACCGCGCCGCCGAGACGCTCGGCATCGACTACCTCGGCGGATACTCCGCGCTGGTGCAGAAGGGCATCGGCGACGCCGACCGCCGCCTGATCGAGTGCATCCCCGAGGCGCTTGCCCAGACGAGCCGCGTGTGCTCCAGCGTCAACGTCGCGAGCCTGCGCGCCGGCATCAACATGGACGCCGTGCTCATGGTGGCCCAGACCGTGCTCGACTCCGCGCGCCTCACCGCGGACCGCGACTCCGTGGGCGCATCCAAGTTCGTCGTGTTCGCCAACATGGTCGAGGACTCCCCGTTCATGGCGGGCGCCACGCACGGATCGGGCGAGGCCGACGCCGTCATCAACGTGGGCGTCTCCGGCCCCGGCGTCATGGCGGCCGCCCTCGAGGAGCTGCCCGAGAGCGCATCCATGATGGACGTCGCCGAGAAGATCAAGCAGACCGCGTTCAAGATCACGCGCGCCGGCGAGCTTATGAGCCGAGAGGCGGCGCGTCGTCTGGGCGTGGAGAAGGGCATCGTCGACCTGTCGCTCGCCCCGACGCCCGCCATCGGCGACTCCGTGGCGCGCATCCTGGAGATCATCGGCGTGGGCACTTGCGGCGGCCCCGGCACCACCGCGGCGCTCGCCCTGCTCAACGACTGCGTCAAGAAGGGCGGCGTCATGGCGAGCTCCAGCGTGGGCGGCCTGTCCGGCGCGTTCATCCCCGTGTCCGAGGACGCCGGCATGATCGCCGCCGTCGAGGCGGGCGCGCTGTCGCTCGAGAAGCTCGAGGCCATGACCTGCGTGTGCTCTGTGGGCCTCGACATGATCGCCATCCCCGGCGACACGGACGTCGAGACCATCGCGGGCATTATCGCCGACGAGATGGCCATCGGCGTCATCAACAACAAGACAACGGCGGTGCGCATCATCCCCGCCATCGGCAAGGGCGTGGGCGACGCCGTGGAGTACGGCGGCCTGTTCGGGCGCGCCCCCATTATGCCGGTGAACGCACACGCCGGCACCGTGTTCGCCCATCGCGGCGGCCGCTTCCCCGCGCCGCTCAACTCGCTGAAGAACTAAGGCTCCCGATGCTGTCCGCGGGGGATGCCGGCCATAAGACCCGGCGCTTCGGACAGTCCTGCGCAAGACGGAGAGCCCACTGGGCTCTCCTTTGCGTGCGGAACTCGCGGCGGGCCTTATGGCCGGCATCCCCCGCTACCGAATGGAAAACCATGCAGCCACATGCGGCGCGGGGAAGCGGCCCCCGCGCCGGGCTCGATGGCGGCGTGTGTCAGGGTTCTTGAGCTTGATTGAATATGGTGCGCGGCGCTTGGGCGCCGCGCGTTTTTGTAAAGGGGTGGGAAATGCGGAGTTTGTTGTTGGAGACGGATTGGAACGAGGAGTGGATGAGGCGGCAGGAGCTGCGTCGGACTCCCGACGACCCGACGCAATGGGATGCCCGCGCCCGGCACTTCCGCCCTCGGGAAACGCATCCGTATGCCCAAGATTTCCTCGCGCTCGCAGACATCCGCCCGCAGGAGTCCGTGCTCGACATGGGGTGCGGCGCGGGATCGCTCGCCATCCCGCTGGCGCGGGCGGGGCACAACGTCGTTGCCGCCGATTTCTCCTCGCGGATGCTCGAGACGCTGCAGGAGGGCATCCGCTACTACGGAGGCCTGGACGGTCGCATCGATACGCTGCAGCTTGCCTGGGATGACGATTGGCAGGTCGCGGGGATCGCTCCCCGGTCCGTCGACGTCGCCATCGCCAGCCGCTCCATCGCGACCCGCGACCTCAAGGCCGCGCTCACCAAGCTCACCGTCGCAGCGCGCCGGCGCTGCTGCATCACGTTGATCGCAGGCGCCAGCCCGCATCTCGATGAGCACATCATGCGCGCCATCGGCGCATCGGTCACCCGGGGTACCGACTACATCTACGCCTTCAACATCCTCGTCGGCATGGGGCTCAGGCCCGAAGTGAGCTACATCGACTCACCTCGGCGCGACACGTTCGATTCGCTCGAGGACGGCGTCGCCGACTTCGCGCGCATGCTAGAAGACGGCAACGAGCATCGTGTCGACGAGCTCCGCTCCTATCTCGCCCAGCACATGGTCGACAACCCCCATGCCGGGGAACCGGGCGCAAAGGGCAGGCCTCAGGGCCGCTACATGCTCGATCACGAGCGCATCACGCGGTGGGCCTTCATCGCCTGGAGTACCGGCGAACCGGAGCCTCCCGAGCTGCACCCATGAGGGTATCACCCGGCCGGAATGCACGGAATCGGCGCCGATTCCGTGCATTCCGGCCGGGTGATACCCTCATGGGTGCAGCTCGGGAGGCTCCGGTTCGCCGGTACTCCAGGCGATGAAGGCCCACCGCGTGATGCGCTCGTGATCGAGCATGTAGCGGCCCTGAGGCCTGCCCTTTGCGCCCGGTTCCCCGGCATGGGGGTTGTCGACCATGTGCTGGGCGAGATAGGAGCGGAGCTCGTCGACACGATGCTCGTTGCCGTCTTCTAGCATGCGCGCGAAGTCGGCGACGCCGTCCTCGAGCGAATCGAACGTGTCGCGCCGAGGTGAGTCGATGTAGCTCACTTCGGGCCTGAGCCCCATGCCGACGAGGATGTTGAAGGCGTAGATGTAGTCGGTACCCCGGGTGACCGATGCGCCGATGGCGCGCATGATGTGCTCATCGAGATGCGGGCTGGCGCCTGCGATCAACGTGATGCAGCAGCGCCGGCGCGCTGCGACGGTGAGCTTGGTGAGCGCGGCCTTGAGGTCGCGGGTCGCGATGGAGCGGCTGGCGATGGCGACGTCGACGGACCGGGGAGCGATCCCCGCGACCTGCCAATCGTCATCCCAGGCAAGCTGCAGCGTATCGATGCGACCGTCCAGGCCTCCGTAGTAGCGGATGCCCTCCTGCAGCGTCTCGAGCATCCGCGAGGAGAAATCGGCGGCAACGACGTTGTGCCCCGCCCGCGCCAGCGGGATGGCGAGCGATCCCGCGCCGCACCCCATGTCGAGCACGGACTCCTGCGGGCGGATGTCTGCGAGCGCGAGGAAATCTTGGGCATACGGATGCGTTTCCCGAGGGCGGAAGTGCCGGGCGCGGGCATCCCATTGCGTCGGGTCGTCGGGAGTCCGACGCAGCTCCTGCCGCCTCATCCACTCCTCGTTCCAATCCGTCTCCAACAACAAACTCCGCATTTCCCACCCCTTTACAAAAACGCGCGGCGCCCAAGCGCCGCGCACCATATTCAATCAAGCTCAAGAACCCTGACACACGCCGCCATCGAGCCCGGCGCGGGGGCCGCTTCCCCGCGCCGCATGTGGCTGCATGGTTTTCCATTCGGTAGCGGGGGATGCCGGCCATAAGGCCCGCCGCGAGTTCCGCACGCAAAGGAGAGCCCAGTGGGCTCTCCGTCTTGCGCAGGACTGTCCGAAGCGCCGGGTCTTATGGCCGGCATCCCCCGCGGACAGCATCGGGAGCCTTAGTTCTTCAGCGAGTTGAGCGGCGCGGGGAAGCGGCCGCCGCGATGGGCGAACACGGTGCCGGCGTGTGCGTTCACCGGCATAATGGGGGCGCGCCCGAACAGGCCGCCGTACTCCACGGCGTCGCCCACGCCCTTGCCGATGGCGGGGATGATGCGCACCGCCGTTGTCTTGTTGTTGATGACGCCGATGGCCATCTCGTCGGCGATAATGCCCGCGATGGTCTCGACGTCCGTGTCGCCGGGGATGGCGATCATGTCGAGGCCCACAGAGCACACGCAGGTCATGGCCTCGAGCTTCTCGAGCGACAGCGCGCCCGCCTCGACGGCGGCGATCATGCCGGCGTCCTCGGACACGGGGATGAACGCGCCGGACAGGCCGCCCACGCTGGAGCTCGCCATGACGCCGCCCTTCTTGACGCAGTCGTTGAGCAGGGCGAGCGCCGCGGTGGTGCCGGGGCCGCCGCAAGTGCCCACGCCGATGATCTCCAGGATGCGCGCCACGGAGTCGCCGATGGCGGGCGTCGGGGCGAGCGACAGGTCGACGATGCCCTTCTCCACGCCCAGACGACGCGCCGCCTCTCGGCTCATAAGCTCGCCGGCGCGCGTGATCTTGAACGCGGTCTGCTTGATCTTCTCGGCGACGTCCATCATGGATGCGCTCTCGGGCAGCTCCTCGAGGGCGGCCGCCATGACGCCGGGGCCGGAGACGCCCACGTTGATGACGGCGTCGGCCTCGCCCGATCCGTGCGTGGCGCCCGCCATGAACGGGGAGTCCTCGACCATGTTGGCGAACACGACGAACTTGGATGCGCCCACGGAGTCGCGGTCCGCGGTGAGGCGCGCGGAGTCGAGCACGGTCTGGGCCACCATGAGCACGGCGTCCATGTTGATGCCGGCGCGCAGGCTCGCGACGTTGACGCTGGAGCACACGCGGCTCGTCTGGGCAAGCGCCTCGGGGATGCACTCGATCAGGCGGCGGTCGGCGTCGCCGATGCCCTTCTGCACCAGCGCGGAGTATCCGCCGAGGTAGTCGATGCCGAGCGTCTCGGCGGCGCGGTCGAGCGCGTGGGCGAGCGGGATGAGGTCCTTGTCGGGGCAGGCGGCGGCGATCTGAGCCACCGGCGTCACGGAAACGCGCTTGTTGACGATCGGGATGCCGTATTCGCGCTCAAGCGTCTCGGCGGTGGGGACGAGGCGCTCCGCCGTGCGCGTGATGCGGTCGTAGACCTTGGTGCACATGCGGTCGAGGTTCTCGTCGGCGCACCCCATGAGCGAGATGCCCATGGTGATAGTGCGGATATCAAGATGCTGTTCGGAGACCATGCCGTGTGTTTCGGCGATTTCTGCAGGCGTGATGGCCATGGGCGCTCCTTGTCTGGTTGGTGGTTCGTGCTCTCTATTCTAGCGTGGAGCGTCCCTGCGCGCTGTGCGCACTTTCGGGACGCGTTTTCGCGGGTGGACGGCTATCGGTTTCAGCGGGGAAGACCCGAGCGGCGTTTCACGAGCATCTGCCGCCAAGGACCTCCTCGGCGATGCGGGCGGTTTCGGCGGCGTCTTTGGCGTAGTAGTCGGCCCCGATGCGCGCGGCGTATTCCGGTGTGAGGACCGCGCCGCCCACGAGCACCTTGATGTCGGGCACCTCGGCGCGCAGCAGCCGGATGGTCTCCTCCATGTTCTTGACCGTGGTGGTCATGAGCGCCGACAGGCCCACCAGGCGGATGCGTCGCTCCTTCACGGTCTTGACGATCTCGTTCGGGTCGACGTCGCGCCCCAGGTCGAACACGGTGAAGCCGTAGTTGTCGAGCAGCATCTTGACGATGTTCTTGCCGATGTCGTGGATGTCGCCCTTGACGGTTGCGAGGCAGATGGCGCCCTTGTCGGCGATCGTGCCGGAGCCCATGTGCGCGCGGATGGTGTCGAAGCCCACGCGCGCGGCCTCGGCGGATGCCATGAGCTGCGGCAGGAAGTAGGTGCCCTGCTCGAACAGGACGCCCACCTCGTCGAGTGCGGGGATGAAGCGCCGGTTGATCAGCTCGAGCGCGTCGGTGGTCTCCAGGAGCTTTTCGGTTGCCGCTGCCATCTCGCCTTTGCGGCCGGTGAGGATGAGCCTGCGGATGGCGTCGCCGCTCTCGGTGTCGACGGTGGGCCTTGGCGCCGCGGCGCCGCCGACAGAAGATACGCCCGCCTTGTAGGGGTCGGTCCAGCCTGCGAAGTGGTCGATATATGCCGTCGAGCCCTCGTCTTCGGCGTTCAGCACGCGGAACGCGCGGACGGCGTCCATGTAGCGCTCCGATCCCGGATTCATGATGGGAGCGTCCAGGCCCGCGCCGAACGCGGCGGACAGAAACGTCGCGTTCAGCACCTCGCGGGCGGGCAGCCCGAAGCTGATGTTCGAGACGCCGAGCGTACATGCGACGCCCAGGCGCTCGCGGACGAGCGTGACAGCGCGCAGGATCTCGAGCGCCTGCGCCTGGTTGGTCGAGGCGGTCATCACCAGGCAGTCGATGAGGATGCGCTCGCGTCCGATGCCGTAACGCGCCGCCTCGTCGACGATGCGCTCGGCAATGGCCGCGCGCTGCTCGGCGGTGGCGGGGATCCCTGCCTCGTCGAGGGTGAGGCCGATGATGTTCGCGCCGTAGTGGGCGGCGATGGGCAACACGGCGTCGAGGCTCTCGCGCGTGCCGTTCACTGAGTTGATGATCGGCTTGCCGGCATAGCGGCGCACGGCGGCCTCGATGGCGCGCGGGTCGGTCGAGTCGATCTGCAGCGGCAGGAGCGTCGACGCGGAGAGCTGCTCGCAGATGCGGGGCAGCATCTCGACCTCGTCGATGTCGGGCAGCCCGACGTTGACGTCGAGGATGTCGGCGCCCTGCTCCTGCTGGCTGATGCCCTGTCCCACGACGTAGTCCACGTTGCCGTCGCGCAGCGCCTGCTGGAGGCGCTTTTTGCCCGTGGGGTTGATGCGCTCGCCGATGACCGCGATGCGCCGGCTGCTGCGCGGCAGGGTCACGACGGACTGCGCGCTGGTGACCGTGAGGGCGCGCTCGACGGCGCGTGGCGCGGGCGCGCGGTCCGCGATCAGGCAGGCGAGCAGCCCGATGTAGTCGGGGGTGGTGCCGCAGCAGCCGCCGATGACCGCGACGCCGTCGTCCACCATGTCCGCCACCGCGGCGGCGTAGGCCTCGGGATCGATGTCGTAGACGGTCCTGTCGCCTTCCGTGCGCGGAAGGCCCGCGTTGGCCTGCACCATGACGGGCTTGTCCGTGACGGCGAGCATGCGGCGCGCGAGCGGGCGCAGCTCGGCGGGACCGAGCGAGCAGTTGATGCCGACGACGTCGGCGCCCAGGGCGTCGAGCGTGATGGCGGCCGCCTCGGGGGAGGTGCCCAGGAAGGTGCGCCCGTCCTCCTCGAAGGTCATGGTGGCGAAGATGGGGAGTTCGGAGTTCTCGCGCGCGGCGAGCACGGCGGCTCGAATCTCGGCGAGGTCGGTCATCGTCTCGATGACCAACAGGTCGGCGCCCGCGTCCACGGCGGCGCGCACCTGCTGGGCGAACAGGCGGTACGCCTCGTCGAACGAGAGCGTGCCCATGGGGCGCATGAGCGTGCCGAGCGGTCCGATATCGGCCGCCACGTAGCGCGCGCCGGATGCGCGGGCGCAGCGGACGCCCGCCGAGAAGATCTCCTCAACGCTCGCGGCATCCTTGAGCTTGAGGGCGTTGGCACCGAACGTGTTGGTGGTCACGACCTCGCTGCCGGCGGCGACGTAGGCTGCGTGGATCGCCGTGATGGCGTCGGGGTCCGAAAGATTCAGCAGCTCGGGCAGCTCGCCGGCCGCAAGGCCCGCCGCCTGCAGCATGGTGCCCATGCCGCCGTCGAACAGCAGGTGCCTCGATCCCGCGAGCACGCGGGCGAGCGCATCGTCTGCGCAGGCGGCGGCGCGCGGGCTAAAGGTCTGGCCTGCCTGAAGCGCTGCGGTGACGGGTGCGGTGGTGTCGAGCGAATAGTTCATGTGGGACTCCGGGTCGGGTGGGTGTCAGGCGTAGCAGGTTGTTCCGTGGGCGCGAAACGCGCAGTTGCCGCGCAGGCGGCAGATGGCGCACGAGGGGCGCTCGCCGCTTCGTTCGGTCGCGTCCGTTCCGTCGATGATGCCGATGAGCGCCGTCACGCTCTTCGAGGGGAGCAGCAGGTGGGTCGGCGTGGTCGTAAGGCCGATCAGTCGGCCGGCGTTGAGGCTGGCCACGATGGCGTCTTGAGCGGCGAGCGGGCAGTCGCCGTAGCCGCACGAGAAGCGCCAGGTGCAGGTGCGTCCCGCTGCGGTGGTCTCGCGGCGCACGATATGCTCCATGGCGTCGACGGCACACTCCACGTATGCCGAGGCGGCGGCATCGTAGAGGGCGGCATCGAGTGGGCGCTGGCCGCTCAGCAGGCGCAGGCGCCGCTCGGTGCCCATGCCCAGCGTGCATGCGACCACCGCACAGGCGGATGCGTCTTTCAGGTGTCGGAAGATGTCTCGACCGCGCAGCTCGATCGTGGTGCCCGTCAGGCGGATGCACGGCATCCCCGCCTCGTCGACGCCGGTCGCATCGACGGGAAACGCCTGGATGATGCCATGGGGGTCGACCGTCTGCTCGATCTCGCGCGCGATGCTCTCGATGCGCTCCGACAGCTCGCCATCGACCTTTTGCCCCGCATGGCCCAGGTACCGCAGCATCTCGGCGCGGTCGATGCGAAGCTCCTTTTTGGTGTCCGGCCGGTACAGGACGGGGCCCGCCAGCAGGGAGAGGCCGGCTGCCTTCTGGGTGCGCGCGGCGTCCGTGCGGTCCGTGTCCGCCATCAGATGCGCAGCGCGCTCATGCACGCGCGGGCGACGTCGGGCCGGTTCATCGTGTAGACGTGCAGGCCCTCGGCGCCGTGCGCCTTCAGGTCCTCCAGCTGGCGGCATGCATATTCGATACCCGCCTGGCGCAGGCTCTCGGGGTCGTCCTCGTAGCGCGCGAGGATCTTGATGACGGGAGAGGGCAGCGAGGCGGCGCAGGTGAAGACCATGCGGGTGATCTGCTGCTTGCTCATGAACGGCATGATGCCCGCCGTGATGGGGACGGTGATGCCCGCCGCGTCGGCGAGCTCGAGGAAGCGGTAGAAGTAGTCGTTGTCGAAAAACAGCTGCGTGACGAAAAAGCCCGCGCCCGCATCCTGCTTCTGCTTGAGGTGCTTGACTGAAGTCGGCAGGTCGTTGCAGGTCAGATGCCCTTCGGGATAGGCTGCTCCGCCCACGCAGAAGCCGGCGTCCACCAGCGCCGGGATGAGGTCCTTCGCGTAGGGGAAGGCGATGTCGCCCGCCTCCGCCTCGGACATGCCCTCCGGCAGGTCGCCGCGCAGCGCCAGCACGTTCTCCACGCCCGCGGCGCGGAACTCGGAGATCTTCTCGGCGAGCGTGTCGCGCGTGAGCGAGATGCAGGTGAGGTGGGCGACAGATGGGATGCCGAACTCCGTGGAGATCATCGAGGCGATGCGCGCGGTGGCGGCGGAGTTGCCCGAGCCGCCGGCGGAGTAGGTCACGCTGATGAAATCGGGTTCATCCGTGGCGAACTGCGCGGCGACCTCGCGGGCGCGCTCGAGCGTGAGCTCGCCTTTGGGGGGAAACATCTCGAACGAGACGGGCTGGGCGCCGGCCGTGCGCGCATCGGCGAATATCTGGTCGATTCTCATGGTGCTCCCCCTTGTGCGGCGTGATGTATTGAAGAGGCATCATACACCGCGCGCACGTTGTGCGGCAGCATCGTCCGCGCCGAAACGCGTTGTTCACGGTGCCGCCCTCTGCCGCCGGCCGCCGCCGTGCAAATCGGGGGACGTACCTGCTGCGTGCACTAGCGCATATCGCAAATTGGGGGACGTACCTGGGGGGTGCACTAGTGCATATCGGGGATGTATCTGTTGCATGAACTAGTGTATATGGGACGTACCTGTGGGTGCAGAAATGCATATGAGACGTACCTGTTGGGGGGTACAGAAATGCATGGAGAAGGTACGTCCCCCGATTTGCACGAGTGTATGCGGCAGGTACGTCCCTTGATATGCCTGTTGTATGCAGAAAAGCATATGAGACGTACCTGTGGATGAGAAAATGCACCCCCAAGGTACGTCCCTGATATGCGCTAATGCACGCAACAGGTACGTCCCCCGATTTGCACCCCGTCCCCCGATTTGCACCCCCAAGCCGAGCCGCGGACGCGGGCTTGGGGGTGCGGTCACGTGGCGCTAGCGGGCGCTTAGGGCGTCGGTGACCTCGTGGGCGCAGGCGACGCCGTCGGCGATGGCGTTGACCACGAGCGATGCGCCGGATCGGGCATCGCCGCAGGCCCATACGCCGTGCGCGGGCTCGACGGTCCCCGCCGCGCACGCGCAGCGATGGCTTCCGGCCTCGGCCATGACGGGCAGCTGCCTACCGGTGCCGGGTTCGGGCACGGTCGCGCCCAGCGCCTCCACCACGCTGCGCTGGGGGCCGGTGAACCCGCAGGCGATGAGGACGAGCTGAGCGGGCAGCTCGCGCTCGGTCGCCGCGACGGGTGCCGGCGAGCCTTCCGACCAGTCGACATCGACGATCTTAAGCGCGCGGACCCGCCCGTCGTCGTCGACCAGCACGGCGCGCGTGTCCACGGACCACGAGCGCATTTCGCCGCCCATGAGCTCGATCGCCTCCTGCTGGCCGTAGTCGGTCTTCTTGACGTTGGGCCACTGGGGCCAGGGGTTGCCCGGGTCGCGCTGCTCGGGCGGCTCGGGCATGACCTCGAGCTGACGGACGCTGCGCGCGCCCTGGCGGACGGCGGTGCCCACGCAGTCGTTGCCCGTGTCGCCGCCGCCGATGACCACGACGTCGAGGCCGCGCGCGTCGATGGCGGGCGCGGTCTTGTCGAGGACGGCGCGGGTGGAGGAGGTGAGGTAGTCGACGGCCATCGTCACGCCTGTCGCGTCGATGCCAGGGACGTCGAGCGTGCGCGCGGCGCCCGCGCCGCAGGCGATGACGACGGCGTCGTACGCGGAGGCGAGCTCGGCGGCGACGGCCGGATTCGTCGCATCGGTGTTCAGTATGAAGGAGATGCCGCGCTCCTCCATGAGCGCGCATCGGCGCTCCACGATGTCCTTCGGGAGCTTCATGTTGGGGATGCCGTACATGAGCAGGCCGCCCGGACGGTCGGAGCGCTCGACGACCGTCACGCGGACGCCGAGGCGTGCGAGCTCCCAGGCGCAGGCGAGGCCCGCGGGGCCCGACCCCACGACGGCGACGCGCGGCGCGTCCGCGCCCGCCGCGTCAAAGGCGGCGGGCCCCCCGTGCTCCCACTCCCAATCGGAGATGGCGCGCTCGGTGTCGTGGATCGCCGTGGGCTCGCCCTCGACAGACCCCAGGTTGCAGGCCGCCTCGCAGGGGGCCGGGCAAACCCGGCTCGTGAACTCGGGCAGCGGGCTCGTGAGCGCCAGGCGCTCGGCCGCCTCGCGCCAGCGCCCGCGCCACACGAGGTCGTTCCACTCGGGGATGAGGTTGTGCAGCGGGCAGCCGCTCGAGCGCGCCCGTCCAAAGGGATGGCCCGCTTGGCAGAAGGCGACGCCGCACATCATGCAGCGGCTCGCCTGCACGCGGCGCTCGCCGCAGTCGAGCTCCCGGTAGAGCTCGTCGTAGTCGCGCACGCGCTCTGCGGCCGGGCGCAGCTCGTGCACCTTGCGTCCGTGTGCGAGAAACGCTCCCGGCTTACCCATGGCGCTTCACCTCCTTGGCCCCCGTCACGACCTCGAAGGCCGTCTCGAGCGCCTCCTCATGCGTCGCGCCGTCGCGCTCCGCGTCTTTCACGATCTCCATCACGCGCTCGTACTCCACGGGCACCACCTTCACGAAGTGCGCCGCGATCGCGTCGAAGCGGTAGAGCATCTTGATGCCCAGCGGGCTTTGCGTGGCGCGCACGTGGGCCACGATCAGCTCGCGGATGGCGGCGAGCTCCTGCTCGCTCGGCGTGCGCAGCGCTACGGTGTCCTGGTTGCAGTGAGAGGCGAGCGTGCGGTACTCGTCGTAGACGAAGGCCACGCCGCCCGTCATGCCGGCGGCGAAGTTCGCCCCCACCTCGCCCAGGATGAGCACGGTGCCGCCCGTCATGTACTCGCAGCCGTGGGCGCCTACGCCCTCGACCACCACGGTCGCGCCGGAGTTGCGCACGCAGAAGCGCTGGCCGGCGCGTCCGTTCACAAAGCCGCGCCCGCCGGTCGCCCCCATGAAGGCCACGTTTCCCACGATGATGTTCTCGTCGAACTTGTAGCTCGCCGTCTCGGCCGGGCGGACCGACACGGTGCCTCCCGAGAGCCCCTTGCCGAAGTAGTCGTTCGCGTCGCCCTCGACGTTGAGCTCGACGCCCTTCGGCAGGAACGCCGCGAAGCTCTGGCCCGCGGAACCCGTGCAGTCGATGGTGATGAGCCCGTCGGGGAGCCCGTCGGGATGGGCGGCGGTAACGGCGTGCCCGAGCATGGTGCCCACGCACCGGTTGACGTTGGCGATGTCGGCATGGAAGCGCAAGGGGCGCAGATGGCGGCGCGCGCCGGCGGTGTAGGGGACGAACAGCGTGGCGTCGAGCGTGCGCTCGAGCTGCACGTCGGCGGCCATCGAGGGCATGAAGTGCACCCCGTCCGCGCCCGGAATCGTCGAGCCGAACTCGCAGACGGCGGGCGCGAGCACGCAGGACAGGTCGACCAGCTCGCTTTTCCAGTTGCCCGGGGCCGCGACTTGGCGCAGGCACTCGGGGTGGCCCACCATCTCGTCGACGGTGCGGAAGCCCAGGCGCGCCATGACCTCGCGCAGCTGCTCGGCCACGAACAGCATGAAGTTCTCCACGTGCTCGGGCTTTCCGGCGAAGCGGTGGCGCAGGCGGCAGTTCTGCGTGGCGATGCCCGCCGGGCAGGTGTCCCGATGGCAGTCGCGCTGCATGAGGCAGCCCATGGCGATCAGCGGCATGGTCGCGAAGCCGAACTCCTCGGCGCCCAGAAGGCAGGCGACCGCCACGTCGGTGCCGTCCATGAGCTTGCCGTCCGCCTCGAGCACTACGCGGGAGCGCAGGCCGTTGCGCACGAGCGTCTGCTGCGTCTCGGCGAGTCCCAGCTCGAGCGGCAGGCCCGCATGCCAGATGGAGTCGCGCGGGGCGGCGCCCGAGCCGCCGTTGTGCCCGGAGATGAGGATCTTGTCGGCGGCGCCCTTGGCGACGCCGGTGGCGATGGTGCCCACGCCCGCCTCGGAGACGAGCTTCACGCTCACGCGGGCATCGGGGTTTGCGCACTTGAGGTCGAAGATGAGCTCGGCGAGGTCCTCGATGGAGTAGATGTCATGATGCGGCGGGGGCGAGATGAGCCCGATGCCCGGGGTGGACTGGCGCACCCGTGCGATCCAGGGGTACACCTTCTTACCGGGCAGGTGCCCGCCCTCGCCGGGCTTGGCACCCTGGGCCATCTTGATCTGCAGCTCGCGCGCTGAGGAGAGGTAGCGGCTCGTCACGCCGAACCGGCCGCTTGCCACCTGCTTGATGGCGGAGCAGGCAGAGTCGCCGTTCGGGAGCAGGTCCTCGCGCCGCGGATCCTCTCCGCCCTCGCCGGAGTTCGAGCGGCCGTGCAGCCGGTTCATGGCGATGGCCATGCACTCGTGAGCCTCCTGGCTGATGGACCCGTAGCTCATGGCGCCGGTGTTGAAGCGCGTGACGATGCTGCGCGCGTCCTCCACCTCGTCGAGGGGCACTGGCGTGCGCGCGGAGAAGTCGAAGTCCATGAGGTCGCGCAGGCGCACCGCGCGCCCCGGACGCCTGAGGTGCTCGCTGTAGGCGAGAAACGTGTCGTAGGAATCCGAGCGCACGGCCTGCTGCAGCAGGTAGATGGTATCGGGGTCGATGAGGTGGTCCTCTCCGCCGACCGGGCGCCACATGGTGAGGCCGAGGCTCGGCAGCGCGCCGGGCGCCGGCGAGGTGCGCAAGGCGCGCGCGGCGTCGAAGCGCTCATCGAGCTCGCGCTCGACATCGCGGATGCCCAGGCCGCCGACGCGCGAGACGGTGCCGGCGAAATAGCGCTCCACCAGGCCCTCGTCCAGGCCGACGGCCTCGAAGATCTGCGCGGAATGGTAGCTTTGCACCGTGGAGATGCCCATCTTGGACATGATGGACACGATGCCCGCGACGGCGGCGCGGTTGTAGTTGGCGATCGCCTCGTCCGCGTCGAGCGCATGCCCGTCCGCTGCCGTGAGGTCGCCTTCCTGCGCCATGCGGGCCACGAGGCCGTGCGCCATGTAGGGGTAGATGCCGCTGGCCGAATAGGAGATGAGCGCCGAGAAGTCGTGGGCGGACAGCGCGTCGCCGCATTCGATGACGATGTCGGCGAACGTGCGCAGGCCGGCGCGCATGAGGGCGTTGTGCACGGCGCCCACCGCGAGGAGCGACGGGACGGGCACCTCGTCGCGCTCGGTGCGGTCGGACAGGACGACGATGTTCACGCCGCCGCGCACCGCGTCGATCACGCTCGCGCTCAGGCTCTCCAGGGTGCGCTCGAGCGCGCCGGGCGCGTCGTCGCGCCGGTACTTGGCGACGAACGTGCGCGCCTCGAAGCCGGCGCGGTCGACGTCGCAGATGCGGCGGAACCCCTCGCGCGTGAGCAGGGGCGCGTCGAGCCGGATGAGGCGGCAGGAGGCGCGGCAGTCCTCGAGCAGGTTGCCGTGATTGCCCAGATACAGCACGGTCGAGGTCACGAGACGCTCGCGCAGCGCATCGATGGGAGGGTTCGTGACCTGCGCGAACAGCTGGAAGAAGTAATCGAAAAACGATCGCGTCTTGAGCGAGAGGCAGGCGAGCGGCGCGTCGATGCCCATCGATGCGAGCGGGGTAGAGCCGGTGGATGCCATGGGGCGCAGCACCTCGTGGATGTCGTCCCAGTGGTGGCCGTAGCGCGCTGCGTCCTCGGCGCGGGGCGCGAGGTCGGTCCCCGCCGCGTCGATGTCGGCTTCCGCCGCGCTGCGGACGTCGAGGTCGCCAAGCGAGAGCGTCTCGTCCGAGATCCAGTCCGAGAAGGGCTTGAGCTTGGCGTAACCGTTGCGGATCTCGTCGTTGTAGCGGATGCGCCCCCGCTCGAGGTCGACCTCGAGCATCTCGCCCGGGCCCAAGCATCCGCTCGTGAGCACGTTGGCGGGATCGATCTCGAGCGCGCCGACCTCGGAGCACAGCAGGAACCTGTCGTCGCGCGTGACGATGTAGCGCGCGGGGCGCAGGCCGTTGCGGTCGAGCGCGGCGCCCAGCGTGCGCCCGTCGGTGAAGGCGATGGCCGCCGGGCCGTCCCAGGGCTCCATGAGCATCGACTGGTAGGCGTCGTAGGCGCGGCGCGCCGGCGAGAGCTCGTCGTTGCGGTCCCACGGCTCGGGCATGAGCAGCGAGACGGCGCGCGTGAGCGGCCGGCCGTTCATCACCAAAAACTCGAGGACGTTGTCCAGGATGGCTGAATCGGAGCCCTCGCGGTTGATGATGGGCAGCACGCGCTCGAGCTCGTCTTGGAAGATGGGGGAGTACAGGTTCGGCTCGCGCGCGCGGATCCAGTTGACGTTGCCCTTGAGGGTGTTGATCTCGCCGTTATGGATGATGAGGCGGTTGGGGTGCGCGCGCTCCCAGCTGGGCGTGGTGTTGGTGGAGTAGCGCGAGTGGACGAGCGCCACGGAGGTCTTCACGGCGGCGTCGTTCAGGTCGGTGAAGAAGCGGCGCATCTGCGTGGCCACGAGCATGCCCTTGTATACGATGGTGCGCGCGCTCATGGAGCAGATATAGAAGATCTTGCCCTCGAGTGCGTGCTCGGCGTCGGCGCGCTTCTCGATCACGCGGCGGCACACGTACAGGCGGCGCTCGAACGCGTCGCCGCGCTCGACGTCGTCGGGACGGCCGAGGAACGCCTGCTTGATGGTGGGCATGCACGCCCGCGCCGTCTCGCCCAGGTCGTGCGCGTCGACCGGCACGTCGCGCCAGAACAGCACGGGGATCCCCTCCTGCGCGCAGCCCTCTTCGAAGGCCCGCTCGGCCGCCCTCACGCCATGCTCGTCCTGCGGCAGGAAGAGCATGGCCACGCCGTAGTCGCCCTCGGCGGGCAGCAGCTGGCCGCAGCGCTGGGCCTCCTTGCGGAAAAATCGGTGGGGAATCTGGAACAGGATGCCCGCTCCGTCTCCCGTGTTGTGCTCGAGGCCCGTGCCGCCTCGGTGCTCGAGGTTGACGAGCACCGAGAGCGCGTCGTCGAGTATCTGGTGGCTTCTCGTGCCGTCGATGGCCGCGAGCGCGCCGATGCCGCAGGCGTCGTGCTCGAACTGCGGCCGGTAGAGGGTCTGATGGTTCATATATCCTCCCATGCGATGTCTAAGACAGGGGGTGATTGCACACCGGGCGCGCGTGCGCGGCGCGGGTGCGGCGATTTATGGTAGGCGGGTGCGGTTGCAGCCGGTTTTCCCGGAGGTTTCCGCGCGGTTTCGATTTGGCTACAAAATGGGGTCGCGTCGCGCGCCTCGCACCGGTGTTTTTCTTTCTACATGCCGTATGAGCTGGGAAAACAATGCGCGGAGAGCGAATCGTCCGGCGTCGGGGGCGCCGTGTTTTGGCACGCGCGGACGTCTTCAAACGGTCATAGGACTGTATCAATGCGGCAACCCGTATGAAATTGCCTCGAAATCCGCTGCCTGTAATCTACAATTCGTTCGTTGGGACAAAACGCCGGTAGCACGAACCCGGCGTCATACGAAGGGAGCCCCTATGGCCGATACCGAGCTTACCAGTCGATTCGGTACCATGGTCTTTTCGGAGGACGTGATGCGCAAGCGTCTGCCGAAAGACATCTACAAACGCCTTGCCGCCACGATGGATCAGGGCGCGCCGCTCGACCTGGATGTGGCCAACGCCGTCGCGCACGCCATGAAGGAGTGGGCGATCGAGAACGGCGCCACCCATTTCGCGCATTGGTTCCAACCCCTTTCGGGAATCACGTCCGAGAAGCACGACAGCTTCCTCGAACCCAACCACGACGGCACCGCCATCACCAAGTTCACCGGCAAGAACCTCATCCAGGGTGAGCCCGACGCCTCGAGTTTCCCCAACGGCGGCCTGCGCGCCACCTTCGAGGCCCGCGGCTACACCGCGTGGGACCCCACGAGCCCCGCGTTCATCAAGGACGAGGTGCTGTGCATCCCCACGGCGTTTTGCGGCTACAACGGCGAGGCCCTCGACAAGAAGACCCCGCTTCTGCGCTCCATGAAGGTGCTCGACGTCCAGGCGAAGCGCGTGCTCGCGCTGTTCGGCAAGCACCCCAAGCGCGTCGTGCCCAACGTCGGCCTTGAGCAGGAGTACTTCCTGATCAAGAAGGACGCCTACCGCAGGCGCCGCGACCTGGTCATCTGCGGCCGCACCCTCTTCGGCGCCCCGCCCTGCAAGGGCCAGGAGCTCGAGGAGCACTACTTCGGCGCCATCCGCCCGAGCGTGTCCAAGTACATGAAGGAGCTCGACGACGAGCTGTGGGCGCTCGGCATCCCCGCCAAGACCAAGCACAACGAGGTCGCCCCCTGCCAGCACGAGCTCGCCCCGGTGTACACCGAGCTCAACGAGGGCATCGACAACAACATGCTCGTCATGGAGAAGATGAAGCTCGTGGCGTCGAGCTTCGACCTCACCTGCCTTCTGCACGAGAAGCCGTTCGAGGGCATCAACGGCTCGGGCAAGCACAACAACTGGTCCATCGGCACCGAGGACGAGAACCTCATGGATCCCGGTGACACCCCGCTCGAGAACCTGCAGTTCGTGGTGTTCCTCACCGCGGTGATCGAGGCGGTCGACAAGTATCAGGACCTGCTGCGCATGTCCGTGGCGAGCTGCGGCAACGACCACCGTCTGGGCGCCAACGAGGCGCCTCCGGCGATCGTGTCCATCTTCTTGGGCGACCAGCTCACCGAGGTCGTCCAGAAGATCATGGACGGCAAGGCGTCCGTCCACGCCACGCACGGCGTGCTCGATCTGGGCGCCGACGTGCTGCCCAACCTCGAGCAGGACAACACCGACCGTAACCGCACCTCGCCGTTCGCCTTCACGGGCAACAAGTTCGAGTTCCGCGCGGTCGGCTCCGAGGCCAATCCGAGCGACGCCAACCTGGTGCTCGACACCGCGGTCGCCGAGTCGCTGAAGGAGTTCGCCGACGCGCTCGAGGGCACGCCCGCAGACGAGTTCGCCGCCGCCGCGCTCGAGTACTGCAAGAAGACGCTGCTGGAGCACCGCCGCATCCTGTTCTCCGGCGACGGCTACTCCGATGAGTGGCAGAAGGAGGCGGAGCGCCGCGGTCTGGCCAACCTGCGCACCACGGCCGACGCGCTGCCCATGATGGTGTCCGAGAAGAACCTCGCGCTGTGGGTCGGCATGGGCGTGCTGTCCGAGACGGAGGCCTTCAGCCGCTACGAGGTCAAGGTCGAGAAGTACAACAAGCTCATGAATATCGAGGCCACGACGATGATTCGCGAGGCGCGCCGCACCTACCGTCCCGCCATCTCCGCCTACGCGACCAAGGTCGCCAAGGGCCTCGAGATCATCCGCTCCGCCGGTGCCGAGGCGGCGATGACCTGCGAGCAGAACACGCTCAACAAGCTGTGCGCCGGCATCACCGAGATCAACGAGTCCATCAAGGCGCTCGACGCGCTGCACCAGAAGGCCGAGGGGCTCGTCGACGCGCAGGAGCAGGCCAACTGCTACGCGCACGAGGTCATTCCCGCCATGAACCGCCTGCGCGCCGCCGTCGACGCCATGGAGGAGATCGTGGCCGCAGACTACTGGCCCGTTCCGACCTACGACGAGATCCTGTTCTACGTGTAGGCTGTCGACTGTAGCCGAGTCGGCGTAAACCGCGCTGCGAAACCCTCCCCGGTAATTCATGAATTACCGGGGAGGGTTTTCACGTTTACGCAGGATCGCTGCGTTTAGGGCGGCGCTTTTTCATGAATCTCTGCTGGACCACCGTAGATACGGCGTGCTGAGAGGGCCCTATCGCGATGCCGAATGATTCCAAGACGAAGACCTCCGACATCCCGCCGTATCCACGATGGTCTAACAGAGGTCTTCATGAACGGAGCGCGCGGTTGACGTTCGTTTTGCGCCGGATGGCATGCGCGGCGCGGCCGTGTGCGCTGGGGTGCGCCGCTATACTGGGGGTGCGGTGCGTGCGCGGATGCATGCGCCGGGAGAGCGAGGGAGGCTCCTATGAGGTTCGTATTATCCGGTGACTCCGATTGCCCAATCGCCCGTATCGCGCTCGGATACGGGGAATCGGTCAAGATGGAGTCCGGCAGCATGGTCTACTCGCGAGACGTCGAGATCAGCGGCGGGCTCAATTCGAAGAAGAAGGGGCTCGGCGGGGTTCTGGGCGCGATCGGGCGCAGCATAACGAGCGGCGAATCGATGTTCATCACCACCGCCACCGGCACGGGCGACAAGGGCGAGATCGCGATCGCTCCGCCCATTCCGGGAAAGATCGTCGAGCTGGTCGTCGATGCCGACCGCCAGTACTGCCTGAACACCGGAGCGTTTCTTGCGTGCGACAACAGCGTCGAGAGCACCATGGTGAACCAGGGCATCTCGAAGGCGTTTTTCGGTAACACGGGCGGCCTGTTCGTCATGGAGATGAGCGGCTCCGGCTCCGTGCTGGTCTCCGCGTTCGGCGACATCCTCGCGCTTGACGTGGTGCCCGGCACGCCGCTGACCGTGGACAACGAGCACGTGGTGGCATGGGACGCCGGTCTCGACTACCACATCGAGGTCGCGAGCGGCATGTTCGGCTTCACGACGGGCGAGGGCCTGGTCAACACCTTTACGGGTTCCGGCCGCGTCTACATCCAGACGCGCAACCTGGGCAACCTGGCCCAGGCGCTGCATCCCTACCTGCCCTCACCTTCCAACTAGGCGCACCTGGCAATTTTGGAACGGGGCCCGAGGCAGCAAAAGCCCGGCTTCCGAGACGGAGACCGGGCTTCTTTCGTCAAATGGTGCCCCCAACGGGATTCGCGGTCGCCTGCGGCGCCCGCGGCTTCGGGGCCCTGCGGGCCCCTCGCACGCTCGCTGGGAAACGCTCGCGCGTTTCCGCAGCCTCGCGACCCCAGCGGGTTCGAATCCCGGCGCCGGGGCGGCAAAAAGCCCGGCTTCCGAGACGGAGACCGGGCTTCATTCGTCGATGGTGCCCCCAACGGGATTCGAACCCGTGATCTTCGCCTTGAAAGGGCGACGTCCTAGGCCGCTAGACGATGGGGACAGCGGAAAGAAGTATAGCAGAAATAGAGCTGTTGAGAACAGCGGGGGATAGAACACGGCGAACACACGAATACGCCGTTCCCGCGCGTCGGCCCCGGTATACTGGCAGTGTTGAACAGCTTGTTTTCGATAGGAGAGTTCATATGGATGCTCGTCAGATTGCGCGCGTCGGCGTTGCGGTCGCGCTGCTTTCGGTGTCTGCGTGGATTACGGTGAGCTTCGGCCCGGTTCCGTTCACGCTGCAGACGATGGCCCTGGCCATGCTTCCGGCCATCCTGGATCGCAAGGGGGCCTGTGCAGCGGTTGCGGTGTACCTGCTTCTCGGCGCGGTCGGCCTGCCCGTTTTCTCCGGTTTCGGGAGCGGCATCGGACAGATCGCCGGCATGACGGGCGGATTCCTGTGGGGCTTTCTGATCGGAACCATTGCGGGCACCTCGGTCAAATCCGTGCTGCCTGATCGCGTTCCCCAGTTCGCTCAGGTCGTCATCGCCGACATCGTGATGCTGCTCATCTCGTATGCCTGCGGCACCGCTCAGCTCATGATCGTCGGGTCCATGGGGCTTGTGCCCGCGCTTGTCGCGGCGGTCCTGCCGTTCGTGGTGTTCGACCTCATGAAGCTGGCGGTCGGCACGAGCATCGGATGCACGGTCGCCAGGGCGCTGGGCGTCATCCGCTCGCATGCATAGCGGCGGGTCTTCCGTCAATCGGTCGCAAAAGCGCGGCGGGCACTCTGCTCGCCGCGCTTTTTTCGTTTTGCGGATGCAGTTGCAGGAAGGATGTCGGCGGTCATCGCCCCTCTGCTGCCGGCGCCCTTCGAGCGCGCCCTCGACGCTACAGGTGTCGATCAGCCTCTCGCCTGGCGCGCGGCTTCATAGCGCGCAGCGGTGCGCTCCTCGATAGACAGGCGGGCGCGCGGCGTGTAGATCACTTGGCTGGGGCAGAAGCCGCAGCACAGGTCGCAGCCGGCGCATGCGTCCGCATCGACCTCATACGCGGGGGGCTTGAACGCGAGCGCGGGGCACGCGGTGATCTGGAAGCAGCGATGGCAGCCGACGCACATGTAGCGGTCGACTTCGACGGGCTCGAGGGCGGCCGGGCGCTGCAGCTGCGCGCAGGGGGAGGCGAAGATCGCGGCATGGACGCCGGGCGTTGCGGCCTGTTCGCGCAGCACCTCGACCGTGCGCTCGATGTCGAACGGATCGAGGACCGCCGCATCTTCCGCACCGACCTCGAGCGTCTTGGCGCCCAGCCTCTCGATGGCCGCGCGCTCGAGATGGTCCCAGCTCGACGCCATGACAGCGAGGATGGTCGACGTGCCTTCCCCGGCAAGGCCGGTAAGGTTTGCTGCGGCATCGTCGGCGGCAAAATCCATGTCGAGCACGATGTGCACGCACAGGGGCGCCGCCGGCTCCTCAGGTGCGCCCGAGGGCACGTCCTGGATATAGCGGGGGAGGAGCTTCTCCATGCCGCCCGGGCAGGTCGCGGCGGCGGGGTGCACGTGCCCCACGGCCGCGCATCCGATGTTTCCGCAGATCACACGGCCGCGGATGCGACGCGTGGCCTCCTTGATGGCCACATAGGCCGCGCGGTGGGGGCATCCTGCGCACAGGGCGCCTTGTTGGGGATTACGCATCGGCGCGATCCTCCTTCTTTTCCGTATCGGGAAGGTACGGCTCGCGGCTGAGCAGCTCGAGCTCGAAGTTGAGCGCGCAGCCTGCCATGGGATGGTTGAAATCGAACACGGTGTCTCCGTCGTCCTCAACCTTCACGACGCGCGCGAGCTGCTGGTAGCCGTCGGAGTTCATGAGGTAGATCATCTCGCCGGGCACCAGGTCCTCGTAGTTGGGGATCTGGATGGTCGGCATGTAGTACACGAGGGCGGCGCTGCGCTCGCCGTAGGCGTCTTTGGGCTCGAGATGGACCTTTTTGGTCTGGCCCGGCTGCATGGAGAGCACCGCCGCCTCAAACCCGGGGACGACCTCGTGGTTGCCCTCGACATAGGTGAGCGGCGTGCGCCCGCGCGTGGTGTCGAACACCTCGCCGTCATCGAAGCTGCCTGTATAGTGAACGGTCACCACGTGCTTGAGCGAATAATCGGCCACAGATACCGCCTTGACTCGGTGTGGATGTGCAAACATACCAACTCTATCACGTGCGGAGGCACTTTTTGGAATGGGGTATTATTGCTCAAATGTGGATACATGCAGAAGATTGCATATTCCTACCATGAATATGCAAAATAATGCGGAAGCTGGCGCAACTGGCAAGCTCGCGATTTGGGCGAGGCCGAGTTTGTCACTGTTTTTGAGGCAGCTTTGCCCAGTAACCGCATAGCCTCTAGCATTTCCGCAGGATTCAACTGGGCAAATGCTGAGGGGTGCAGCGCCTGTGAAGAAATGTCACTCAAAAACAATGACAAACTCGTATTCACTGTTTTTCATGGAGTCTCGTGGGCGTGAAAGTCTCTGGCCATTCACTTCTGCACGCGGCGGCATCCTCGCGCGAGCGCGCTGTCGTGCTTCTCGAGAAGGACGAGCGAAGCCGATGGCACCAAGCGGACCGTTTGGCACGCTCTGTGCCATCGGCCCTCCCGTCTCTCCTTTTCCAGAGGAAGGGGGACCCGATCGGCGTTTCCCTAGAACCCGTAGCGCTGGGCGAACTGCTCCGAAGCCTCTTCGATGCCGTCGACCGAAGCCGCCCAGGTCACGAAGTCGGGCGTGTCCACGATGATGCCGTCGGCTTCCCATACGGCCTGGTGCGAGAGGTCCCACGGGTCGCGCGGCGCGGGCCGCACGGGCAGATAGGGCGTGAGGTACGTGGGGTTGAGCAGGAAAAACGCACCGCCTTCGCAACGCGTCGCGAAGTCGCGCAGCGCGCGGCGCGCGTTCTTGCGCCGTCCGAGCTTGTAGAACAGCAGCGTTCGGCCCAGCAGGTACCACGGCGAGTCCTCGATGGCGTGCTCGGGACCCGCCTCATGGGAGAGCTCGAAGAAATGCTCCTCGTCCTCTAGGCGCGCGAGCGCGAGCAGGACCGTGCCGATCGCGCGGTTGTCGTAGCCTTGCGAGCGCATGACGCGCCGCGCGTAGTCGGCGGCGGTACGGTAGCGCGCGCTCGCCAAGCTGAGCTGCGCGATCGCCTCGAGCGTGTGCAGCCAGCCGATCATGATCGGATCGATGCGCGTGCGCTCGGCGGCATCCATGCCGTCCAGTTCGCTCTCACGCCAGTAGTGCTCGGCTTCCAGGTCGAACCCCGGCACGTTGCACAGGTGGGTGCGGACGGCGTCTTCGAGTTTCATCAAATCGTTCAGGCAGGAGTCGATGGGGACGTCGGCAAGCAGGATGTCGACCAGCTGAGCGTCCACGCACAGCTGGTCGGTCCGCGCAATCTCGTGCATCGCCTGGCGCGTCTCGTTGAACAGGCGCTCGCGCTGGCGGTCGAAATCATCGTCGGGAAGGTCCTCCATGCGGTCGAGCTCGCGCATGAGGTGCTCATGGGTGCGCGCATAGGATACCAGCGCCCGAGCATGGTCGTCGGCTGCGAACTGGGCGGGGTTGCGCGCGATCTCCTCGTGGACGAGCTCGAGGGCCGCGGGCGTGAGCCCGTCATGGGTCTTGAGGTACTCGTGCTCCAGGAAAACGGGGATGTACTCGCGCGGTTCCATCAGTTGTCGCCTCCCGATCCGGTGCGTCCCGGCTGTCCCGCCGCCGAAGAGGTCCTATCCGCCAGGGCGCGCCGCACCATCTCGTGGTTGGCGACCCACGAGGCGAAGCAGGCGTTGTCGGGCGTGCCGATGCCTTCCTGCAGCAGCGGTGTCGCCTCGCTGATTGCGAGGATGAGCTCATCTTGGCTGCCCGGCACCACGTTGACGCGCGAGAAGATGCCGTCGGGGAACTCCGCCTGGTAGTAGAGCGGCTCGGCGGCGTCCGGGTACGTGCGCATCAGCTGGTGCAGATAGCGGTCGGCCGAGGTGTAGTCGAACGAGCGGTACGCGGCACTCAGCTCGGCAAGAAGCGTCCACGCATCGAGCGACTTCTCGGCCGCGTGATGGCGACGGCGCAGCGGGCCCACGATGCCGTAGGCGATGGCGTGCCGTGCGCGGTAGGACTTGATGTCCTGATGGTTCGCCTCGAGCTTTGCCATGGCGAGCATGCCGGTGTGGCGGATGCCCGCTGGGTCGGTCGGCGCAAACGTCAGGCTCTGCTCGGCGACGCTCAGCGCCAGCCGGTACTGTCCCGAGATCACGGCGCGCGAGGCGAGCGCGGCGAGCCAGCGCTCGAGCGGGCGGCGTGCGAGGTCGCTCGCATATTCGCGCGCGTACACATCGCGCGCCTCGTCGACCGTGCTCTCCAGGTCGCGCTCGACCGCCGAGCGGTTGTCGAGCAGGTAACTCACGTATTCGTCGTTGGACGCGGCGTCGAGGGCGGCAAGCATGCGCTTGGCGTCCCAGTTGCTCGCGTCGAGTTCGATGGCCTCGTGCAGGTAATGCTCCGCGCGCTGCTCCTGGCGGTCGATCTCCGCCTCGACGGTGAGGAAGGGGATGTGGTAGTCGAGGATCTCGGTCGCCTTCGCCATCAGGTGGAATGACCGGTCGCGGTCGCAGGCGATGAGTTTTGACGGGTCCTCCCGGAACTGCTCCATCCCGCGCTCGATGAAGATGTTGTCGTTGAGCGGGTAGACCCGCTCGCGGCGCATGGCCTCCAGGATGAGGCGCAGGCAGTCTTCTTGAATGGGGTCGAACGCCACGGCGCCTCCTCTCATTTGCGGTGCATGTCGTAATACGTCAGTGTACCGCGAGCGCACTGCCTGCGTCTATGGAGGGAGCATGCAGGTTATGCGAGGCGCGTCGCGTCCTGCTCGCGCTCGACGATCTCGACGACCACGCCGTGCGGCAGGCATACGATCTGTTCCCCCACCTCGTCGATGGGGTCGTGGTCCGCGCAGACCTGGTTGCTGCAGTTCGCGTATGTCACGTCGACGCATCCGCCGGCGATGCGCACCGTGTTCGCCCCCTCGTCCGCATCCGCGCCGATGCCGGTTCCCGGCGTGGTCACGGTGTAGGAGACATCGGAGTCCAGGGGGTCGGCGCGGTAGAAGCCGTCTTGCGACTGGCAGACGACGACGGCCGTGTCCGCGGGGCCCGCGACGAGGCGGGAGCAGGCGAACCATCCGAGCGCCACGGCGAGCACCGCGCCGATGAGAACGAGGTCGGCGCGCCGGCGGCGTTCTGTGGGGCGGATGTCTGACACGGGGCTCCTTGCGTGGCGGTCAAAGGGAGCATCCATGGTAGCACGGAGGCGAGGGCAGCTGGTGCGCGGGCCTTGCAGGGCATCGCGCCCTTGTCGTCCCGCTCGTAAGAAGCGACAGCATGCGGGCCCATCCGCCCCTCGACAAGGCCGCGGGATGGCTAAAGCCGCGCTGCAAGAATGGACAAAATGGCTATATCCGCTTTGTTTCCAAAGCGTTACAATTACTTCGGGCTCACGGGTCCGAAGCGGCCGATCCGACCGCGCCTACATGGTCCTTACGGGGACATTGGGTCCCCGTCAGATGTGCAAGCCGGCAGGGCTTGCTGATTTGGAGGCAAAGAATGGGACGTTTTACCAATCCTCGCGACCTGTATTACGGCGAGGGCGCTCGTCATGAGGTGAAGAACCTCAAGGGCTCCCGTGCCATGATCGTCACCGGCGGCGGCTCCATGCGCCGCGGCGGCTTCCTGCAGGACGTCGAGGCGGACCTCAAGGAGGCCGGTTTCGAGGTTGAGATCTTCGAGGGCGTCGAGTCCGATCCTTCCGTCGAGACCGTCAAGCGCGGCGCTGAGGCCATGGAGAAGTTCCAGCCTGACTGGATCATCGGCATCGGCGGCGGCTCGCCCATCGACGCTGCCAAGGCCATGTGGCTGTTCTACGAGTATCCGAACGAGACCTTCGAGGAGGCCATCGTTCCGTTCAGCTTCCCCGAGCTGCGCACCAAGGCTAAGTTCTGCGCCATCGCTTCCACTTCCGGCACCGCTACCGAGGTCACCGCGTTCTCCGTCATCACCGACTACGAGAAGGGCATCAAGTACCCGCTGGCCGACTTCAACATCACCCCTGACGTCGCCATCGTCGACCCCGAGCTCACCTACACCATGCCGCAGAAGCTGTGCGCCCACACCGGCATGGACGCCCTGACCCACGCCATCGAGGCCTACGTCTCCACCGCCAGCTCCATGTTCACCGACGCCAACGCGCTGCACGCCATCCGCGAGATCGTCGAGTG
>DGYMJ06203__coassemble_347_pt1 | contig 40982 bp, 37 predicted proteins | sample DGYMJ06203__metabat2_high_PE_015 | metagenome-assembled genome bin DGYMJ06203
GCGCTCACGACCGACAAATGCTCCGCGCGCCCCAACGCCGACGCCGCGGGCGACAACAGCGTGCTGGGCGCCACCGAGACGCGCATCACGTGGGATGCCGAGGTGACGGCGGGCGAGAACATCCAGTCGGTGTCGCTCGTCCTGCCCGAAGGCACCACGTTCGCCACCGACGACGCACGCGCGACGCTGCTCACCGGCATCGACCGCATGGACCGCAACTTCCTCGATGCCGAGTTTGCCGCGGACGGCCAGACGTTCACCGCCACGTTCGCCGAGCCGGTGGCGGAGGAGGGCACCCTGCGTCTGGAGATCTACGGCGTGTTCTTCCCCGGAGCGGGCGGCGACATGCAGCTGACCGGCTCCTATACCACCGCTGACGGCGCCGAGCTCGGCATCGACGACATTCCCGCGATCACCGTTGCCAGCGTCGACCCGTTCGAGCAGGCGTCCCACTGCCTCGCCGAGCAGGATTGGGTCCAGGCGTGGAACTCTAACAAGTTCCTGAAGCTGTTCCTCGACCCCACCATCCTGGTCACGAGCCTGCCCGTGGTGTTCTGGGGCTTCATCCAGGCGATCATCATCGTGGCCTGCGCGTTCCCGCTGGCCATCCCGCTGGGCTTCGTGCTGTCGCTCATGCGCATGTCCAAGTTCCGCGTGCTGCGCGGCATCGCGACCACCTACGTCAACATCGTCCGCGGCACGCCGCTGTTCCTGCAGATCTACATCGCGTTCTTCGGCCTGCCGCTGGCGGGCATCAACATCCCCAACTTCCCGCTCGGCGTCGTCGTCATGATGCTCAATTCGGGCGCGTACATGTGCGAGATCTTCCGCGCCGGCATCCTCTCCATCAGCAAGGGGCAGACCGAGGCGGCGCGCTCGCTGGGCATGAACCGCCTGCAGACCACGCTCTACGTCATCCTCCCGCAGATGTTCCGCCTGGTGATCCCCAACCTCACGAGCGAGTTCATCACGCTGTACAAGGACACCTCGCTGCTCGCCGCCGTCGGCATCATGGAGCTCGTCATGTACGCGCGCACCATCGTGGCGTCGACCGGCTCCATCACGCCCTATATCGTGGCGGCCCTGTTCTACCTGGTCATCACCCTGCCGCTGTCCAAGGTCACGCGCCATCTTGAGGAGCGCACCCGCGCCGGGCGCAAGCGCAAGCGCAAAGGCGTCCCCGCGGCGTCCGCAACGACGAAGGAGGCTTAACCGATCATGGCCGATACCGCATCCACGCCCGCCGCGCCCGCAGCGGACGAGGCGATCATCCGCATCCAGAACCTGCGCAAGAGCTTCGGCGACCTCGAAGTCCTGCGCGACATCTCGCTCGACATCCACCGCGGCGAGGTCGTCGTCATCCTGGGCCCATCGGGCTCAGGCAAGTCCACGATGCTGCGCTGTCTGAACCTTCTCGAGGAGCCCACGGGCGGCTCGATCATCTTCGAGGGCAAGGACATCACCGACCCCAAGGTCGACGTCAACAAGGTCCGCGAGCATATGGGCATGGTGTTCCAGCAGTTCAACCTGTTCCCACACCTCGACGCCCTGCACAACGTCATGCTCGCGCAGCAGAAGGTGCTCAAGCGCTCCGCCTCCGACGCCGAGCGCATCGCCATGGAACAGCTCACCCGCGTCGGGCTTGCCGACCGCGCCGACCACTTCCCCAGCGAGCTTTCCGGCGGCCAGCAGCAGCGCGTGGCCATCGCCCGCGCGCTTGCCATGGAGCCGCACGTGATGCTGTTCGACGAGGCCACGAGCGCGCTCGACCCCGAGCTTGTGCGCGGCGTCCTCGACGTCATGCGCGAGCTCGCCCAGGGCGGCATGACCATGGTCGTCGTCACCCACGAGATGGGCTTCGCCCGCGATGTCGCCGATCGCGTCATCTTCATGGACGGCGGCGTGATCGTGGAGCAGGGCTCACCCGACGAGGTCTTCAACCATCCCAAGAGCGAGCGCACCCGCGCCTTCTTGGGCGAGGTCAGCCTTAAGTAATTGGATCGCCCGCCCCGTGCTCAAAGGTTTGCACGGGGCGGGCGTTTTTTGCGGAATGCTCCGTAGGCAGGGCAGATGTACCAAGTGCGAGCTCGCATGCAGCTCAATCCCGGGCAACCGCATCGCGCATATACGACTGCAACACCGAAATACGTGCACCCGGGGCAAGTCTTTGAACTCCCGGGAAGCCGCCCTCGAGAAGAAATCGGTCGAAGAGAGCCTCAAGCTGAGTTCTGAGCTGAGGAGATACGACTCCGTGTTCCCGCAGCTCCTCACAACTTCTCACCATCGGAGAGAAGTTTCGACGATATCTTCTCTCCGATGGCGAGAAGTTCAACAAGAATGCCGCTATCTCATATACAGCGAGATAGCGGCATCAGTTAAGCCGTATAGAAATGAAACGTGCCCCGAAAGGTGTGCGGTATCACCCCGTGTTCTGAAGGCCCGCGGAGACGCCGGTCACGGTCGCGAGGATGAGGCTCAGGTACTTCGCCTTGGCCTCTTCGGAAAGGTCGCGGCCCTCGTCGCGCACGATGCGCAGGGCGCGCACCTGCGCGAGCGACAGCACGTCGACATACGGGTCGCGCACGCGGACCGCTCGTCCCAGCACGCGGCGATGCTCGAGCGGCCACTCGTCGCCCACGATCGCCAGCACCCAGCGACGCGTGAGCTGCATCTCGTCATACACCGTATGGGCCAGATCGGCGCGATCGCCCAGCGCGAGGTACATCTTGGCGAGACGGCCATCCGTCTTGGCGATGGACATCTCCACGTTGTCGATGAACGTCGAGAACAGCGGCCACTCCCGATACGCCCGCCTGAGCGTCTCGAGGTCGCCGAACGCCTCGCAGGCGCTGCCCAAGCCGTACCACGCCGCCAGGTTGATGCGTGCCTGGCTCCAGCTGAACACCCACGGGATCGTGCGCAGGTCATCCAGCGACTTGGCGCCCAGGCCGCGCTTGGCGGGGCGAGAACCGATGGGCAGCAGGCCGACTTCGGTCAGCGGGGTCACCGTCGAGAACCACGGCGTGAAGTCGGGCATATGCAGCAAGTCGAGATACCGTTCGTGCGAGACGCGGTCGAGCTCGTCTGCCATGGTGAGGTACTTCTCGGTCATCTCGGTGTTCGCGCGCTCCACCGACGGGGCGGAGTTGAGCAGCGTCGCCGCCGCGACCCCCTCGACGTGGCGCTGCGCCAGCACCGGGTTGCCGTAGCGCGCGAAAATGACCTCGCCCTGCTCGGTGACCTTGAAGAAACATCTCACCGAGCCGGCGGGCTGCGCCAGCACCGCGCGGTTGGCCGGACCGCCGCCGCGGCCGACCGCTCCGCCGCGACCGTGCATGAGCACCAAGTCGATATCGTGCTCGTCGGCCCAGACGGCGATGCGCTTCTGGGCGTAATGAAGCGCGAGCGTGGCGGTTGTGGGGCCGGCATCCTTCGCGGAGTCCGAGTAGCCGAGCATGACCTCCATCTTGCGGCCCGTCTGCGCGAGACGGGCCTGGACCGCCGGCAGCTCGAGCATGTCGTTCAGCACGTCGACGCAGTGCTCCAGATCCTCCAGCTGCTCGAACAGCGGGATGACGTCGAGCTGCGGCACGTCCGAAGCGTGCGCGAACGCCAGGTTCGCCAGCTCGTAGACGTCGGCCACGTGCTGCGCGGACTTGGTGAACGAAATGATGTAGCGGTGCGCCATCTTGACCGCGTAGCGCTTCTGGATGGAGCCGATCGCGCGGAACGTGTCGAGCACCTCGCGCGTCATGGGCTGCAGGTCCCCGTGGATGCCGTGCTCGCGGATGTCCTCGAGCGCCCGCGTGTGCACGAGCGAATGCTGGCGGAATTCCATCTCCACCATGTGGAACCCGAACGACTCCGTCTGCCAGATGAGCGTCTGGACCGGGCCGTAGGCGGCGCGCTCGGCACCTGCCGCGGCAAGCGAGCGCTGGACCACGCGCAGGTCGGCCAGGAAGTCCTCCGCCGAGGCGTACATCACGTCGGCATCGCGCGCCACCGTTCCGTCCAGACGGTCGGCCATGACCAGCATGACGGCGCGGTGCGGCTCGGATGCGGAGATGTCGCGCGCCCGGCTCGTGATGATCTCGCTCATCTCGACCTGATGGTTCCACAGGTTGAGCAGCTCATCGGACGGCGCCGCGTATCCCGCCTCGAGGGTGAGGTTGCGGCCCACGCGGCGGCACTTGTCGGCGAGCGTCGCCACCATGTGCTTGTAGAACTTCGCCGCTACTTCACGGCTCACCTTCGCGGTGACGTTGGGGTTGCCGTCGCGGTCCGACCCGATCCAGCTGCCCGGATGGAAAAACGCGGGGCAGACGGGCGGCACGATGCCGGCGCCCTCGCCGAGCACCCAGTCGTCGAAGCGCCGGTAGATGCGCGGCACGATGTCGAACAGCGTGTGGTCGAAGATGTCGATGACGGTGTCCGCCTCCTCGACCGGCGTCGGCTTCTTGATGGCGACCGGCGAGGTGCGCACGAGCGCGTCGATCTCCTGCAGCATGTGGCGCTCGTTTTCCGCAAGATCCAAGCCGCCCAGATGGGGGCGCTCGGAAAGAAGCTTGCCGATACGCCTGATCTTGCCCTCGACGGCGCGGCGGCGCGCCTCCGTGGGATGCGCCGTGAACACCGGGTGGAACTCGAGCTTGTTCAGCAAATCCGTCGCCTCGTCCACGCCGACCTCGTCGATCAGCTGCTTGAACGCGATCGTGAGCTCGTTGGACGGATCGACATCCGCCTCGATGGACACCAGGCGCTCGCGATCGTGCAGCGTCTCGACGCGGTAGTTCTCCTCGCACAGGTTCGCGAGGTGGAAAAACGAGGTGAAGGCGCGCACCAGCGTCTCGAGCGTCTGCAGCGGCAGCTCGTCGACGAGCTCGACGGCCGCGCGGAACGCGCTGTTGCTGTCGTTGGTCGCCAGCGGCACACCCTGCTCGTCGGTCTCCTCCGACGCGGCCGCAGCGCCGGGGTTGCCCTCGTTCGCATGGATCGCATGGCGCAGCAGCACGTCGAACAGCTCGCAGATCTGGTGATCGTACTCCATGAGCACGCGGCGCTCGAGCCGCTGGAACAGCGCCAGGTTGTCGCGCAGGCTTTCGGGGATCTCGATCTCCGACAGCGGTCCGCACGTCAGCGCGCCGACAGACCTCTTCAGCTCTGCGAGAAGCTGCGCGCGCTCCTGCGGCTGCCCAATCTCTTCCGCCATTCGCACACCCTCCTTCCGATGCAAGCGGGAAACCACCCACCGAGTAGTTGCTGCCGCTTGAAGAAAGAACACGTTAAGAACAATCGCAAAGTATACGTGACTCCCCCGCGCGCACAACAGGCTTCACAGAGTTCACGCTTTAGCAAACTAAATCGCTTGATTCGCGCGGACGTGACGCGGCGCCTCCAGAGCGGCGGTCGCGCTCGCGCCCGAAGCCGCCGCGCACAATGCCCGCCGCAACCGAAATACCCGTCGAAACCCCGCTGTATTGCCCCGCAGGAAAAAGTGCACCATGATAAAACGTTATATCAAGGTGAGCGAGCAGCTTAAAACGAATTTGGTATCAAGTTTTGGGCGCAACGGGCCCCTCGAGGGCAATTCCAGCGTCTTCTGGAAGTCTTTGAAACCAGAGAGACAGTAAAATCGCAGGTCAGAGCCTTGTCAGATATGGCCGTTTTCAACCGGACTTCCCGGACTGATACCAAATTCGTTTTCAGGATATATTGACACCCTCTATCCTGCGCTTTTACGGTGCGTTTTGCCCACCGTGCCGTACTGGAAGGGGTAAGCATGCGGCGCAGACGCGCGTTCCGAGCATCTTCGAGAAGATGTCCGCCCCACGACCGGGCCCGCCAAACGCAGCATGCCCGCCTGCCTGCCGCGACGCGGCAGGCAGGCGGGCATGAGAAACCGAATCCCTCGCGCGGTCCTACGCGAGCAGGCGCGCGACAGCTTCGACGGCGGCGCCGCGGTCCACCAGCTCCTCGTCGTGGGTCACCATGTTGCGGACCTTCACCTTGCCGGCGGCGAGCTCGTCGCCACCGATGACCAGGATCAGGCGAGCATCGAGCTTGTCGGCCTGCTTGAACTGGCTCTTGAGCGAACGCCCCTGGTAGTCCGCCTCGGTGCGGATGCCGGCGGCGCGCAGCTCGTGCGTCAGGGCGAAGACCTCGCCGCGCAGCTCGGAACCGGCGTTCGCCACATAGACGCACGGCTCGATCTCGGTCGCCATATCGGCGCCGAACGCATCGAGCGCGAGCATGGCGCGCTCGAATCCCACGGCAAAGCCGACGCCCGGCGTGGGCTTGCCGCCCTCCAGCTCGACCAGCCCGTCATAGCGGCCGCCGCCGCCGATGGAACCGACCCCGGCGCCGGGCGCCTCGACCTCGAACACGGTGCGGGTATAGTAGTCCAGACCGCGCACGAGCGTGGGGTCCTCGACATACTCGATACCCGCGGCATCGAGATACCGCTTGACCTGCTCGTAATGGTTGCGGCAGTCGTCGCACAGGTTGTCGCGCATGAGCGGCGCCGCCTTCATGACCTCGCGGCAGTGGTCGTTTTTGCAGTCGAAGGCGCGCAGCGGGTTGAGCTCGGCGCGCTCGCGGCACTCGTCGCACATCTCGTCGGCGTGGTCGAGGATGAAGTCGCGCACCGCGTCGCGGTAGGCCGGACGGCACGCGGGGTCGCCCATCGAGTTGATCAGCAGGCGGAGCTTGCCCAGATCGAACCCCAGGCGCTTGTAGAACTCCATGAGCATGATGATGCACTCGGCGTCGGCAGCGGGGTCGGGAGCGCCCAGCCACTCGATGCCGACCTGGTGGAACTGGCGCAGGCGCCCCTTCTGCGGGCGCTCGCCGCGAAACATCGCCTCGGCGTAGTAGGCCTTGAACGGCGTGGCGCCCTGCGGAACCAGGTTGTTCTCCACCACGGCGCGCACGACGCCGGCCGTGCCCTCGGGACGCAGGGCCAGGCGCTGCTTGGCCTTGAGCTTAGCGTCGGTCCCCTCTTCGAGCACGCGCGCGAAGTTGGCACCCGAGAACACGCGGAACATCTCCTTGCGCACCACGTCGGTCGACTGGCCGATACCGTGGACGAACACGTCGAGCTGCTCGATAGCGGGCGTCTCGATCATGTCGAACCCGTAGGGCTCGAACACCTCGGCCGCCACCTCCTGCATATGACGCCAGGCGCGCATGTCGCGCCCGATCAGATCCTTGGTGCCCTCAGCCCTCTGTGCCTGCATATGTTCCCCTTATGTCGTGCCTGCCCGTGCGGCGGCGATTCAATTCGGTCACTCATTATATGATGAGACAATACGTCAACGAACCCAGTCACCAGATTCTTACCAGACATACGACGCAAAGGACGCAGCAGATGCACCGATTCACCAACGATTACTCCGAAGGGGCGGCGCCCGAGATCCTCGAGGCGCTCATCCGCACGAACGACGAGCAGACGCCCGGATACGGCGACGACGCCCACTGCGCGCACGCCGCCGACCTGATCCGCGCGGCGATCAAGCAGCCGGATGCCTACGTGCGCTTCGTGCCGGGCGGCACCGTTGCCAACATGCTCGCCATCAGCACGCTCACCGAGGATTTCGAGGGCCCCATCTGCGCCGCCGACGCGCACCCCACCATCCACGAGACGGGCGCCATCGAGGCGTGCGGCCGTCGCCTGCTGGCAACGGACGACCCCTTCGGCATCCTCACGCCTGACGCGGCGGAGCTCACCTATCAGCACATGACGGCAACCGGCTGCCACACCACGCGCCCCGCCATGATCTACTTCTCGAACACCACCGAGTACGGGCACGTCTACACGCGCGCCGAGTTCGATGCGCTGTGCGACTGGGCGGCCTCGCACGAGCTGGCCGTCTACGTCGACGGCGCCCGCATGGCGAGCGCGCTGACCGCCGCGGGCGGCGACCTCGACATCGAGTACATCGCCGCGCGCGCCGACGCGTTCACGCTGGGCGGCACTAAAAACGGCATGCTCTTCGGCGAGGCGCTCGTGGTGAGCCCGCGCTCCGCCCGCGGCATGCGCGCCATCGACAGGATCCCGTACCTCACGAAACGCGCCGGCGCGATGACCGCCAAGGGCCGCCTCATGGGCGTCATGTACGAGGCGGCCTTCGATCCCGCGAAGGCGAACGAGGCGGGCGACGTCCCCTACTGGGCATACGCGCGTCGGGCGAACGCTTGCGCGGTGCGTCTGGCCGAGGGGCTTGCCCGCGCCGGCTTCGAGCCCTATATCAGCACGAACGGCAATCAGCAGTTCTTCTGGGCGACGCCCGCGCAGGCCGACGCCCTCGTCGACACCCTGGGCTGCGAGACCATGATCGCCGAAGACCCCACGGGCACCGGCCGCGTCGTCGTGCGCTTCGTCACGAGCTGGGCCACGACCGAGGGGCACGTCGACGAAGCGGTCGCATACGCACAGACGCTCGTGTAGCGCTGGCCCCTGCCAATGGGTCGGTTGGGGACGGGTTCGTTTCAACCCATGCCGCCGGGTCGGCCCGGCCGAAGGGGTGTCCCCTGTTTGCAAAAATGCACGCGCAAGGTACGTCCCCCGATTTGCACGTTAAAAAGCGGGGGCGCCGCGTGCGACGCCCCCGCCTGCAGTCTTCTGAACGACCGTTAACGCACCTGCGCCACGTGCACGACGTTCGTCGACGTCACGCCGTCGGAGAAGGTGATGGAGGTGTCCGGGTCGCCCACCGTAAGCACGGCCACGTCGCCCACGCGCACGTATCCGCGCTGCTTGGCGCAGTTGATCGCCGTCTTGACGACATAGCGCTTATCCCCGATCTCGCCCTCGGTCACCGGGTCGACGCCCCAGTAGATGGTCATCTTGCGCGTGGCGGCGTCATGCGGCGTCACGGCAAGGATCGGCAGCATCGGTCGGAAGTTGGACACCAGACGCGCCGAACGGCCGGATTCGGTCGGGATGATGATGGCGCGCGCCTTCACGTTGAACGCCGTGCTCACCGCGGCCAGACCGATCGCGCTGTTGATCGCGCGGATACCCGTCTCGTCCGTATGGATATCCAGGCGGTTGTGCTCGGGCATCGTGGCCTCGGCGATCAGCGCGATGTTGGCCATCATCTTCAAGGCCTCGAGCGGATACTTGCCCGCGGCCGTCTCGCCGGAAAGCATGGTCGCATCGGTGCCGTCGTTGATGGCGTTGGCCACGTCGGTCACCTCGGCGCGCGTCGGGCGCGGGTTGCGGATCATCGAGTCGAGCATCTGGGTCGCGGTGATGACGGGCTTATAGGCCTTGTTGCACTTCTGGATGATCTCCTTCTGGATGGTGGGGCACACCTCGGGCGCCACCTCGACGCCCAGGTCGCCGCGGGCGACCATGATGCCGTCGGCCTCCTTCAGGATGTCATCGAAGTGGTAGACGGCCATGGCGCATTCGATCTTCGGGAAGATGTCGACGTTCTTGCCGCCGTTCTCATCGCACAGCTTGCGGATCTCGCGCACGCCGGCCGCGTCGCGGATGAAGGACGCCGCGATGAAATCGATGCCCTCTTCCAAGCCGAACAGGATGTCCTTGCGGTCCTGCTCGGTGATGGTGGGCAGCGACAGCTTGGCGTTCGGGACGTTCACGCCCTTCTTCTCGCCCAGCTCGCCGCCGTTCTCGACATAGCAGGTCATGTCCTGGCCCGAAATGCCCTTGACCGTGAGCCCGATCAGGCCGTCGTCGATCAGGATCGTGCTTCCCACATGGACCTCGCGCGGAAGCTCGAGGTGATCCAGATAGAAATGTTCGGCGTTGCCCTGCAGGTCCTCAGAGGTCTCGGCCGCAGTCACCGTGACGGTCGAGCCGGGCTCGAGCGCCACCTTGGCATGACCCTCCAGAAAGCCCGTGCGGATCTCGGGCCCCTTGGTGTCGAACAGGATGCCCACAGGGATGCCGAGCTCGCCGGAGATGCGCTTGACGCGCTCCATGCGCGCACGCTGCTCCTCGTGGCTGCCGTGCGAGAAATTGAAACGGGCGACGTTCATGCCCGCCTTGATCATCTCGCGGAGGATATCGTCGTCATCACAAGCCGGTCCCATGGTGCAAACGATCTTTGTACGCTTATTCATGCTCCGCTCCACCTTTCTTGAATACGCTCCCGCGCATGCCGACAAAATCCCCTGCGATGCTATAAGCGTAACGGCACGCGCAAGAGGTTCGCGCGGCCGGTCTTCAAACGGTCGGATTGTCTGGTGAGCGTTACGCGATCATCTGCGCAGGTAGCACAAGGCGATGTTCATATGACGGGGATGCGTTGTCCGGAAACGAGGGTGCGCAGGGGCCGTCCGCGACGCTTCGCGTCCACAAAAAAAGCCCGCCGAAGATCTCCGGCGGGCTTTGCAGCGTATCGATTCGTTGCCGTTATGCGCGGCCGATGGAACCGAGGTTCTCCATGCGGATCTTCACGATCTTGGTGATCTCGGCCATGCCGGCACGGCCCGGCTTCTTGGGGTCGAAGGCGTCCGGGTTCTCGGCCATGAAGCCCTGATAACCCTTGGTGAACGCCTGGCGCAGCTCGGTGGCGTAGTTGACCTTGCAGATTCCGTTCTTCACGGCCTCGGCGACCTGCTCATCGGGCACACCGGAGGTGCCGTGCAGCACCAGCGGCACGTCCACGGCAGCGCGGATGGCGCGCACGACGTCCTGCTCGATGTGCGGGGTCTCGGTATACACGCCGTGAGCGGTGCCCACGCCGATGGCAAGGCTGGTGCAGCCGGTGCGCTCGACGAACTCGCGCGCCTCGTCCGGGTCGGTGTAGGGGTTCTCGCCCTCAACCGCCGGGCCGTCGTCCTCCTTACCGCCGACCTTGCCGAGCTCGGCCTCCACCGGCACGCCCATGGCGGCGCCGGCGCGCGCCACGCTCGCGGTGAGCGCGATGTTGTCCTCGAAGCTCTCATGCGAGCCGTCGATCATGACGGAGGTGTAACCGGTGCGGAGCGCCTGCATGCAGCGATCGTAGCCGTCGCCGTGGTCGAGGTGCAGGGCGACCGGCACGCTCGCGCGCTCGGCAGCGGCCTTCACCATGCCGTAGAAGTAATCGAGACCAGCGAACTTCACCGTACCGGGCGTGGTCTGCATGATCACCGGGGACTTGGTCTCCTCGGCGGCAGCCAGCACGGCCATGACGAACTCGAGGTTCTCGATGTTGAAGGCACCGACCGCGTAGTGGTTCTTCTGGGCATCGAGCAGCATGTCCTTGGTGGTAACGAGCATCGGTTTCGCTCCCTCCTGCCGCGCTCCTCTCGGGGCGGCCACGCGGCGCCGCATCCCTCTGACCGGCGCATCCGTTGCCTGTATTGTACGAAATGGGAGCACGCGGTGCGCCGTGCGGGATAAACGGTGCGCTCGGGCATGGGAAAGGAAAGAAAAACCGCTTCGCATGCGCTCGCATGCATCCTGTGCAGGATTTGCGCTCTAGCACAAGATGCGTCTCGGCATTTTTGCGCGCAACTCGTCGCCGCCCGATGCTTCTCTTTCGAATGAAAAGCAACCGCAAGCATTTTGCTTGCCTAAAAAGAAATAAGAGAAAAGCAAAATCTACACAACTCGGCCCCTGGCACGACGAGCTGCACCTATCGAAGTATCACCCGGCCGGAATGCACGGAATCGACGCCGATTCCGTGCATTCCGGCCGGGTGATACCGTGGGCGATACACCGCCGCCCCGATGCGCTCCATACGCATCGGGGCGGCCCAAGAAGAAGAGGCGATCTCCTATCGTCCGGCGAACGCGTCACGCAGGATATTCACCAGGTCCTGCTTGCTCACGGCGCAGGGATTGGTGGGCGTGCAGCGATCGTGCTGCGCTGCCTCGGCGATGGCGGACAGCTCGGCCTCGAACCTCGCGGCGTCGATGCGCCCGAGCTCAGACAGGCTGTTCTCGATGCCGAGCTCGGCGCGAAGGGCGCAGATGCGCGCCAGCAGCTCGTCCGCGTCGGCCATGCCCAGCTCGACGGCCAGACGGTCATAGGCCTCGCGGCAGTCGGAGCGGCCCAGGTGGAAGCGGATCACATACGGCAGCAGCACGGCGTTCAGGCGGCCGTGCGCCACGTGGAAACGGCCGCCCAGCGCATGGGCGAGCGAATGGTTGATACCCAGGCCCGCGTTGGTGAACGCGATGCCCGCTATGCACGACGCCTCGATCATGCGCGTGCGGCTGCGCATGGCCATGCCGTCGCGGAAGGCGGCGGGCAGATCGGTGCACACGATCCGCAGAGCCTTGACCGCCATGGCGTCGGTAAATGACGTCGCCGTGCTCGACACGTAGGCCTCGAGCGCATGGGTGAGCACGTCCATGCCCGTGTCCGCCGTGACCGCGGGAGGCACGGTGCGCGTGAAATCGGCTTCGAGCAGCGCGCCGTCGGGTGCCAGGAAATCGTCGATGAGCACGACCTTGTCGCTGCCGCGCGTGACGACCGCGAAGTTGGTCACCTCCGAACCGGTGCCGGCCGTCGTGGGGACGGCCAGGAAATAGGGGCGCTCCATGCCGCCCTCGCACGCGGACAGCAGCATCGCCTTCGCCGCGTCGATGCACGAGCCGCCGCCGAACGCCACGAGCAGGTCGGGGCGAACGCGGGCGAGCACGGCCGCGCCCTCGTCGACCAGTTCCTGGCTGGGATCGGGCCGTACGTTGGAATACGTCTCGTAGCGGGCGCCGGCAGGCAGGTGCTGCACCAGCTTGGCAAGCGCGCCCGACGACTCCAAAAAGCCGTCGGTGATGATGAGCAGATTGCGATACGGTATCTCGGACAGATGCTCAACGGCACGGAAACCGAAAAACAGCTCGGTCTTCATCTTGTATGCATTCATGGATGCTCCTAAACAGATATCGAGACGAGGCCGGAACAAGGCGCAGGCGACCGCGGAGCCGTCGAGCGGGTCGAGCCCTTCCGGCGCTCCCCTACTTGATGGGGGCGAGGACCTCGGCGACGAAGCGGTCGGGATCGTAGGTGGTCCAGTAGTCGGTGACGAAGCGCTCGTACGAACAGCCCGCCAACCGGTAGCCGTGCTCGTCCGCGAACGCCGCCATCCGATCGTAGGCCTCCCCCAGCTCCTCGAAGGGTCCCACATGGTAGGTGGCCAGGTACATGCCGTCGGGGCGTACGAAGCGGGCCTCGGGATGGATCGTGCGGACCGCGTGCTGCAGCACCATCGCATCGCAGGGCTCGCCCTGTGAGCACCGCTGACGCCATGCGTCGAACGACTCGTGCCGCAAGATCACCGGCCCGGTGATGGGGTTGTCGTTGTCGGCCACGAACTTGGAGAACTCGAGGTTGATGGTGGCCTCGGCGAAATCCCCGTTGAACCGATACGGCATGGCCAAAAAGGTGTCGGCGGGCAAAAACACCGTGCGCACCTCGGTGGGACGGGCGCCCAGCACGTAGTTGGCCTCGTGGATGAGCGCGACCCAGTCGTCGATGATGCGCATGCGCTCGCGGATGAGCTGCATCTCGCGCTCCCACGCATCGCGGCGCTCGGCAAAGGTCTGCTCGATCTCGCCGAAATCGGAGTTGAAGATGCGCGAAATGTCCTCGAGGGTGAACCCCATGTTCTTGAGGTAGTTGACCACGGGGATCTTGAGCATGGTGTTGCGCGTGTAGTAGCGGTAGCCGTTGTCGCCGATCACGTCGGGCTCGATGATCTTGAGCTCGTCGTAATGGCGCAGGCTGCGCTGGGACACCCCGCCGATACGGCTCACCTCGCCGATCAGGTACAGCTCCTCGCCCGCGTCATCGCGACCGGTCCGTCTTCTGGTCATGCCGTCGCCTCCAATGCCGAAGTAAGGCCCACCGTGTAGCGGTAGGTGTCCTCGATAGCGTTCACGCGGCCGCGCTCCTGGCGGAGCAGCCCGTCGCGCAGCGCGAAGAGCGTGCGCAGGCGGTAGCCGGCGGCCTCGGCCAGATAGTAGTCGAGCGCGGAGACGCGCCCTGGCTCGCTGACGGCCCCGCGCGCGTGCCCCGACGTCACGGACAGGTCGCGAGACGCCTCCTCCAGGCGGGCGCGTACAAGGTCCGCGATCTCGCCCAGCACGGCGGCGCGCACCGGCGAGGGCGCCTCCAGGCGCGCCGCCCAGGCGGCAGCGTAGCGCTCGGGATCGGTCGCCTCCATCATGCGGGCGTACTTCTCCTCGACGAGGTTGCGGCCGCCCGCCTCGGCGCTGCGCAGATCGTCCAGGATATACGGTAGCGCTGCGCGCGGGAAGGCGAGATGCTGCGCCAGCCGATACACGAAAAACGACTGCAGGTCGTCTTGGCAGGACGCCCGGCCGAACATGCCCTCCACGCGGTCGAACTGCTCCCACTCGAGCGCCACGATCTCGCGCAGGACGGCCGTATCGGCTTCACCCGCGCCCGCGCGCCCAAGCAGCGCGCGCACGCCGGGGCGAGCGAACAGCGGATACACCTCGAAACGGCGCCCGGACGGCGCGCCCAGCTTGCAGCAGCCCATGCCCTCTCCTCGAATCGAAGATGCCTCACGCGTACGCGCCGGCACCCAAGGGGCAGGCGCGCAGATACTCGTCCTCGATGCGCCCATGGATGTCGAGCGCCGCGTCCAGCAGGAAATCGTTTGCACAACCCGTCCATCCCAGCGCGCGCACCGCGCCCAGCACGCCTGCGCACAGACACTCGACCTCGCCCGCGCGCACCGTGCGCACGGGCGCCGCCACGAGCGCCTCGATCCGCGCCGCATAGGCGCGGCCTGCCGCCGTGCGCTCGACAAGCGATCTGAACGACCACTTGTAGAACGGCATATATACCCGGCTCAGCAGATGCAGGACCGCCATGAGGGCGCATGCGAACTCGGCGCGCGCCGCCCCGGCGGCCACGGCGTCGCCTCGCGACAGGCAGCGCGGCAGGTTGTACTGGCCCGCCTGAGCCATGGTCGCAAGGTTTGCCGCCACCTTTTGGCGCACCACCGGCTCGGGATAAAAGCCCTCGTAGACACGGCGAGCTGCAGAGATGCCGCCGCCCTCGTCGACAAAGACCTCGCCGCCCGACACCACGGCCAGAAACTGCTCGGGAATCGCCAGCCACTCGCGGGACGTTGCCGGCGGGCGATCGAGCCCGGTGAAGGCGCGCAGAAACGAGCCCGTCTCGAACACGCCCACGCGCTTGCCGGAAAGCGGCGCGGCCTGCGGGCGGGTGAAGCCCAGAAACGTGCGGGGCAGCGCGTCGTAGCGCCTCTGCAGCTCGGGACCCCAGACATCGAAGACCGCTGCGGGCAGCCAGATGCAAAAGCCCGGCCCGAAATCGTGGTCGCGCGACAGCTCGTCGTCGAACCCCAGGCACTCCGACCCCGGCCCTACCAGACCGACGGCCGCCTGAGCGCGCACGTCGGCAGGCAGGCCGGCGAACAGCGACGGCCCAAAGGCCTCGAAGTAGCGGCGCGAAAGCTCGAGCCCCTTCACGATGCACCATCCTCCCATCCGGCAAGACGCGCGGCACGGGACCCCGCCGCCCGCAGGCGCTCGACGTTCTCGGACGCACCGACCTTGTCGGCAAGGGAGCGCGCCGCCTCTCGGTAGCACACCGCCGCCTCGGCATAGCGGCCCTGCAGCATGCGGAGCTGCCCTGCGGCGGCGAAGGCGTTCGGGCGGTGGATGTCGCGTCCGACGCTCAGCGTGAGGAAGGCCTCGAGCGCCGGCGCGAGCGCGCGCTCCGCCGCATCGAGCCGCCCCTCGTCGATGAGCAGCTGTGCTAGGTTCACGCGGGCCACCGCGCGGGCGCCCGCAGAACCCGGTACCCGCTCGAGCAGGTCGACGGCGCACTCCAGGTCGCGCCGGGCATCCGCCATGCGGCCGAGCCCGCGCCACGCGGAGCTGCGGTTGTTGCAGATGGCGGAGCGCTCGTAGAAGCACTCCGGCTCATCGGCGAGCAGGGCCTCGGCGGCATCGAACAGCTCGACCGCCTCGGCGAACGATCCCTGCGCCACGCACACGTCACCGTAGTTGAGCAGAAGACTCGCGCGCGAGCGGACGGGGACCTCGCCGGGGCGCCGCTCGAGCAGGGAAAGCGCCTCGCGATACAGCTCGCGGGCGCGCCCGAGCTCGCCCCGGGTGCGAGCCACGCTGCCGAACTCGTTGGCGACCACGATCACGGCGTCGGCCGATCCGCAGGCGCGGGCGCGCAGGAGCGCCTCTTCGAAGAAGCGCACCACCTCGTCGCCGCGCAGCTCCCGATAGCAGCGGTCTGCGTCGCGCAGGAAGCCCTCGATGTCGAATGCGCGCGAGTCCATGGCGCGTTACGGAAGGATGGTCTCGACGTCGGTGTGCGGACGCGGGATGACGTGGACCGAGCGGAGCTCGCCCACGCGCTGCGCCGCCGCGGCGCCGGCGTCGGTCGCGGCCTTCACGGCTGCCACGTCGCCGCGCACGAACGTGGTCACGATGCCCGCGCCCACGTTGACCTTGCCGATCAGGCGCACATCGGCGGCCTTCACCATAGCATCGCTGGCCTCGACGGCGCCCACCGCGCCGTAGGTCTCGACCATACCCAGTGCCTCGTTCATGATTGTCCTCCTCATCTGCGGGGCCTAGCGCCCCTGGAACATGTAGCCATCGGGGCGATGCGCCCCGCTTGCCGCGCGGCGCGCAGGGGTAATGTGCCCGCGCGCGCCGAGGTGCATGCGTTACTCGGGGATGCTGCGGAACGCCTTCACGAGCTCCTCGACCATCCTCTTCAGCTCGTCGGCGTCGACGGCATCGGAGGGCTTGTTGGCCTGAGCCGGGGCGGTCACCGGAGCGCAAGCCGCGCCGCAGCCGCAGCCCGGCGAATAGGAGATCGGCGCCGTGGCGGCCTGAACCGGGGCGGATGCGCAGCACGCGGCATCCTTGTGACCGCGGGCGCGCGCCAGCTCGGGATGGTACTTCGCGAACAGCTCGTCGCGGGCCACCAGCTCGTCGGGCTCGATGATGCCGTTCACCACGCGCTTGACGTTGATGAGGTGGCGCGGCCCCACGTTCTCGGACACGGAGCTGCCGCCCCAGGTGCCGCAGCCCAGCGTCAGCGCGATGTCCAGACCGGTGGAAAGGCCCGTGCCGCCCTGGGTGCCGCCGGTGTTGATCAGGATGCGCGAGGCGGGCTTCACCGAGAACTTGCGCACGATGTCCTTGCTCTCGGTGTGGATGCTCATGGTGTGGCCGATGCCGTTTTGGAGCAGCGCGATCGACAGATCGCACGCCTCCTCCCAGTTGGACACCGTGTAGAAGCCCAGCACGCAGGTGAGCTTCTCGTAGGACAGCGGCCACTTGTCGCCCACGCCGTGCTGCTCGCCGATGAGCACGCGGGTGCCGGCGGGAACGGTGATGCCGGCGGCGTCGGCGATGACCTGGGCGCTGCGGCCCACGAACTTGGGGCTCATGGCGTGGCCGTTGCGGAACAGCAGCGCGCAGACCTTGTTGCACTCGTCCTCGGACATGAAGTAGCCGCCCTGGCGGGTGAACTCGGCGATGACGGCCTCGCGGTTGCAGGTCTCGCAGATCACGCTCTGCTCGGAGGCGCAGATGGTGCCGTTGTCGAAGGTCTTGGACGCCATGATGCGGCGGACGGCGGCGTGCACGTCGGCCGTGGCCTCGATGTAGGCCGGCGAGTTGCCCGCGCCCACGCCGAGAGCCGGCTTGCCCGAGCTGTAGGCGGCCTTCACCATGCCGGGGCCGCCGGTGGCGATGATCATGGCCACCTCGGGAGCATGCATGAGCTCGTTGGTCGCCGCCATCGTGGACAGGGTGATGCCCTGGATGATGTTGGCCGGTGCACCGGCCTCGACGGCGGCGTCGCACATGAGCTGGATGGCCGTCTGCGTGCACTTGGCCGCCGCGGGATGCGGCGAGAACACGATGGCGTTGCGCGCCTTGAGGGCGATAAGCGATTTGTAGAGCACCGTCGAGGTGGGGTTCGTCGAGGGGACGATGCCCATGAGCAGGCCGACGGGCTCGGCGATGGTGATGGTCTGGAGCTTCTCGTCGACGTCGATGATGCCGATGGTCTTCTGGTCGCGGATCTGCTCGTACAGCAGGCCGGAGGCCATATGGTTCTTGTAGACCTTGTCTTCCACGATGCCGAAACCGGTCTCCTCGACGGCCATGCGCGCAAGCTGCTCGCCGTTGGCCTCGGCGACCTCGACCATGTGACGCAAGATGCGGTCGATCTGCTCCTCGGTGAACTCGGCGATCTGGTTCGCGGCGACCTTGCCGCGGCGAGCGAGCTCGCGTGCGGCCTGGATGCTCTGAAGGTCGAAATCGAAATCCTGCATCGTGCCTCCTTCCATAGGTGTGATTCGTTGACGCGGGCGCGGGCACGACTGTCTGCGTCCGAAACTGATGTCAGCCGGTCCTGTCGGTTGCTGCCGCACGGGCCGGCGCATATGCGACTAGACGCGCGCTGAGGCTTGAGGGAGGCGCCGAACGGTTCATCCGGCGCCTCCCCGAGGAGACACCGATCTTTTGTCTCCCGGACCTTCAGCGCGCGGGTCCAGACGCGAGAGGGGGATCGATCCGGGGGCTCGCATCGGCAGGCCGCGAGCCCCGGTATGCGGCGGGCAGAGCTAGGCGCCCGATCCGCTACTTCGAGGAGGGCAGGATCGTCTCGACCGAGCCGTCGGGGCGCGGGATGACGTGGACCGAGAGCAGCTCGCCCACGCGCTGGGCCGCCGCGGCGCCGGCGTCGGTGGCGGCCTTCACGGCGCCCACGTCGCCGCGCACGAACACGGTGACGAGGCCGCCGCCGACCTGCTCCTTGCCGATCAGCGACACGTTGGCCGCCTTCACCATGGCGTCGGCCGCCTCCACGGCGCCGACGAGCCCCTTCGTCTCGATCATGCCGAGGGCCTGGGTCATGTTTGCCATTGCAGTCTCCTTCTTGGTGGTCTGCGGGACCTCGTCCCGCACGGTGGTCTGGGTATCGGGTGCCGCGGGGGTCTCCGCGGCGAAAACGGTATCCGCCCGGGGCGTCGGCGCCCCGTGCCCCTCGGCGCTCTCAGCGGCCGCAGCCGGAACGGCTGGGGCCAAAGGGGCCTCGGTCAGCACGGCCTCGGGCGCCGGCGCGGCAGCCTTCGCGACGGCCTCATCGGCCGACACGGCCGCGGACGTCTCCGCGGCCTTTCTGGAAGCGCGGGGCTTTCGGGTCGAGCGCTTGGCCGGGGCCTTCTTGGCCGCCGGACGGTCAGCCGGCTTGGGCGCGGGCTCGGGCGAGGTGCCACCCGCTCCGGGCGCCCCCTTCTCCTGCTCCGCCATGGCGCTTACGCCTCGCTACCGGGCAGGATCGTCTCGACCGAGCCGTCGGGGCGCGGGATGACGTGGACCGAGAGCAGCTCGCCCACGCGCTGGGCCGCCGCGGCGCCGGCGTCGGTGGCGGCCTTCACGGCGCCCACGTCGCCGCGCACGAACACGGTGACGAGGCCGCCGCCGACCTGCTCCTTGCCGATCAGCGACACGTTGGCCGCCTTCACCATGGCGTCGGCCGCCTCCACGGCGCCGACGAGCCCCTTCGTCTCGATCATGCCGAGGGCCTGGGTCATGTTTGCCATTGCAGTCTCCTTCTTGGTTCAGGCGCGCCCCTACCTCGGGGCGCGAGTGCCTATTACTTGACGATCTCGACGACAGATCCGTTCTTGAGGCCGAGTGCGTTGGCCTCCTCGGTGTCGATATGGAAGTCGAGGGCGCTCGCGTCGTTGGCGCGGACGATCACGTTGTCCAGGCGCCCGCCGCGCTCCCCCGCGACGACGACGGATACGGTCTGCCCGTCGTGCAGGCCGCGCTCGGCCGCCTCGGAGCAGGACATGTGGATGTGGCGGGCGGCCACCATGACGCCGTGGGTGAGCGCCACCGAGCCGGCCGGGCCGATCACGGTCACGCCCGGGGTGCCGGCGAGGTCGCCGGACAGACGCACCGGGGCCTTCACGCCCAGCTTGAAGGTGTCTCCGGAGAGAATCTCGACCTGGGTCTCGGGACGGACGGGCCCGAGCACGCGCACGCGCTCGATGACGCCCTTGGGACCGGCCAGGGTCACCGTCTCCTTGGCGGCGAACTGGCCGGGCTGCGAGAGCTCCTTGGCGCACGTGAGCTCGTGGCCGGCGCCGAACAGGGCGTCCAGATCGGCCTGGGACAGATGGATGTGGCGGCCCGAGACGCCGACCGGCACGGTGAGCGGGGCGCATGCGTGCGCCGACGCGCCGCCAAGCGCGCTGCCGAACAGCTCGGCGAGCTGCCCTTCGGTCCAGACCCCCTTGTCGATGGCGTCGCCGATGACCCGCTCCATCTCCTCGGCAGAGAGCACGGGCTCGTGCTCGCGCGCATAGGTGAGCACCGGACAGGTGCCGCCGCCCGTCGCGGGCTCGGCGGCAGGTTCGGCGGCAGACGCGGCCGCGGGCTCCACCGGCGCGGGCGCCGCTGCAGGCGCGGGCGCCGGCGTCGCGACAGCCGCGGAGGCGTCGCCGCGCACCAGCTCGACGCTCAGCTCGCGGGCCTCATCTGCCGCCTGAGCGGTCACGATGGTGTTGTCGTCCACGACAAGGCGCTCCCCACGCTTGGCCGCCGCCTGCACGTCGGCCGCGCTGATCAGTCGCTTCATCTGCTCCTCCTTTCTTATAGACTCACGTCTTCGTCGATAATTCCTACGATCGCCGCGTCAACCGGGGCGTTGACGTCGAACTTCTCCTTCATGAACAGGTAGGCGGCCGTCCCCTCGGCCACGAGCACGCGGTCATCGACGCCGGCGCTCACGGTGTCCACGCAGACGATGCGCCGCCCGGCATCCGCGCCCTCGATGACCTCGACGCGCATGAGCTTCATGCCGTTGAGCTCCTCGTACTTGCGCGTCGCCCAGAGCGAGCCGACGAGCTTACACACCACCACGGGCCTCACCCCCTCCCCGTTCGATCCGCGCCAGGCATTCCATGACCTCCGCCGTGTCACCCGCCACCGCCAGGCAGACCATGTGCTGGGGGCAGGCGCCGCGGATGTCGCTCACGGTGACGCCCGCGGTCTTCTCGGCGATATCGCTCGCCACGAGCATCTCGATGAGCTTGCCCTGCACGAGCCCGACCGCGGCCGGGCAGAAATCCTCTCCCCAGCGCACGCCGCTGCGGGCGCGGATGATCCGCATCACGCCGGGGGACGGGGCCTTGATCAGACGGATGTCCATCAGCACCCACCCCGCTCGGCAGCCAGGCATCCGAGCGCGATGCCCAAAGGCGTCACGAACATGGGGTGCGCCGGCTTGCGCGTGGCGATGCCCAGCTGCTTCTCGACGCGCTGCTCGATGCCGGTCAGCTCGGCGGTGCCGCCCACGAGGACCACCTCGTCCACGTCGTAGGGCGCGATGGCCCGCGCGACGATCGTGGCGACCTTGTCCACCGTGGGGCGCACGATGGGCAGCACCTCGGCATGGTGGGAAGGCTCGCGCTTGTAGGCCTCCGCCTCGGCGAACGCCATGCCCTTGGCGCCGGCGAGCACCAGGGTGAGGTGCGTTCCGCCCGTGGACTCGTCCACGCTCTCGAGCACCCGACCGCCCTGGACGATCGACACGCCCGTGGTGCCGCCGCCGATATCCACCACCGCGCCGTCCGAAAGGCCGATGAGGAGGTTGGCCGCGGTCGGTTCGTCCAGCATGGCCGAGACCTCGAAGCCGGCGGACTCGGCCACGTTGCGCACCACGCCGCCGTCCAGGTTCTCGGTGCCCGGCGGGATGGCCGCCGCGCAGTGGACGAGCTCGACGCCCAGCTGCCCCTCGAGCTCGGCCTTGAGCTCGCGGGCGATGTCGCAGGCTCCGATGTAGTCGACCACCATGCCGTCGCGCACGACGTCGGCGAAACGGTAGGCGCAGGCGACCGGCTCGCCGGCCGCATCCACAACGGCCAACACGATGAACGCCGTGCCCACGTCGAGGCCGCAGTACAGCTCGGCGCCCTCGGCCTGCCGAGGAGCATGTCCCTCGCTGGCGATCAGCTGCTCGAGCTTGCGGTCGCTCTCGGAAAAATCAACCACGGTACGCCTCCTTCTCGGCTCGCGCCGCGCAGGCGGCGATGGTCGCGCGCAGGCCCTCGGCGGCGCCCAGCCAGGCGCGAACCGCATTCCTGCCCTCCTGATCGAGATCCGCGCAGGCGGCATCCCAGAAACGCATGGCGCGCGCGAGCTCGGCATCGATCACGGCGGCCTCGAAGTACAGCGGGTGCACGGGGGCGAGAAGCGCGGGCTCCAAGGGGGCGCAGGGCCCCTGCGTCCCGGCGGCGCCGTCTGCGCGAGGAGCCTCGGCGTCTGCGACCATAAGGCCGTGCAGCCAGGCATGCCCCAGCTCATCGCAGACGCGCGCGAGCGTGGCGTCCACGCCGAGGGCGCGATGCGCCAGCAGGCGGAGCTTGGCGCCGAGCAGGCGCACGTCGTCGAGCAGCGCCCCGCGGGAGACCGGCGCGGCAGCGGCCGGCGCGGCGGTATCGGCGTCGCCGGGCGCATCTTTCGCGGAGGCGCGCGGAGCGGCCGCAGCGCCGTCCCCGACAACGTCGATACGGAAATCGACGAGGAACTGCCGCGCGCTCGGCGTGAGCTTCGCGTCGGCGGGCAGCGCATAGCGCGCAAACGGCTCCGCCGCATAGGCGCTGCGCAGGTCGTCCTCGGTCACATAGCGCATGGTTCCTCCTTTCGGTGTCCGCTCGCATCCATACGGGTCATCGCGTGCCCGTCGATCCAGGCGAGAAGCTCGCGAACGCCCTGCCCAGTCTCGGTCGAGACGGCCAGGGCCTCGGAGCACCCCGCGTCGACGAGCCGCTCCATCCCCCGCGCGCGCTCCTCGGGCGTAAGGTGCGCGCACTTGGTGAGCACGCCCAGGCAGGGGATGGTGAACGCCCGGGCGTACCCGCTCGAGTAGAAGCTCTCGAGCGTGTCGCCGTCTATCAAGAACAGCGCCGCTGCCGCCTGGTTCTGCGCCAACATGAGGATCGTGTTGTGCATCCAGTGGTTCTCGATGTAGCGCCCGGGCACCTCGAGGACGCGGCTGCGGTAGTACAGGTCCTCGCGGTGGCGATGGTCGGAGGGCTCCCCTTCGATGAGGTCGGCCACGGTCGATTTGCCCGCGCCGTCCAGCCCCACCACCATCACGCGCCGCTCCATCACGACTTGGTCACCCCCACCGTGCAGAAGCCCAAATCGTCGTGGAGCATGCGCACTACTTCGCGGATGGACTCCTCAACGCTCTGGACGTCGCCCAGCACCACCACCGAGCCGGTGAACCGGTCGAGAAAGCCGATGGACACCGGAGCCGCCTTCGAGGCCACGTCGGCCGCGATGATCGCGGTCTCGGCCGGGGTGAGGGTGAGGATGCCGATCGAGTCGCCCGTCGGCACCCCGATGCGCTCGTGGATGTCCGGCCCCGGAGAGGCGATCACGTGCGCGATCGTCACCTGCTTGCCCGGCACCGACTCCTGGACGATGCGGGCGAGATGGTCGTTGGCTCCCATGTGTCCTCCCTAGTGCCTCACAAGGTTGACGGTGAAGTCCGCGCCCTTGATCCAACCGGCCACGCGATCGAGGTCGGCATCGGAAAGCGACGGGTCGTCCTCGATCTCGTAGACGAGGTCGAGCTGCGCGTACTTGCCGACGCCCAGCTTGTGGTAGGGCAGAAGGTCGACGCCGTCGAAGTTCTTCTGGTAGCGGTAGGGGCTGAAGAACTCGATGACGGCCTTGATGTCGGCCTCGGAGTCGTTGACCCCGCGCAAAAGCGGCATGCGCACGCGCACGTTGTAGCCCTGCTCGAGCAGGGTGCGCACGTTCTCGAGGATGAGCTCGTTGTTCACGCCGCACCAGTGCTTATGGCGCACCGGGTCCATGAGCTTGATGTCGTACAGGAACAAGTCGACGTAGGGCGCGATGTCCAAGAGCGTCTCGGTGGGAAGGTATCCGCAGGTCTCGACCGCAGTGTGGTACCCGCGCTCGCGGCTGGCGGCAAGCAGGCTCTTGGCCCCCTGCGGCTGAGACAGCGCCTCTCCGCCCGACAGGGTGATGCCGCCGCCCGACATGCGGTAGAAGTCGGCATCCTCGTCGAAGAAGGCCACGAGCTCGTCGATGGAGCGGTCCTCGCCCATCACCTGCACCGCGCCGTAGAGGCACGCCTTCTCGCAGGCGCCGCAGCCGATGCACGACGCGCTGCGGTCGACCACGTGCGCACCGTCGACCATGCGGTGCACCCCCACCGGGCACGCCGCCGCGCAGGCGCCGCAGCTCACGCACGCATCGCGCTTGAGCATGATCTCGAACCCGCGATGCTGGCTCTCGGGATTGGAGCACCATTTGCAGCGCAGCGGGCACCCTTTGAAGAAGGCCATGGAGCGCACGCCCGGCCCGTCGTACATGTTGTACTTCTGCACGTTGAACGTGCGCACGCTGCGCGCCGGCGCTTCCTGCATACCGCCCACGGTCATCCTCCTCTCACACATTCCAGATCTGTTGCACACGACGTCCCGAAGGGAAACGTCGAAAATACCCGAGTCAACCTGCCCGGCGGCCCGCCCCGAAGGGGCTGCCGCTCCGCCAGACCTCAAGCCGGATCCACGTCCGGCCGAGGTGCCCGAGATCGCCGTGAAACCCGAGGGCGCACGCCTAGCGTGCGGCGCCCGAAGGGTTGAACGGCGAGGTCGGGCGCCTCGGTTCGGACGTGCGGCCGGCTGAGGTGCCCCGATTTGCCTTGAACAAGGAGGGCATAGGCCTTCGCGCCATGCCCGACGAGTGAAGGGCAAAGCGGGGTGCCTCGGTCCGGCCGGTCGGGTTCGCTAGAACTTCGTCAGCATGGTGCGGCTGATAATCTCGTCCTGAACGTCCTTGCACAGCTCGACGAAGAAGGCGCTGTAGCCGGCGACGCGGACAACGAGGTCGCGGTGCTCCTCGGGGTGGGCCTGGGCGTCGATCAGGGTCTGGTTGTCCAGGTAGTTGAACTGCATCTCGCCGTTGCCGAACATGCACGCGGTGCGCAGCAGGGTGACCAGGCCGTTCTCGCCCTCGGGGGTGTCGAGCAGGCCGGCCATGAGCTTGAAGTTGTGCACCATGCCGATGTTCATGCTGTCGTTGGCCATCTTGGAGACCGACTTGATGATGGCGGTCGGACCCTTGTGGTCGGCGCCCTGGGTGGGGCTGATGCCGTCGGACAGCGGGGTCCAGGCGCGGCGGCCGTTGGCGGAGGCGCCGGTCATCTGGCCGAACGGCGTGTTGTTCGAGATGGACAGCGTGCCGTGGGACAGGCGCGAGTAGAGCGTCTTGAACTGGCTGTGGATGTGCTCGGTGTAGTAGACGATGTCCGCGCAGAGGTCGTCGGCGTAGTCGTCGTCGTTGCCGTACTTGGGCGCGGCCAGGCAGTCCTGGCGCATCTGCTCGTAGCCGACGAAGTCGGCCTTAAGGCCCTCGTTGAGCTCCTCCAGGGTGTACTTGTGCTCGTCGAAGACGAGCTTCTTGATGGCGGCCATCGAGTCGGCATAGGTCGCAAGGCCGCTCCACACCACGCCGGGGCCGAAGTTGTACATGGCGCCGCCGGCGGAGACGTCACGCCCGTGCTCCATGCAGCCCTCGAACATGATGGACATGAGCGGCTTGGGCGCCATCTCGCGGTGCACGCGCTGCGAGATGACGGTGGCCACGCTCGTCCACTTGGTGATGTAGTAGATGGTCTCCTTGACCGCGCGGTCGAACTCCTCGAAGGTCTTGTACTGCGAGACGGGGCCCATGTCGGGCGTCACCTGCTTGCCGTACCACAGCGGCACGCCGTGGTTGAGCACGAGCTCGATGGCGATCGGCCACTGGGTGTAGGACGTGGAGGTCCACTGGTACAGGCGGCCGGACTTCTGCGGCTCGACGCAGCCCATCATGCAGTAGTCGCGCGCATCCTCGACCGAGACGCCCTTGGCGAGCATCATCTTGATGTGGGAGTCGTCGAAGTGGCAGGCGGGGAAGCCCATGCCCGAGCGCACGACGTCGACGATCTTGCGCAGGTACTTCTCGGGGCTCTTGTTGTGGATGCGGCAGGCGACGGAGGGCTGGTAGACCTTCACGTGGCGCACGGCGTCCATGAGCAGGTAGGTGAGCTCGTTGGTGGCGTCTTTACCCTCGCGGGTCACGCCGCCCAGGGTCATGTTGACGAAGGGCTGGTAACCGGCGAAGAACTTGGAGGAGCCCTCGGAGGTGACCCACATCATCTCGCTCATCTTGATGAGCATGCAGCCCGCCAGGTCGAAGGCCTGGTACGGGGTGAGGCGGCCGGCCTCGATGTCGGCCTTGAAGAAGGGGTACATGTACTGGTCGACGCGGCCGATAGACATGCCGGTCTGGTTCTCCTCGACCGGCAGCAGGCTCTCGATGACCCATACGGACTGGATGGCCTCCCAGAAGGTGCGCGGCTTGTGGGCGGGCACGTTCGCGAGGTTCTCGGCGATCTGCTCGAGCTCGGCGCGGCGGCCAGGATCGGTCTCGGCGGCAGCCTTCGTGCGGGCGTAGTCGGACAGGCGGCGCGCGTAGATCATGACGCCCTCGGTGGTCTCGACGACCGCCTTGTAGAAGTAGATCTTGTCGAGGTCGTCGGGGTTCTCGTAGTCGAGGGCCGCGAGATGCTCGCGAGCCTCGGCCTGGATGTCGGCCATGCCCTTCTTCATGAGGATGACGTCGTAGCCGGGGTTGGAGTCGCCGCCGCCGTTGATCTGATGGTACGAGCAGTCCGACACGAAGGACTCGCCGGAGAGCTCCCAGACGCCGGCCTCGCGGTACTGGTCCTCGCAGTGCTCGTCGAGCGACTTGCCCTCCCAGAACGGGAAGAGCTCCTCGCGCATGTACTTCTTGTCCTCCTCCGAGATGAAGAAGGGGTCCTGCGGGCGGTCGCCGATGGTGTCGATCTCATCGCGCAGCCAGCGCCAGGCGATGTCGGGCGAGAAGGCGCCGGCGCGCGGGGCGCCGCAGGGGTTGCCCACGATGAGCTCGTCGTCCTGGATGACGAGCGGGGCGGTCTCGCAGCAGTGGCGGAAGCACTTGGCACGCAGCAGCACCTTGGGCATGCCGGGGTACTTCTTGGTGTACTCCGTGACGGCGCGGGCGCGATAGGTGGTGATGGTGGGGACCTGCTTCAGGAAGTTCTCCTTCAGGCGCACCTGGCGCGGGGTGGGGCCGTCGGGAACCTCGGTGGTGCCACCGGCGGCGCTGGGACCGCAGGACAGCGGACGGTCGAGCTGGTCGTAGACGCGCTCGAACATGCTGCGCACGGCGTCGCGCTGCTCGGGCGTCATCTCGCGCGTGGCATCGGAAAGCTCGCGGGCAAATTCCTTGATGTCCATATCACTCCTCATTTCCTAATGTGTTCACGGACTCCAGAAACCTGGAGAACCAATCCGACGAGTCATGCGGCTCGGGTGCCGCGGCACGGGCGCTCGCACCCGCGGATGGATGGGATTCACGGGCCGCGGCCGCCGGGATCGCGCACGTTCCCTGGCAGGCGCGGGCCTCCTCGAGCAGGCGGGCGTCCTCGGGCGTGAAGCCGATGCCCACCTGGCGGTGGCGGATGAAGTCGCGGTAGGTCACGCCCAGCTCGGAGGTGGTGGCGCGCTCCCAGCCCGTCATCGTGAGGGTGCGCGGCAGGTCGGCGTGCCAGCCGATGGCGCCCAGGCCGGTGCTCACGTTCACCAGCACGCGGCCCACGGGCTTTTTCACGATGAACTGCTCGATGACCTCGGGGTCTCGCGAGAAGATGGCTAGGGCGTTGCCCTGCCCGCCGGCCAGGATGAGCTCGATGCACTTCTCGCAGGCATCGCGCCAGTTCTCCTCGACGTACAGCGAAATCACGGGGCCGTACTTCACGCCCGACAGCACGCTGCGAGCCGACACGTAGGGGCGCTCCACCACGAGCACACGGCAGTTCTCGGCCACCGCGATGTTCGCGCGCTGGGCGAGGTCGCGGGCCGTCTTGCCGATGAGCTCGGGGTACGGGCTGCCGTCGGGGGCGAACATGACCCGCGCCAGGCGCTCCCCCTCCTCATGGGAGAGGAACTGGCAGCCGCGGGCGCGCAGGACCGCCGCGAAGGCGTCCGCCACCGCCGCCTCGACCACCACCGACTGCTCGGCACCCGGCAGAAGACCGCAGGCGAACGACGCGCCGGAAACGATCTCGTCGGCGGCGTGGGCGAGGTCCGCCGTGGCCTCCACGAAGGCGGGGTTGTTGCCGATGGAGGCGCGGTAGACATCGGTGCCGGCGGGAGGGGCGGGCAGCGTCGCGGGGCCGGAGCCCTCGCGGTCCTCGATCACCACGCGCGCCGCGCCCTGCGAGACGAGCCACGACTCGCCCTCCGGCGCATAGGTGCCCAGAAAGCCCACGGCGTCGAGCGGGTAATGGCAGGCGGCGGCGACCTCGGCCACCGCGCGCATGAGCTCGGCGCAGGCGGCATGGGCGCGCGGGCGCGCCGAGAACACGATGGCGCTGCGCGACTTCACGGCGCACAGCAGCTGACTCAGCAGCGTGGGCACCGAGAGCCAGTCGGGCAAAAGCGACACGGCGACGCCCTTCGACAGAGCGACTTCGGGCGCGCGGGAACCCGTGCAGATGCGCAGAGCTGGGGTCTCGGCGCGCACCTCGGCGAGCATGTCGGAGAGGACCCAGCGCACGAGCGCCTCCTCGTCCTCCGCGCAGCCGTAGTCGCTCTCGGCGACCGACGCCCGCGCGCACTCGGCCGCACAGGAGGGAAGCTTCTCCCCGAGCTGGAGGAGAATTCCGTCGATCAGCGGCTCAGGCAGGCCCTCCAGGACGCGCTGCGCCTCGACGGCGCGCTCGAGCAGGATGCGCGCCTCCTGCACCGACTGCAGATCGGTATCGATCAGGGCCATAGGAGATCACCCCTCGTACGGAAGCAGGTTCTCGACGCGGTAGCGCCGGGTGATCTTCTTGAGGCTCGGATGTGGGCGGGGGATCACCACCGAGCTGTAGGGCTCGGCACCCAGCTCGCGGACGGCGGACGTGCCGGCGGCGACCGCCGCCTCCACGGCGGCGACGTCGCCCTCGACGAGGATCGAGATGTACCCCGACGCCGTGTTCTCGTAGCCCACGAGCTCGACGTCGCCCGCCTTGCACATGGCGTCGGCGGCCTCGAGGACGAAGACCAGCCCGAAGGTCTCGACAGCGCCCAGCGCGCCGGCAAAGGACTCAGTCATGACAACCTCCCTAGTAATCGACGTCGTGGACGGATACCACGTCGCCCACGGCGGGCACGGGGCGCTTCATGACGTTGCGCGCCGTGAGCTTGCCGATGCTTGCAGCGGCCTCGGCGCCGGCGGCGACCGCCGCCTCGCAGGCGGCCACGTCGCCGGTCACGATGACGGTCACGAGCGTGGAGCCCACGTTCTCGTAGCTCACGAGCTCGGTGTCTCCCGCCTTGAGCATGGCGTCGGCGGCCAGAAGCGCGGGCACCATACCGATGGTCTCGATGAGGCCGATGGCCTGTTCTCCCTGGTAGCGCATGGTGTCCCCCTATTTGATGTAGGAGTTGATCGACTGCTTCTGCTCTGGCGTGGCGCGGTAGTAGATGCGCACCTCGCCGGCATCGTCCAGATCGAAGCGCGCCTCCTCGATCAGGCCGTTCTTCTCGGCGGTCATGAGCGCCTCGATCATCTTGGGCTTCTTGAATGCGGAGTGCGTGCTGTACTCGTCGTTCAGGGCCGCCCTCACGTCGTCGACCGAAGCCTCGTCGACGGTCGTGAAGTACTTGAGCATCGCGTAGTTCAGCGGTCGCTTCATGCTGCCTTCTCCTTCCTGAAGAAATCGAGCGGGTTGACGGCGATCACGGTGACGCCGATGACCATGACCACCGCGGCGATCCAGGCGATCGCGGGCAGCGCGTAGCCGTCGAAGCCCATGAACAGGCCGACGATGATCCAGGTGCACAGCGGCACGAAGAAGGCATAGGTGCCGTTGCAGGCCATGCCGAGCGCGGTGCCGCACATGCTGTTGCCGCGATACCAGTTCATGTAGGAGAGGTAGGCGAACATGCCGCTCACGATGAAAAACACGAGCGACGGCAGATTGGTGAAGGCGCCGGCCACATAGGAGTAGGTCTCGGCCAGGCTGTTGCCGCTGGCGACGGTGAGCAGGGGCAGGATGATGAGCAGGTTGCCCAGACCGGAGGTGCACTGACGGATGGTGATGCCGACCTGCGAGTCGATCATCGATGTTCCGTAACCGGCGACGCAGCCCTCGATGCCCCAGGCCAGCGCGCACACGAGCGCCAGGCAGATGCCGGGAACCGCGTTGGCGCCCAGATCGCCGGTGAGGCTCGAGACGCCGATGAGGCCGGAGCCGAGCATGCAGATGAGGATGCCGGTGACGCCGCGCGCGCCGAGCTTCTGCTTGTAGAGGACGCGGGAGATGATGGAGCCGATGGCAGGGCAGAGCGCGGCGACCGGGGTCACGATCGTGCCGGCCATGGACAGCGCGATGATGTAGGCCGCGCTGCCGATGGGGCCGCCCACCATGGCCGCGGCGACCATGATGAGACCGGGCTTGGTGCCCAGCGTGGCGATGAAATCGGGAAGCTTGCCCTGCTTGATGGTGGCGGCAAGCGCCCACAGGGCACTGCAGCTGTCGTTGATCGCGCTGGCGAGCGTGGGCAGGATGAAGACGAGCATGAAACCGCCGGCGGGCAGCGCCGTCGACCAGTCGACCCAGATGCCCTGGGTCTGCGCGGCCACCACGAAGGCGGAATACAGACCGTACGCTATGCCCGAGAACAGGGCGATGGCGATGCCCTTCTTGAAGAAGCCCTGCTCCAGGCGCTTCTTCTTCTCGATCGCAAGAGATCGGTCCTGCGTGGCTGTCATTGAGTTCGTCATGGCACCACCCGTTCTGTAGGGGATTGCGGAAAGCGGACATGCTCGACTCTAGGGATTGACACAAGGAGAGGGTCCACGGGTTCGGCCGCCAGCAGCCGCAAACGGCTCGAATCCGTGGATGAACGGCGCGGCGCCCGGTATGCCCTATCGGGGCGGATCATATGTTGTCATCCATGGTTTTCGCTGGTAGTTGAATGTGTTCTGAGGTCTTGACAGCACATTCGGCATCTTGTCCGCCCCGCCGCCCGCCTGATGGCGAACGGCGCACGGCAACGGTGCAATATTGCCTCGGCATACGCAATTTGCCGGCATGATCGGCAAAATATGGCCAGCTACGTGGGGATTTACAAGTTTTACCCTATGTGAGGGTTCGGACGCGGACAGCCGCGGCGCCAAGGCCGCCCCATAGGACGGCCCTCACCCGGATACGATGCACCGCCTTCGATTGCTTTTGCAAAACCAAAGAAATCGACTGTTGTTTGCTTTCTAAAAAGAAACTTGGCGCACAATAGAATCTGCACAAACGGCGGGGGTGCCCTCCCCCGCCGCCCGCTCCCAGCAGCATCGCGCGAGATCGAAAGGGGTCCGCCATGGCCGATACCATCCCTCATTCGTTTGCCGAAGAGCGGCGCGCCGCCATCATGTCGATGCTCGACCGCACGGCCTCGGTGCAGGTGGCGGAGCTGGCCCGGACGTTCGGGGTGTCGGCGGTCACCATCCGCGCCGACCTCGATGCCCTCGAGGCGGACGGCAAGCTGCGCCGCACCCACGGCGGCGCGGTCTCGCTGCACAAGACGCTGACCGTCTCCATCCAGGACAAGCGCGTGAACGTCAACGTCGCGGCCAAGCAGGCGATCGCGCGCGCCGCCATCGAGCTGGTCGAGGACGGGGACGCCCTGCTCGTCGATTCGGGCACGACGGCGCTCGAGTTCGTCCGCATGCTCAGCCAGCGCTCCGGGATCACCGTCATCACCGCCGACGTGACCATCGCCGACTTCATCGACGAGAGCCTGCCCGCGGTCGACGCGATCCTGCTCGGCGGCGCGCTGCGCAAGGGCCATCGGTACACGTACGGGCCCCTCACCATGCGCTCGCTGGAGATCATCCACGCCGACAAAGCGATCATCTGCCCGACCGCCATCGTGAGCGGCTGCGGCCTCATGACGAACTACGCTCAGATGGCCGAGGTCAAAAGCGGCATGATGGAAGCCTCGCGGGAACGCATCGTGCTGGCGGATGCCAGCAAGCTCGACGGTCAGGGGCTGTTCCGGTTCGCCTCGATCGCCGACGTGGACACCATCGTGGTGGACGCCGACGCCGACGGCATCCTTTCAAACGAAATCGCCTCGCTGCCCGAGGGCTCGCCGCACCCGACCCTCATCGTCGCATAGCGCCCGATACGCAGCCGAAGCGACGATGGCGCCCGAACAGCCTCGGCGCGCCATGAGTGGAGGCTCGGGCGCGAAGAATTGCTGAAAAATCGACGTTGTAGGTGGATTGATCTCGGACCCCCGGATTTCCCCACCCCATGACGCAGCGTTTACGCAGTTGGCGGCCGCGGCGCACGTGCGATTTTTCCGAGGCTTCCATGTGACCCGTCTACAACGTCGATTTTTCAGCAATTCTTCGCGCTCGAGCCTCCACTCTTGCACCCGCGCGGGACGACGACACCGAACGCAACGACGCCTCCGACCGGAAAACCCCGTCTGAGGCGTCGTTGCGCTATGTTCCGCCCCGTCGTCGGCTACAGCTCGGAGATCTCCACACCCTGGTAGATCTCGTCCCACTTGCCCATGACCAGATGGCCGGTCTGCGGGTCCATGGCGTTCAGCGTGCCGCAGGTGTTGCCGCAGCGCAGGACCTCCTCGGCGCCCGAACCCGCAGCGATGGCATGGGCGAACCCGGCGATCGTGGAGTCTCCCGAGCCGGTCGCGTTGACCGCCTCGATGCGCGGCGCGCGAGCGCGCAGCGTGCGCCCGTCATGGAACGCGACCGAGCCGGCAGCGCCCATGCTGACCACGACCCACGGGATGCCGGCAAAGCGCGCGTCCGCCGCCAGGGTCTGACGCAGATCCGGCAGGTCGTCGGAGGTGAAGCTCGTGCCCAGCAAGCCGTTGATCTCGGTGAGGTTGGGCTTGACGAGCGTCGGCTTGACATCCGCCTCGAGCGCGGCGTCGAGCGCGGCACCCGACGTGTCCAGCAGCACCGGGACGCCCGCCTCGGCCGCGATGGCGACTAGGCGCGCGTAGGTGTCGGCGGGAACCCCCTTGGGCAGCGAGCCGGAAAGCGTCACGCACGACGCCTTGGAAACCAGATCAGCGTAGTTGCCCACGAACGCCTCGAGCTCCTCGGCGCTCACGGTCGGGCCGCTCTCCAGAAACTCGGTCTGGTTGCCGTCGTGCAGCAGCGCGATGCAGGTGCGGGACTCGCCCGCGATCGGCGTGAAGCGATGGGTGATGCCGTCGGCGTCCATGAGCTCGCCCAGATATGCACCGGAATGGCCTCCGAGCAGGCCGGTCGCCACCACGTCATCCCCCAGCTGCACGAGCACGCGGCTCACGTTCAGGCCCTTGCCGCCCGCCGTCTTGGCCGGCGTCACGCGGTTGACGTCGTCGATGACCAGATGGTCGACGGAATAGCGCGTATCGATCGAGGGGTTCATGGTAACGGTGAGGATCATGTTCGTTCCTTCCTCCGGACAGCCTGCGGCCCTAACTGAACGCCATTGTACCGTGCGCGCCACCCGCCTTGGCTCGCGCGCTCGCCAACGGTCGGATCCAACCGCAACCAAACGAAAGCGGCGGACGGGCAAAACCGGGCAAGCTCCGGGCAGGCGCGCTCGGCGTACAAATGTGCGTTGAGGGTCGCGCATGCCCGCGGGAGTGGGAATAATCTGTCTATTGAACGACACGTGCGGTAGCGCCGCGCGCAGGCAGAAAGGGCATCTCCATGGGTAGATCGGGTTCACCCGGCGGCGGGCGCTCGGGCGGAGGCTTCGGCTCCGGCGGAGGACGGCGCTCGGGCGGGTTTTCCGGAGGCCGCGGAGGATTCGGGAGAAGCGGCGGCCGAAGCGCCCGGCGTCCCGGGTCGTTCGGCGGATTCGGCGGCGCACCCATGGGAGGCATGGGGGGACCGCCCCCGCGTTCCTCGGGCGGGGGCTTTCTGGGCGGCTTTCTCATGGGGAGCCTCATGAACAGGCGCCCCACCGTCGTCGTCACGGACGGCGGGGGCAGGGGCCCGGTGCGCGGAGGCGGAAGCGGAGGACGGGGCGGATGCGCGGGCGCGATCATCGCCCTCGTGGTGCTCGCCCTGCTCGGCGCGCTCATCGCGGCCTTCATGCCCTCCTGCTCGTCCGACTACACCGTGCAAAACGCGTCGACCGTCATCCGCAAGGAGCTGGCTCCCGGCTCGGTCACCGAAACCGCCTACTACACCGACCAAGATGGCGACTGGATCCACGATCCATCAGCCCTCGAGTCGGGTATGCGCACGTTTTACGAGAAGACCGGCGTGCAGCCCTACGTGTACATCCTGCCCAACGGGACCACCACATCGGTGTCGCAGCTCACCGATCTCGCCGAGGAGCTCTACGACCAGCTCTTCAGCGACGAGGGACACTTCCTGCTCGTCTTCTGCGACGACGGGAACGGCTCGTACACCTGCGGCTACGCGATCGGGTCTTTGGCCGCCGACGTGATGGACAGCGAGGCGTGCAGCATCCTCGCCACGCAGATCGAGCGCGCCTACAACGACTACTCGCTGTCCGAGGAGGAGATATTCTCCGAGGCGTTCGCGAACACCGCCGACCTCATCATGGGGGCCGCCGAGCGAAAGCAGACATCCGACATGATGGGGACCGTGGGGCTGGCGGTCGTCGGCATCGTCGTGGTCGGCGGCATCGCGGTCTTCATCGTCAAGAAGAAGAAGGCGGCCGACCGCGAGCGTCGCGAGCAGGCGGAGAAGATCCTCAACACCCCGCTCGAGACGTTCGGCGACTCGGACATCGAGGACCTGGCGGATAAATACGAAGATGACGCCACAAGCTGATCGGCGCGTCGATAGGCCGCCTTGCCCGCAAGGCGGCGACATGGAAGAAGAGGCACCGGCCTCCCTGCAGAAAGGAATGCAATGGGTATCTTAGAGCGTTTCACCACGATCGTGAAAGCCAACATCAACGAGCTGCTCGACCACGCCGAGGATCCGGCGAAAATGATCGACCAGTACCTCGTCGACCTCACCGAGTCGCTCGCCGAGGTCAAGCAGGAGACCGCCGGCGTCATCGCCGAGGAGAAGCGCTGCCGCCGCATGGTCGACGACAACGCCGCCGAGATCGCGCGCATGGAGAATCTCGCGAAGAAGGCCCTCGCTGCGGGCAACGAAGGTGACGCACGCACGTTTCTGGGCAAAAAGCAGCAGCTCGCGACCGCCGGCGCCGAGCTGGAGAAGGCATACGACGCCGCGCACGCCAACGCCGACAAGATGCGCCAGATGCACGATAAGCTCGTGAGCGACATCGAGAACCTCAAGAGCCGCCGCGAGACCATCAAGGCCAAGGTCGCCGTCGCCAAGACGCAGGAGAAGGTCGCCGGCTTCACCTCCGGCTCCGACCGCGCCGAGAGCGCCATCGAGGCGTTCGACCGCATGGAGGCCAAGGCGGATCGCATGCTCGACACCGCCGACGCCATGGCCGAGCTGAACGAGGAGCCAAAAGACGCGGTCGCCGACCTCGAGAAGAAGTACGCCTCCGCCGTCAACGACGCCGCCGTCGACGACGACCTCGCGCGCCTCAAGGCGGAGATGGGCCTGTAGGCACCCGCCCCGGCTCCGTCCGGCAAGGGCAATCGGCCGTCGTTTCCCTATAATGAGGGCAGCGATTTCACGCGCCGCGAACAAGGAGGAACCATGATCAGCGCAACACCTTTTGGAACGACACCGGATGGCGCACAGGTCACCTGCTACGCCATCGACAACGGCCGCATCACCGTCCGTGTCATGGACTTCGGCGCCACCATCATCGGGATCGACGCCCCCGATGAGAACGGCGAGCGCGCCGACATCGTCTTGGGCTACGGATCGATCGACGGCTACACCGCGGCCAACCCCTCCTGCTACGGCGCGACCATCGCACCTTCCGCCAACCGCATCGGCGGCGCCGAGCTCACCATCGACGGCGAGACGTGGCACCTCGTGAAGAACGAGGGGGAGAACAACCTCCACACCGACCTCGATCACGGCCTGCACAAGCGCGTGTGGAACGCCGAGGTCGATGATGCCGAGAACACCGTCCGCTTCACCACCGCCCTCGCCCACGGCGAGCTCGGCCTTCCCGGCGAGCGCGCGTTCACGGCGGAGTACACGCTCACGCCCGCCGGCGTCCTGCGCCTGCGCTACGCGGCGACCTCCGATCGCCGCACGTTCGTGAACATGACCAACCACGCCTACTTCAACCTGGCCGGCCATGATTCCGGAAGCATCTTGGGGCAGGTCGTCTCCGTCAACGCGTCGCAGGTGCTCGTCGTCGACGAGCACTCGGTTCCCACCGGGGAGCTGCGCGACGTCGAGGGCACCGCGTTCGATTTCCGCTCGCCCAAGCCGCTCGGCCGCGATATCGAGGCCGACGACGAGCAGCTCCGCATCGCCCACGGCTTCGACCACTGCTTCTGCGTCGACGGGTTCCGCGCGACCGGCACGCACCTGCGTCCCGCCCTCCACGCCGAAGACCCCGAGAGCGGCCGCGTGCTCGACATCTCCATCACGACCCCCGGCGCCCATCTGTACACGGGCAACTTCGTGGGCGACGAGCATGCCAAGGACGACGCGACCTACCGGGCCAACGACGGCTTCGCCTTTGAGCCCGAGTACTACCCGAACACGCCCAACATCCCGAGATTCCCGCAGTGCTTCTGCGGACCCGAGCATCCGTACGAGAGCGTCATCGAGTACCGCTTCTCCACCATCTAAAACATGCGGCCCCCTGCCAACGGGGACGGGCGCAAACGAAAAGACGGCCGGGAACGACCCCGACCGTCTTTTTCATGTGCTCATCCCCTAGCAGGGGGCCGAGCAGAAGCTTTACGCCTTATACACCGACGCGCCGCCCAGATAGGTCTCGACGAGCGTCATATCGGACTCGAGCACCACGAAGTCGGCCGCGCGGCCGGGACGGATCGAACCGCACACGTCGTCGATCTCGTTGGCCTCGGCGGGCGCCTGGGTTGCCATGTAGACCGCCTGCTGCGGCGTGGCGATGCCCCAGTCGACCACGTTCTTGACTGCCTGGTTCATGCGCAGGATGGAACCGGCGAGCGAGCCGCCGTCCTTCAGGCGCGCCGTGCCGTCCTTCACAATCACCGGCAGCTCGCCCAGGAAGTAATCGCCGTCCGGCATGCCGCCCGCGCACATGCAGTCGGTGATGAGGCAGGTGTGCTCGCGGCCCTTGGCGTTCATGACGATGGCGGCCGCGAACGGATTCACATGATGGCCGTCGCAGATGAGCTCGGAGAACGACTTATCGCCCGAATACAGCGCGGCGCCGACCATGCCGGGCTCGCGATGATGCAGCGGGCTCATGCCGTTGTACGTGTGGACGAACACCGTCGCGCCGGCGTCCAGGCAGGCCAGCGCCTCCAGGATGCCCGCATCGGAGTGGCCGAGCGCCACGACGACGCCCATCTTGCGCGCCTCGCGAATGAAGTCCGGGCTCTCCGGGTACTCGGCGGCGATGGCGATCTTCTTCACGAGGCCGTGCGCAGCATCCTGCCACACGCGCAGCTTCTCGATCTGCGGGGCCGACAGGTAGGCCGGATTCTGAGCGCCCTTGTGCTTCTCGGTGAAGAACGGGCCCTCCAGGAAGATGCCCTGGATGCGCGCCATGGGCTCCTCGCCCGGCTCCTCGTTCGCCTCGTACACGCTTGCGCAGGCGTCGGCGAGCTGCTCGGTGGTGGCGGTCAGCGTCGTCGGCATCCAGGAGGTCACGCCGTTGCGCAAGATGCCGCGGGAGATGGTGCGCACGCTGTCGGCCTTGCAGTCCATGACGTCATGGTCGTCGAAACCGTGAATATGCGTGTCGACGAAGCCGGGGGCGATCTGCTTGCCCGTGTAGTCGAGAATCTCGCAGTCGGGCTTCTCGGTCGTATAGGCGCCGAACACGCCGTCCTCGACCATCAGGTAGCCGCCGTGCGCAACACGCGTCGGGAAGAAGAACGTATCGGCGGTAATCGCATAGGTGCTCATGCTGAGCTCTCCTTTCACAATCTGCAGGTGCTGCAACTGAAGGGTACGCCCCCTCGTGTAGTAAAATGCCCGCCCCGCCGGACTCGACGAGGCGGGCTGGGCAAGCTGTCGCGTCGCGCTTACTTACGCGCCGTAGGGATGGATCGTGACGCCCTTCACCACGCGGTTGACGGTGCCGGTGGGGCTCGGCGTGTCGGGCGTATTGCCCACGCGCACGGAGTTGAGCAGGCTCACGGTCTGGCCGACCATGATGAACGGCAGGGCCAGGTAGCCCTCGGGCAGCGCGTCGTAACCCTTGAACGTAAAGGAGGCGTACTCGAAGGCGGTCGCGCCCTCCTGCTGGATGGCGATCGTCTTCATGGCGATGCCGTCGCCGTTGATCTCCTCAAGGATGTCGAGGTCGTACTGGCGGGTGTACTCGTCGTTGTTCACGAACACGAACACGAGGGTCTTGTCGTCGACGAAGGACTTGGGCCCGTGACGGTAGCCCATCGAGGTGTCCCACGAGGTGGCGACAAGGCCGCGGGCGAGCTCGAGGATCTTGAGCTGAGCCTCCTGGGCAAGGCCGCCGAAGGAGCCGGAACCCAGATAGGTCATGCGGTTGAAGTCGCAGTTCAGGAACTCGGCGATCTCAGCCTCGCGGGCAACGACCTCCTCGCCCATCTTGGCAGCGGTCTCGACCCATGCAGCCTTGGCGTCCTCGTCGGAGCAATCGAACAGCAGCATGGTGATGAGCGACATGCACGAATAGCTGCCCGTCATGGCGAAACCCTGGTCGTTCGCGCGCGGGATCAGGATCGTGTAGGCGTTCGGGTCGTCGGCGGACTCCACGGCGAGCTTGCCCTCGGGGGCGCAGGTGATGTTCAGGAACTTGATGTTCTTCACGACCTTGCGGGCGACCTCGACGGCGGCAAGGCTCTCGGGGCTGTTGCCGGAGCGGGCAAAGGAGACGAGCACGGTCGGATCGTCCGGACGCAGGAAGTCGAGCGGCGCGGAGACGATGTCGGTCGTTGCGACGGGCATGAAGTTGAAGGCGTCGGTGTCGCCGGCGTGACGCAGGTAGGGCGCCACCGTGTCGCCGACGTAATCGGACGTGCCAGCGCCTGCGAACACGACGCTCACGCGACCGAGCTTCTTGATATCGGCCAGGAACTCCTCGACACCCGCCTTGTTCTCCTTGTAGATGTTGTAGGCGTCGCGCCACAGATCAGGCTGCTGCTTGATCTCGGTCGTGGTGATGTGGGCGCCCATGGCCTTCAGCGCCTCGAGGTCCTTCTCGAACATTTCTACTCCTTTGCAAACAAGCTCGGCTTGGCGACGAAGCCGTCGACAAGCACTGCCTCCACGTATCAGGGGACCGCGCATCTTCTGGCGGCCGCAAAGCCCCCAGATGACAGGGCATCCCCCTACCCGTCTCGACAGGTCGAACGTAACCGGTCTGTCGTGCACGAGTGCCCCTGCGAGGGCCGAGTGCGTGCTCGCTCAGCTCTCGCAGGTGCACTGAGGTGCTCGGATCATTCGTTCCGATAGTGGAAGATCTTGTATTTGAACTGGTCAGCACGGGCAACGGAGAGCGTGTACTCGATGATCTCGTTGCCCATGTTGTACGTGGTCCGCACCAGGTCGAGCACGGGCGCGCCCTCGCTGATGTCGAGCAGATGCGCGTCGGCGGGGCGGGCGATGCTCGCGAAGAACTCCTCCTCCGCCACGCGAATCTTCTCGTGGAAGTACTGCTCGATGACGTGGTAGAGCGACTCATGCTCGAGCATGGGGCGCTTGAGCGACATGAACTTGCGCACCGGCAGATAGGTCCGCTCGACCATCATCGGAACGCCGTCGGCACTGCGCAGGCGCTTGATCTTGAAGAGCTTGTCGCCGATGCGCACGCCCAGGCTGCTGGCAAGGTTCTTGTCCGACTCGATCTCGGAGAACTCGAGGATGGTCGTCGCGGGCTTACGGCCCAGCTCGCGCATCTGATCGGTGAAGCTGTAGGTCTGAGAGAGGTTCGTGGTCTGCACAGAACGGTCGGCCACAAAGGTCCCGCGCCCGTGCTGGCGCACGACGAGGCCCAAACGCTCGAGCTCCTGCAGTGCCAGGCGCACCGTCGTGCGCGACAGGCCGTAGTACTTGGAGAGCTCGCGCTCGGAGGGAAGCATGTCGCCGGGGCGGTACTCGTGCTCGATCTTCTCGGTCAGAATATCCACCAGCTGGTCATACAGCGGCTGTTTGCGAGCTGCAATCGCCATGCGCGTCACCTCCTTGGTTTCTGTTCGATACGACGGCGGAGACGGGTTCTGGACCCATATGTTCAAAATCCGTCTCAGTCGTCCCATCGCTGAGACAACGGCCGCGCCCCTCAACGCGTGCGGGTCGCGGCCGTTCACATCGATCTCAATGTGAGCAGGGATGCGCACGTAGGTGCGCGCATCCCTGCTAAACCGTCCTTAACCCCAGAGGTTGATGAAGGGGAGGGCGCCGACGATGCCGATGATGAGCAGCAGAACGATGCCCTTGATCGGCGTGAAGTTCTTCTTGGCGAACAGGAAGTACAGCAGAAGAACGAGCGCGAGCGGGACGAGCTTGGGCAGCACGGAGTCGAGCGTGGAGGCCACGGAGTAGGAAACCGGAGTCTCGGTAACCTCGCCGTAGGTGACCTGGCTCATGCCGTTGCCCAGGTCGACGATGCCGGTCTCGACGGCGTTGCCGTCGGCGTCGGCAGCGGTCAGGGCGTTGCCGTCCATATCGGTGATGCCAAGCGTACCGGCCTCGGCGGTGTCGGTGTCGACAGCCAGGTCAGCGAAGTTCTCGGCATCCTCGTTGGAGACGACGATGGTGTGGGCAGCAAGGCCACGGGTGGTGCCGTTGGGGATCGTGAGGTTGATCTGGGTGGCACCCATGG
>DGYMJ06203__coassemble_350_pt1 | contig 40208 bp, 27 predicted proteins | sample DGYMJ06203__metabat2_high_PE_015 | metagenome-assembled genome bin DGYMJ06203
ATTATAGCAACGGCGCCCTCCCGGGCAAGGCCGCACAAGCGACCTACACAACTGGGCGGCAGATGGGCGCGACGATGGCATCGGTCACCCGTATGAGGTCGTCGGTCGCCAACGTGAGGCTCAGGCCCCGACGCCCGCCCGAGATGTTGATGGTGTCGAACAGCACGCACGTCTCGTCGAGCAGCGTCGGGAAGCGCTTCTTCATGCCGATGGGCGAGCAGCCGCCGCGCACGTACCCGGTCACGCCGACCAGGTCCCGCACATGCATCATGGAGAGCGACTTGGCCCCCGCCGCACGCGCCGCCGCCTTGAGGTCGAGCTCCTCGGCAACCGGAATGCAGCAGACCACGTGCCCGCCCTCCGGCGTCTCGGTCACGAGCGTCTTGAACGACTGGTCCGGGTCCTCGTCCAGCATCTGCGCGATGGCCACACCCAGGCCCGAGGCCTCCTCCCCATCGTCCTCGTAGGTGCGCGCCTCATACGCGACGCCCGCCCGATCGAGCTCGCGCATCGCATTGGTTTTCTGCAGCTTCGCCGCCTTCATCGAACACCTTTCTTCCGCGATCCCCGGCCAGAGGCGCCGCCGCGCCCCCGCAAAGGCGCGGCGCGGCGGCGTATCTCTCAGTGCTTCTCGAGCTCGGGCGCCTCATGGCCCGCCTGGCGGGCGCGGTCGCGCTCCAGGATGGGCCCCAGGAACCTGCCGGTGTAGCTCTCCTTGCAGGCCGCGACCTTCTCGGGCGTGCCGGACACGACGATCTTGCCGCCGCCGCTGCCGCCCTCGGGGCCCAGGTCGATGATGCGGTCGGCGACCTTGATGACATCCAGGTTGTGCTCGATCACGAGCACCGTGTTGCCCGCGTCGACCAGGCGCTGCAGCACGTCGATGAGCTGGCGCACGTCCTCAAAGTGCAGGCCCGTGGTGGGCTCGTCCAGGATGTAGAAGGTGCGCCCCGTCTGCTTGCGGTGCAGCTCCTTGGCGAGCTTCACGCGCTGAGCCTCGCCGCCGGACAGCGTGGTGGCGGGCTGGCCCAGGCGCACGTAGCCCAGGCCCACGTCGAACAGCGTCTGCAGCTTGCGCTTGATCTGCGGGATGTTCCCAAAGAACGCGAGCGCCTCGGTCACCGACATGTCGAGCACATCCGAGATGGACTTGCCGCGATAGAGCACCTCGAGCGTCTCGCGGTTGTAGCGCTTGCCGCCGCAGACCTCGCACGGCACGTAGATGTCGGGCAGGAAGTGCATCTCGATCTTAATCTGGCCGTCGCCCTTGCACGCCTCGCAGCGGCCGCCCGGCACGTTGAAGCTGAAGCGCCCGGGGCTGTAGCCGCGCGCCTTGGACTCCGGCACGCTCGCGAACAGTGCGCGCAGGTCGTCCCACAGGCCGATATAGGTCGCCGGGTTCGAGCGCGGCGTGCGCCCGATCGGCGACTGGTCGATGTCGATGACCTTGTCGATCTCCTCGATGCCCTCGATCGCGCGGTACGGCCCCACGGGACGCGCCGAATGGTGGATGGCGTTGGTGAGCGCCGGCGCGATCGTGTCGGTCACAAGGCTCGACTTGCCCGAACCCGATACGCCCGTCACCACGGTGAACGTGCCAAACTCGATCTTCGCCGTCACGTTCTTAAGGTTGTTCGCGCGCGCCCCGCGCACCACGAGCGCGCCGCGCCCGGGGTCGCGGCGCTCCTCGGGCAGGCGCACCATGCGCCGGCCCGTGAGGTACTGGCCGGTAAGCGACGCCGGGCAGGCCATGATGTCGGCCGGCGTGCCCGCGCACACGACCTCGCCGCCGTTCTCGCCCGCGCCCGGCCCCATGTCCACCACGAAGTCCGCCGCGCGAATGGTGTCCTCGTCGTGCTCGACCACGATGACCGTGTTGCCCAGGTCGCGCAGGCGCTCGAGCGTGGCGATCAGGCGCTCGTTGTCGCGCTGGTGCAGGCCGATCGAGGGCTCGTCCAGAATGTAGAGAACGCCCATGAGGCCCGCGCCGATCTGCGTGGCCAGGCGGATGCGCTGGGCCTCGCCGCCCGACAGCGTGGCCGACGCGCGGTCGAGGGTGAGGTAGTCCAGGCCCACGTCCACCAGGAAACGCAGACGCTCCATGATCTCCTTGACGATGCGCCCGCCGATGAACTGCTGGCGCTCGTTGAGCTCGAGCGCCTCGAAGAACTCGAGCGACTCGCGGCAGCTCATGCAGCACACGTCGTGGATGGACTTGTCGCCCACCGTGACGGCGAGCATCTCGGGGCGCAGGCGCGCGCCGTGGCAGGCGCGGCACGGCTCCTCGCGGATGTAGCGCTCCAGGCGCGCCTTGGTGTTCTCGTTCGTGGTCTCGATATAGCGCTCGTACAGGATGTTGCGCACGCCGGAGTACTTGGTGAACCAGTGCGTGTCGCGGCCGTCCTGGGTGTGGTAGTCCACGCGCATCTTCTTGTCGCCCAGTCCGTCGAGGAAGATCTTCTTCACGCGGGCGGGCAGGTCGCGCCACGGCGTGGCGGGGTCGACCTTCAGGTGCTTGGCCAGCGCGCGGAAGATCTGCGGATAGTAGTTGGACTTGCCGAAGAAGCTGCCGAACACGCCCTCCTCGATGGAGAGGTTCGGGTCCTCGATGAGCGCCTCGGCATCCACGACCTTCTTGAACCCCAGGCCGTCGCACTCCGGGCAAGCGCCGTAGGGCGCGTTGAACGAGAAGTCGCGCGGCTGGAGGTCGTCGATGGAGTGGCCGTGCTCGGGGCAGGCGAGCGCGAGCGAGTAGGTGAGCAGGTCGCCCGGCGTGCCCTCGGGCGCGTCGCGGTCGGGCAGCAGGTAGACCGCCACGTTGCCGTGCGCGAGCTTGGTCGCCTGCTCGACGGCCTCGGCGATGCGGCCCACGCTCCCCTCGCGGATGACGATGCGGTCCACCACGACCTCGATGGTGTGGCGGAACTTCTTGTCGAGCTCGATGGGGTCGTCGAGGCTGCGGACCTCGCCGTCGATGCGCACGCGCGAGAAGCCCTCGCGGCGCAGGTCGTCGAGCAGCTTGGCGAACTCGCCCTTGCGGTCGGAGACCACCGGCGCGAGCACGAGTGCGCGCCGGTCCTGCCCCGCCTCGAGGATCTTGTCGGCCACCTGGTCGGTGGTCTGGCGCTCGATCACGCGGCCGCACTCGGGGCAGTGCGGCGTGCCCACGCGCGCGAACAGCAGGCGCAGGTAGTCGTAGATCTCGGTGACCGTGCCCACCGTAGAGCGCGGGTTTTTGGACGTGGTCTTCTGGTCGATGGACACCGCCGGCGACAGGCCGTCGATGGAGTCCAGGTCGGGCTTGTCCATCTGGCCCAAAAACTGCCGGGCGTAGCTGGACAGACTCTCGACGTAGCGCCGCTGGCCCTCCGCGTAGATGGTGTCGAAGGCAAGGCTCGACTTGCCCGAGCCGGACAGGCCCGTGATGACCACGAGCTTGTCGCGCGGGATCTCGACGTCGATGTCGCGCAGGTTGTGCTCGCGTGCGCCGCGGATAACGATGGATGAATCAGACATGGGAACCCTTTCGGCGTGCCATGGAATATGCAGCCTTTGAGTCTACCCCTTTTGAATGCGGACATGTGTTCGTGCTTTGCGCCGCCACGGATTGCCCACGGTATGTTCGGGTCATCGATGGGTCATTTGGGGACGGGTTCGTTCCAAATGACCCATCCCTCAGGCGCTATACGTCAAAGGTCACCAGCTTGCGCGTGGGCATGACGGACAGGTAGAGGTCGTAGGAGCCCGGCTCCACCGGCTGACGGTATTCCGCATCCACGCCGCCCGATGCCTGGTCGGCAAGCGTGTCGCGCGTCAGCAGACCGGCTGAAAGCGGAATATGCGTCGTGTAGCTCGTATGGGGCAGCACGCCCGTAGAGGCCGCATAGGGAGATTCCGCTAAACCCGGCTCCGCTTGGCTCCACAGCTTCGTGTCAACGCGCATGAGCCCGCTCCCATCCGGTTTGACGAGGCTCATGAGGGAGATGTTGAACCCTCCCTGGTCGGGGGTCTTGTCGGAGTCGTTGGTTATGGTCACGGTCAGGCAGATGATCGAGTCCTCATCGAGCCCCTCGACCGTCTGCGCCCCCTCGATGCCATAGGTCCGCACGTAGTCGTTGTACGACATGGCCTGCGCGCCGTCGATGCGCAGCGAATAGCCGTCGGTATTCTCCGTGGCCTCGGCAAAGAACCCGCCTTCAAGAGCCACGTTCTCCCCTATCCCGTGGCGCTCCGTGGGATACCGGATCGCCCGCGCGTTCACGTCATGTATACGCCATGCGCACGCAGCGACGATCACCAGCGCCGCGCACACAAGGACAAGAAGCTTTACGCGCCTCATAGAGCAGGCACCTCCCGTGCGTGGCGACGGGCGGGAGAGCGCGGCACAGGCGCGGCATCTGTGCCCGCCGGGCCAGCTCTCCGCACCGTCTCGCACTCGATGACCCGACCGTCTTTCATGCGGATGATCTCGTCGGCCATGCAGCGCAGCACGTCCGGGTCATGGCTCGCCACAATCGCCATGGCGCCGCGCCGGCGGATATCGGCCGCGATGCGCCCCATGAGGTCGAAGCCCGACTCGTCCAACGCGTTGGTCGGCTCGTCCAGCACCACGAGCCGAGGTCTCCCCATGATGGCGGCCGCGATGCCCAGCCGCTGCCGCATGCCCAGCGAGAACTGCCGGTAGCGGCGGCGATCATCGGGGTCGAGCCCAACCGCCGCAACGCAGCGGCGGATATGCTCCATGTCGACGCCATCCGACATGGCGGCGATGAACCGCAGATTGTCCACCGCCGTGTACCTGCCCAAAAACGCAGGGTTCTCTATCAGCACGCCCCCATGGGGGACAAAATCGATGTCTCGGCCCAAGCGCTTGCCGTCATATTCCACAAACCCCCGATCGAGGTACATCAGCCCCGTGATCGCACGCAGCAGCATGGTCTTGCCCGAGCCGTTGGCCCCGCACAGCCCCACGATCTGCCCCGAGGAGCACGACAGGCTGACCCCATCGAGCACCTTGATGCCGCGTACCGTCTTTTCCGCTTCACGCACAATCAGCTCACTCATCGCGCGAACCTCCATAGATCGTCATACGGGAAACCAACAGGCCGCCCACCGCCACGGCGATCCACGCCACGGCCAGCGACAAAGCGAGCCCGTCGTTCATGGGCAAACCCTCCACATAGGCGCCGGCAGAGCGCCCCGAGATCAGGTAGTTGCCCAGCAGCAGCGGATGCTCCACCATGCCCGATGCAAAAAACACGCCCATGCACAGCAGATAGCCCGGCATGCGCTCAACGCGCACGGACACCGCCAGCTGCACGAGCATCATGCTGGCGCAGATCGGGACGGTCAGCAGCATCAGCGGCACCATGGACATGCCCGGATATCTGGTAGACGACGAAGCGGGAACCATGATCATGGCGAATTCCGACATGAATTCAGACGCCTGCGCCCCGAACGCCCAGGCCGTCAGGATGAGCCCCGCAAAGAGCAGCACCCAGAACGCAGCGGCCACCGTGCACACCCAGGCGCACTTCGCGATCCACCACGCCCAGCGGCTGCCCGAAGCCACGACCCCACGGTATCCTGCACCCAGAAGATCGGCGCGCGGATACTCCAACGTGGCGGCGAACAGCACCGCAAATGAGAAGAACCACGGAAACGTGATGGTGAGCGGTCTGCCCTGTATGAGCAGCCACAGGTCCACAGGGTTGGCGAACTGAAACGTCAAAGCAACGTAGTCGGCAAACGTAAAGGAGGAGAGGTCGTTGCCGGAGTACGCGCAGTTCCCCGCAGCGGCGATTCCGTGGACGACGCCCAGCACCAGCGCCGCAACAAGATACGGTCGCACCGAGGGCAAGCCGACCCGCAGGTCCCGGGCATACAGCCTGAGCGTCCTCATAGGTAGCACCTCCTCTTGAAGAACAGCGCGGGCAGCAGCAGGGTCAGCCCGCCGTAGACAACAAGCGAGGCCGCCATGCCCTCCAAACTGGTGATCACCCCTTCGTAGCCCGTGGGGACCAGAAGGGTGAACAAGTCGAGCGAGCGCGAGGCGTCCTGTGCCAGCAGGCGGCTGAGCGCAACCGTTGCGTAATTAACGAACAACTGGGCGGCAAAGCCCCAGAGGAACAGCTTGGTCGCATTGCGCACAAACAGCGACACCCCGAGCAGAGCGGTCGCCCAGATCCCGCTGAACAGAAATGCGGCAAGCGTCCACACGGCCAAAAAGAGCAAGGGCTGGGTAAAGTAGAGGTCGCGAAACGGCGTGAGCCAACTGATGGGCACCGCAAGGAATACGTACGAGATGGGATCGGGTGCCCCATAGGGGGCGACGAGCGCCGCCGCAAGCGCACTCGCGGCCAAGGGAACCAGCGCCACGAGACCCGCCGCGATAAAGCAGGCAAAAGCCTTCGCGCCGTAGTAGCACCGGTCGGTCAGGCGCGACAAGGCGTGCTGCTGATAGCCCGATGAGCGCTCCTCTACCAGCGACCCCGCTCCCGGCAAAAGGCAGAGCAGCGGGAGCAGGAAGTAGAGAGCGACCGAAGACGGCTTGAGGTCGGTACCCACCCAGTAGTTGACCATCAAACGGCTTTCCATGCCGTACCCCTTGGAGGGGTTTTGGACCGCATACCCGTACCACTCGCTATACGAGAGATGATTCAGGATGGCGCTGAGGGCAACCAGGACCAAGCAGACGACAACCGGCACCGCAAACCAAGGAGATACGATCATGCGCTCCAGCTCGCTTGAGAAGAGCCGCAAGGCATGCGAAGCGCGATGGCGCTTGGGAGCGTAAGCGATGGAATTCACGGTCATCACCCCACCTCCGGCACGCCAAGGTGCACCGTGCAGTGCCCATCAGAGCCGGCATCGCCAAAATACAGGACAAGCGGCTCGTCAACGGGGTACGATCCGTCTTCGGCACGCGATTCGATCGCCCAGCCCAGCGTGACCGTTTGCGTTTGCCCTTGCGGAATGGCTATGACCGAGTGGTTGTTATAAACGTCCTGCTCCGCTTCACCGCTGTTGTAGATCAGCGTTCCGTACACGAGATCCAGCGCATAGTTGCCCTCTTCATCGGCATCAACTCGAAAGCTGAGCGACGACACATCAGCGCAAAGCGCAATCATGCCCTCATCTCTCAATTCGTCATTATCTGAAAAGGCATCAACATTTGTGATTTCCAAGTCCATGAGCAGATAGCGCGCTTCATTTGTGGGAAGGTAGCCGGCCCAGTCGCCAAGCCCGGCGTCTTCGGGAGAAGAGAACCATCTGAGGTTCGACACCTTCAACGTAAGGGTCCCGAACCAACCCAGTGACCGGAGATAGGTGCCGAAATATTCCTCATTACCCGGCAGCGTCGTATCGATGCCCTCTAGATCAAACACGTCGCCAACCTGGTAGTCCTTATTATGCTCCGCCTCAAATGCGGCAACGCGCTCCTGCTCAGCCTGAAACGCCTCCGCATACACCTGCGACACCCCCGTCGGGCCGAATGCGTGCAGCATCTGCGCCGACGCTCCAACCGCACACGTCACCGCAAGGAGCACAACACCGCGATAACGCCTTCTCATGGGCCCCTCCAATGCAGGATCCGCGAACCACCCATACTCCGCTCCTTCCATGAAAGAGGTCGTGGCGACGTCTGTCGCCTTGAGAACAACCATGCAGAAGAAGCGGAAAGATGTCTGTAGACATGGGGCTTCGAGCTGGGTCAGCAACTGTCTACAAGCCGGTGACCTGCTGGATGATGGAGAGGACCCCGCCTATCCCGCGGACGTCCAGCGCGCGATACGCGTCGCGCCTCACCGCGTACACCGTACTCGCAGAGTAATTCACCGATGCGGCGATCTGCTTGAGCGTCTTGCCCTCAAGCGATCCTATGAGGACGTCGACCTGCAAATCCGACAGTCCCCGTGCCCGCAGGGCGTTCGCCGCACGATCGGCGGGCAGACGAGAAAACTCGTTTCCGACCGCATCCCGGTGCGCCGACACGACGACCTCTGCCCACAGCACCGCGAGCGCGACGACGGCGAACGCCGCCGCGATGCCGAGCACGAAGCTGAACGCCAGCTGCGTCTGCCGCTCCGCGATGACCCGATCGGTCACGGCCATGATGTTCACCTCGTCGTACAGCCAGCTGATGGGACCAACGCCAATCATGCCGCCGACGCTCAGCCCACCGAGCAGAGCCCAGGAGATACGGCCCGCATTCCCCGAGCGACGCAACTCGACGACCATCCCCGCCACGGTTCCCGCAAGAACGACCAACATGGGGGTATAGTTCTCGAACAGCCGGGCAACCGCAACCGAACCGATCAGGCACAAAGCGAGCGCAGCACCCTGAGCCGTTCGGCCCAGATAGGCAAGCACGCCGACCGAGCAAACGGCCAGAAACCCCGCGAGCAGGTAAAACTGCTCGACGGGGGCGATGAACGACCATACCGAGCCCTTCCAGAACACGAACAGAGACAGCCCCAACACGGTTGCGATAACGGCAAGGCAGCATGCCGTCACCGCGGGAAGCGCAGTATCCTCCCGCGCCGCGTCCAGCACGATGAGCGCATCGGCCATTGCAAGGGTCGAAGCGAGCATCACGATCGGCAGCGCATCGACGCACAGCGCCTGAGCCGCGCACTCGGCCGCGACGCACGCGGCGAGCACGACCGCCCGGACGTGCATCGATCGAATCGTGCCGCCCCACGGGCCGATTAGTCTTGAGGCGAGAAGCGGCCCGAGCGCAACGATCGACAGCGTCGCGCACACATTGAGGGGCGTGAACCACACCGCCTCGCGCGCATGCCAGGGGAACATGCCGACGAGGACACAAAGAGCGAGCACCGTCATCGCGGATCCCCAGCGAGCACGCAGCGCATCGTCACCATCGACAACAACCGCAGGCGCCGCCTCGCGACGCGCAAGCTCGCGGGCCTCTGACGCAGATGACACGCCCATCTTGGCCCACGCGCGGCTCTGCAGGTTGCGCACCGTGGAGGCGCTGATGCCCATCGACTCGGAGGCGGCACGCGAGCTTGTGCCCTCGAGCGCATGCATGACGGCTTCGCGCTCCCGCTCGGAAAGCCGCCAGGCGTCTTGGATCTCATAGCCTTGTTCGACGTCATCTGCGCGCTCGACGAGGGGATCGGACGCTTCGCGTCGAGCGAGCAGATGGATAAGGGCGAGACCCGATACGAAAACCGCGGCACACGCCAGCGCACACAAGGGTATGTGGTCGAGCGCCACAAAGACAGCATTTGGGAATAGCCGCAACAGGACATGACCGAGCACCTCGCCATACATGAGCCCCGCAAACAGCGCGGCAAGCCCTTGCGCGCCTCCCCATCTCGCAGCAGCCGCCCCCAGAGCACACAGCGCGAGGGCAGGCACCAACAGCGATCCCATCGCCGCAACGTCAACGCTCGCAGTGGCGATGCCAACGGAGTATGCGCTGACAAGAGCAAACGGAGCAGCCAGCACCATTCTGAAAATCCCTATGAGCACGCAAGCGCCGAGGAGCGGAATCCGGGCATGCCCTCCCCCGTCGTTCTCGGGCTCGCGCCGGATGCGCCGTCTGAAGCTCAGCGCCAGCATCATGACGGAGCACAGGGGCAGCACCGTAAAGCAAAGCGTCCACAACGGCAATGCAAGCAAGAACAGCTTCACCTCGAGCGGAAGATGCGGCCACACGACAGAGCCCACAAACGACAGGGCATAGAGGAGTGCTGCGACTCCCAGCCCGATGCGATCAGCGCACCGGGCGATGCGCGTCCGAACAGATCGCGCATCAGACTCCCGCCCGCCATGCTCGGGCAGCAGCCAGGCGAACACACCTGCAAGCGCCACGATCCAGTAATACGTGGAAAAGCTCGGGATGTCAGCGACGTCGTACAACATATTTGCTGAAGTCCGCATAAAGAACGGCGGCATACCCATCAGCAGGGCGAACCATATGATGTAGCGGGCGTTTGATCGCATCGCGTGCCTCCCTGAAAGCGTTCGGGCCACCGAATCGAACGTCTCAATCATCTGTCTACACCATACACGCGTCTGTAGACAGGCAGCTTGAAACATGTTTACCGCCTGTCTACAGACGCCCGCGACGTCACGTTGATTTGACGGGGCGCGACCGACGTGGGATTCTTACATAATCTGTAAGCTGACGGTAAAGAGCACCATGACCGACGAGATCCTGTCACCGGCATACGCGCCGATTCCATATACCGCCGCGGCGGCACTCATCGCGTTCACCGTCGTCATGGTCGTGCGCACGCGCGCGGCGCGCGAGCGCATCACGCCCGGCATGATCCTGTGGCCGCTGCCGTTCGCGGCCCTGCTCGCCGTCATGGGCGCCCTCTGCGCACACGGGCTCTGCCTGTTCGGCGCCAAGACCCTTATCGCCTACTCGATCGCCATGGAGCTTTTCGGGGCCGCAACGCTCGCGCGAACGTTTGTTGCCCCGTGGCTCGAGCGCATCGGGGGCGGCGCGCACGGCATCCGCCTTCTGCGCGACCTCGTGCTGCTCGCCATCGCCGCCATCATCTCCGCCTGGTCGCTCGAGTTCGCGTGGAACGAGCGCGCCGGCCAGGTCCCCGTCGCCTTCTTCGCGCTCTCGGTGCTCGTCGTGTTTAGCCTGATGGTCGCACTGTACTTTATCGGCCAGCGCTCGGGCGTGCTCGCGGTCATCCCCGTCGTCGCATGCGCGGGCTTCGGCGTGGCGCAGTACTTCATCCTCCAGTTCAAGTCGGCGGCGATCCTGCCGAGCGACCTGCTCGCCCTCGGAACCGCGGCCGCCGTGAGCGGCAACTACACCTACGAGATCAACACAGCCGTGGCCGAATCGCTCGTGGGCGCGGGCGCGGCGGTCGCGCTGCTCTCGTTCATCTGGCCCGGTCGCCCTCGCACCGTGGCGCGCGGCGCAGCCGGCGTCGTCGGCAACCTGTGCGCCGGCGTCGCCGTCTTCGGCATCCTGGCGGGTACGTTTTCCACCGTAAAGCTCGAGGAGGCCATGGGGTTCGAGTATGACCGCTGGTGGCCCATCGCGACCTACCAGACCTACGGGTTCCTCCCCTCGTTTATCGCCGTCGCCCAGGACCTTCCCATTCCCGAGCCCGAGGGCTACGACGACGAGACCGCGGCGGATATCCAGGCGGACCTTGTCGCCGCCTACGACGCGACCCTCGGCGCCACGCCCGAGCGCATCGCCGCCGAGGAGCAGTTCGCGCAGGTCCAGCCCACCATCATCGCCGTCATGAACGAGAGCTTCTCGGACCTGTCCCTGTACCAGGGGCTGCTCGACGCCGGCTACACGGGGCCCGCGTTCTACAACTCGCTGGGCGACACCCTGCAGCGCGGCACGCTCATGACCTCGGTCAACGGCGGCGGCACGGCGAACAGCGAGTTCGAGTTTTTGACGGGCGACTCCATCGCGTTCATCGGCAACGGGAAGTATCCCTACCAGCTGTACAACCTGTCCGACATCGAGTGCCTGCCCCGGCAGCTCGAGGAGCTCGGTTACCGTGCGCGCGCCATGCACCCGCAGGCGCCCACCAACTGGAACCGCGCGCTGTCCTACAAGCAGATGGGCTTCGAGGAGTTCTACTCCATGGAGGATTTCGAGGGCGAGCCGCAGTATCACGCCGGCGTGACCGACCGCGCGACCTACGACAAGATCCTCGAGCTGCTGGCCGAAGACGACGGGCCGCAGTTCATCCTCGATATCACGATGCAGAACCACAGCGGCTACGACGCGGGCACCGTCCCCGCCGAAGAGCTCACGTCGTATGCGCCGGTCGGCGTGACGGACGGGGAGCTGCTCACGCAGCTCAACACGTACCTCACCTGCATCAACGCCTCCGACCGCGACCTCGCCTACTTCGTGGACCAGCTGCGCCAGCTCGACCGGCCCGTCGTGCTCGTGTTCTTCGGCGACCACCAGCCCAACATGACCACGTCGCTGAACGACGCGCTCTACCCCGGCGAAGACGAGCTGACGCATCAATGGCGCCTGTTCCAGTCGACGTATTTCATCTGGGCGAACTACGATGTCGCAGGCAGCGATCAGGTCAGCGCGCAGAGCGAGATCGGTGCCAGCGCGCTGGCGGCGCAGGCGCTGCACGCCATCGGCGCGCCCCTGACCGACTATCAGAAGGCGCTGCTCGCCAGCCGCTCGCAGATCGTCTCGCTGAGCGCCAACGGCTACCGCGGCGCCGACGGCGTCTGCTACACCCTCGACGCGGAAGGGCCGTACCGCAGCCTCGTGGACGACCTGCGCGCCGTGCAGTACCTGAACTTTGCGCGCAAGGTGAACTAGCCACCTTGGGAACACGGTGCCCGTCTACGTGTTCTCAAGCAAAATCGGAAATGAGCGCAATGCGCTCAAGAACGGTGTGCCCCCTTGTAGACGCGCCCTCTCAACCAAGCACATAGCTGGTGTCTACAGACATATTTGCTCGCTTGCCATAGCGTCTACATCGAATATCGAGGCCCATTTACATTTCGAATCTGCGGAGAGGGGCGACGATGATGGCATGGCTGCGAGTTGTACAGGCCCAAATACGCGTGACGGCACGCAACAAGCTGCTGCTGGTTCCCATAGTGCTCACCATCATGGCATTGCTGCTCCCCGTGGCGCTCGCACTTCCTACGGGGGGAGCCTATATCGCCGGACGCGACGCCGTTGAAACACAACAAACGTTTCTGAGCGAACAGCTCTCTTCCGGTGCTTACCGCACCGCTCCAGCCAAACTGGTGGAACTGAAGCAACAGGAGGTCTCCTACCTACAGGAAGCTTTAGCGCTCCCCATCGAGGACGCAGCGGGGTACTTTTCCGCTCTCGCCCGTCGCGCGCGCACCGTGGAGAAGGAGCACGAGCACGGTTACGTCCAGGGTGCGGAAAACGAGTTGTCCTTCGCCGCCAATGCTCTGCTGCTTGAGCGCATCGCGCTGCTTGGCGCACCTGAAGTTTACGACACTGCAGCAGACATGCCCGCCATCTACCTGTTGGCGTTCTCCATCGGGTCTACGCCTTATATCTTCTGGTACCTCGTCCCAGTCGCCGTGATGGCAATCGCGGGACGGCGCTTGGACAGACGCCTCGTCTCTCAAGGTCGCATGGGAATACGAGGCTCTGCCTGCGCAACTGGTCTTGCCGGTGCGCTCGTATCCCTCGCATGCCTCCTCATATGCCTGATCATACCGTTTGTTATCGCATCGATGCGAAACGGAATGGGCGATCCCAGCTATCCCGTCGTTCTCATACGCGACAACACACTCGTGTCCACCACAGTCGGCGTGCAGATAGCTGCATTTCTCGCTCTACAAACTGCAATCTACATCGCGCTGTGCTCCATAGCCGCAGCCGTCCTCATGTGCAAAGGCGGATCTGTCGCCGCTGCAATCATCATGACGCTATTGATCGCCGCGCCGTTGTTTGAATTGTATTACGCGCACGATGTCCCTTGGGCCCCTCTGCTCACGTCTCTGCTTCCCACCTACCTGAACTCAGCGAGCGTACTTGGCGGCGCCTCGTATCTCAACACCTCGGACATCGCTCTCGTGACGGGAGCTGGCGGTGCCCATGCAATCATAGTGCCACTCATGTGGGGAGCTGCGGCGCTCGGTTTCGCCAACACCGTGTCGATGATGCCTTCGCAACGACGATGGGGCTGGTGCTCAGGAATCGGCGATCGTGCCATATCCGGCACGAACATCACGTCGCCTACCAGGGTTTTTGACATCGTGTTCGATACAGTCGCATATCGTCGCAATCCGATTCTCAATAAAGCACATGTGCAGATACAACCTGGCGAGATCATAGGGCTCATCGCTCCTAACGGCGCCGGTAAGACAACTCTGCTCCAAGCCCTCAACGGCACAGGGCATGCAACCGTCCGCGGCAGCCTCCAGCTCGGCGGCTTTCCGCTTTGTGACCGATCCACCATGCGCACGACGGTCTTTCTCCTCAGCGATAGCGAGCTACTATTCCCAGCCCAAACCGTCCGGTTCCATCTCGAGCTCACCATCGCCCTTTGGGAAACTAGCAAAAACGCGCGTGAAGAAGCAGAGCGTTTCGACCTGGCCGAATACCTGAATACGCCCGTACACAAGCTGTCCCAGGGGAATCGGCAGTTGCTCTTACTCTGTATGGCCTGCACAAGCAATGCGTCGATCCTGCTGCTCGACGAGCCCATGAATGCGCTGGACCCGCTTCACGTCGAGCTCGTGTCCACCGCCCTACGTGAGCACGCCACACGCGGTGCAATCGTGGTTATCTCATCCCACATGCTGTGGGATCTGGAGACCCTCTGCGACCGGACGCTTTTCATCGCAGAGCAGCACGTCATCGAGATAGGAGGTGAGACCAGCGGGAGCGACATAAACCTGAACGATATTTATCGACGCATCTATCAACATGCAACATGATGGGAGATCAAACATGAAGAAGAATGCAAGCAGGCTTCGCAGCACCCTAGCGACCATTATCGCTTTGACTGCCGTATGCTCCGCCACCATATCCCCCATTGCCGCCGCGTGCGCAGCAGAGCTCAACGCGCCCGCAGCCCAAGAAGAGACTATTTCCCCCCGAGCCATGAATGCCCAGGTCGTCGACACCTATATGTCATTTTCGACAGCAAACGACCCTTCAGAAAACATCGATAGGTATAATGAGACATATAAGCTAATTTATTTTCAAAACTCTTATGCACTCACTGGGACCCAGATAATTTACACATCTCTTGGAATAAGTCCAAACAACCCATTTGTGGTTGGATTCGAGACCAAGTATCGTTGCATCTATGACACCTGGTAAGTGCGCTCTCAATACGCTACGTCATCTCAGGGCCTGGCATTAACCGAAGAGGAGGTGTGCCTATCATGGGCGCACCTCCTTCTTGCACCCCTGCATGAATCGCCCAATGAGCAGCTTTCTGCCCTACGCCAGCATGACCACGCTGGCACTATTCGCCTGGCTTCATTGGCCCTCATAGGATGAGACAGTCATGGTCATCTATAGCCGCATGGAAATGACTCATCATATGCTCTGCTCACGCAGGCGGAAAGCCGCATCCACAAGCGCCACCTTAAGATCGCGGGAGGTATGGACATCGAAGTATCGAAACGCCTGATGGCGCGCATCATTTACCGTGCCAGGCGCACAGTTGAGCTCCTGGCAGATTTCTCTTCGAGACAAGCCGCTCGCAATGCCCACAGCGACATCCGCGTACAACGGGGTAAATCCACACCCCATGAGCACACCTTTCATGCGGCCCTTGAGCTGCGCGTCACGCATCGGTAGCTCATCAAGACGCGCGGCGCGACCACGCACACGCATGATGACTGCGGCCGACGCCGCCATCGCTCCCGCAGCCAGCGCGTCGATCACACCCGCCGCGACCCCATGCGCCGATGCCTGGGGAGCCGCCTGTAGGAGCAGCGCGATGCCGCTTCCCCAGCTCTGCGTACCCACAAGCGCAACCGATGTCATGAGACCTGCAAGCCCTCCGATGAGCACGCACAGCGCCTCTTCTAACGACTCCCCGCGCGCCGTATGCCTCGCCATCACAACCAGAACGCCAACGAACAATATGCACGAAAGCATAGACAACATGGTGCCGAGCGCAAACGGATCAGTCCGGCTCGTGTCCCATGTGACAATGAGCCGCCACAGTGACCTGAAGCCGCACGCCCCCACCAACAGATAGGCCACACGCCCCACAGCCCCCATGCGACGCATCGCGACAAACAACCTCCGCATGGCCATTCGGTCTTCTTGCCAAATCATAGAGGCAAGCGTTGCTGCACAGGCAACCGACAGCGCGCATGTCACCGTATCCATCACAATACCCCATGCGTTTCCCGATGCACAAAGGAATGCCACGAAAACCAGGGCAACGTATCCAGCGATTACAATTCGCAGCCAGGTTGCATTTTTCTCGCTCGGACCAGCGCCCTCCCCTTCAGACAGAAGAATGAACGCGTGCAGCACGGCGAGTACCATAACAAGGATGACCAACGAGAACATGGCGATCAGATCAAACGGCACGACATCAACCTGCGTGCCGGATGATAAGAATACGAGAAGCGGCCACAGCGCAATCACTGCTGCTGGGATCACCAAAAGCAGAACGGTCGAACGCCGTGCTGTCGCGCAACGCCCCCTGTCCGCGCTCCCATTCGTCCTTTCGCGGGAAGCACGGCCACCGAAGGCTCCTCGACCATCCGAAGCCTGATTCCTTATCTCATCGATCGAGCCCATTCCAAGTTTCGCCAGCGCCCGCTCTTGGTAGGTCCTCACCGTCGAAGCGGAGATCCCCAGAGCTCGCGCCGTCTCAGCAGATGTGTCACCTGCCATCCGGTGCCTCAACGTCTCGCATTCGCGCTCGCTGAGGCCTCGTTCCCTCCAAGACTCCACCTGCGCGGCGATGTGCGGATCGTCCTCGCAGGTATCGCCCGCCCGCGACGCGTCCGAAGCAGCCGTGTCCCCTGTCCTCGTCGCTCCGCCAGCTTGTCGCGCGACCATCTGACGTATGGCGCAACAGGCGAACACGATAAGGTTGACGGCCATCAAACCGACACCGAGAGCATCGAGCCGTCCGCGCGTCACTCCGTAAGCGGCAGACGAGATGCATATCGACGCCTGGCATCCCGTGAAGAGCCCGAGGCAGGCCAGCCGCCGTGCGCGCCAAGGCCCCACGCGAAGCAGGCACACCGCAAGCGGGATCGCCACCAGCAGCGCAAGACCGACAGGCGCCGCCGCGGGAGCGGTGGTATCGGTGCCGGTCGAAAGACGGACGACGTCAGCCAGCGAGACCGAAACGGGCATCTGGTCGATCACGAGTGTCCCGAAGCCCATCTCACTCCATAGCGCATCAAGCAGGTCGGGGAGCAACCTGTGAGCATCTGCCGCGCCCATCGTCAACAGGGCCACCGAAGCCGCGCTACCGCACAAAACCGCCGCCGCGAGCGGGGCGCGTCGACGACCGGGGGCGCGCCCGCCGCGGCCGAGCAGCAGGATGCAGAACTGAAGCGGCGCCACGATGGTCAGCGCCAGCACCGCGCCGCAGGCAACGACAGCGCCCGAGCCGTGCGCGTCCACGTTCCACAGCGCAATCAGAGCGACCGCCATGAGCAGCGCCGCCACCGCACTACCCCATGTGGGACGCACCCGGCGCGACAGGGCAAGGGCCGCCGCGACCAGCGCGGCGAGCACATCGACACCCGACAAGACGAGCATGCCGAGCAGCAGGCAGCCGGAGCCAAACGGCGCACAGGCAAGCAGGGCCGCACCCTTCACCCAGCACAGCGAGGCAATCGAAACAAGAACGGTCAACATCGTCACCACCCTCTCCCTTGCGGTCAACTCGCGGATTCATCGGCTCGTCGCGGTAGGATTCCGCGGATCTGGGCCGCAGTCCGCGCGACGACGGCATGATCGCCCGGCATCGCGCCCCGAGACGTGATGCCGACCACCAGCTCGTCGTTTTCGCACAGCGCGGGAAAGAAAAACGTGCATTCATCGGGTGCGTCCGCCACGGAAACCGGTATTCCGAGGCGGCGGCAGCGCTCGCCGATCGCACGATTGACCGACCGGTCATCGGTCGCCGCGACCACCAGCGCGCGGCCGTCCTCGTCGCCCGCCTCGTACGGGCGTCGGCGCACCTGGATCCCCGCACATGGACCCATGCTCTCCCCGGTGCGCGGGTCGATGACGGTCACCCGGGCACCGAAGCGTGCGAGCGCCTCCGCACGGCGTCTTCCCACCTCGCCCGCGCCGACGACGAGGCAATCGGCATCGACGAGGGAAACGAACAGGGGGAAGCGGCCGCGCGCGGCGGACTCCGTCTGAGAGGTGACACCCACTTGCCGCACCTTCGCGGGAGCTTCCCGCATATGCGCGACCGCCAGCCGGCAGAGCTCGGGCCACGCGCCGATACCCTCGTGGGCCACTGTCACCGCATATCCCGCCTGCTCGAAGCGGGCTCGCCAGGTGCCCTCGATATCGCGCTCGACGTGCCCCGCCGCCGTGAGCATAAGCGGCACAAGGCGCACCTCATGAGGCAGCGGGTCCTTGGCACCCAGCTGGGCGGCGATGTCCTCCATGGACGGCTCGCCCCGAAGCAAGCCGATGGCGATATCGTCGCGCCCGCGCATGCGCAGCGCATAGCCGAGAGCCAGATAGGCGAGCTGACCCGCCCCTTCCGCCCCATGCCCCACCAGGACATATGACGCGCCATCTCTGCGAGGCAGGCGATCCTCGAGAGCGCGGGCCACCGCCTCGACATCTGCCGCCGTCTCCATCAACGGGCGCGAGAGGCGCACCTCGTCGAACAGCGGTGCCTTCTCGTCCACCGCCTCCCGCACACCCCGGTATGCGCGCCCGTCGACCAGATGCGCATCGGCAACGACCGCGCAGCGCACGCCGTGCGCCCACAGCTGTTCGAGCGCCTCGGCCACATCGGGCACCCGCTCGCCGCGCGCTTCGAGGCGCGCGCGGGCCTTCGCGCTGGCATATGCCACGACACACGGGGCCCCGGCGCCCTTCTCGGCCCGAAACGCATCCTCGAGCGCACGCACCATCGCATCGACGCTGCGCCCGCGCGCGCCGGTACGCGACGTGCCGTACACCGCGACCACAAGACCCCAGCGATCCATGCCGCACCCCATTCCTCGTCCTGCTTTGTGACCACGATACCCCATTGTGCACCGGGGATGCATTGATCAAAGGAGCACGAGCCCCGCGGGACGACACGGGCGGCCCACCCACGGTACGCTATAGGCACGCCGCTCCATCGACGGTACGCTATGGGCACGTTTTTCGCCCGAAAGCGTGCCTATAGCGTACCGTGGATGGGCCGACGTGCCATATGCGTACCGTCGATTCGAGCAAAGCTGCGGGAGGGGCGAATTGGCCCGCGGTTCCCGAGAGGCGTACACTTGAATCATCAACACGAGAGGAGCGCCATGGAGAACACGACGGCATCGCCGGACGGTCGCGCCCGGTTCGAGCGCGTGGAAACGCCGGAGCAGACGCGCGCGCTCGCCGAGCTCGCCGGCACCATCTGGCGGGAATACTGGCCGACATATCTGGGCGAGGCCCAAACCGAGTACATGATCGAGCAGTTCCAGAGCCTGCCCGCCATCACGCGCGACATGGCCGAGCACGCCTACGAATACTGGCTCGTTCGCGCGGCAGACGACAACCGTATCGTCGGCTACACGGGAGGGCATGTCGAGGCGGAAACCAACCGGTTCTTCATAAGCAAGATCTACCTGCTTGCCCCCGAGCGCGGCAAGCACTTCGCGAGCGCGGTCATCGCGTTTTACGAGGACCTGTGCCGGACGCGCGGGCTCGATGCCATGTACCTCACGGTCAACAAGGGCAACGAGCTCGGCATCCGCGCGTACGAGGGCAAGGGATTCGCGACCATCGACGCCGTCGAGACCGATATCGGCGAGGGCTATATCATGGACGACTACATCATGGAGAAGCGTATCTCGTAGCGCATGAGGCCGTCTGCGACGGCCAGGGACCGATCGCATAAGTTAAGGGGCGCTAAGGAAATCGTAAGGGGACAGACGGGTAAAGGGCGAGTAACTGCCCTTCCCCTTGAATCGAGGATCCATGCACCGTCTCGCCCGTATCGCGCTTCTCATCACCGCTGCCCTGGCGCTGCTCATACCGACCGCAGCGCAGGCAGGGCAATCCTCAGCGATAGCCAAGATCGTCGACCCCAACACATCGGACGCATGGGGCGCGCTGTTCGAGGCGGGCGACGACGGCCTGTCGTTCTCCTCCGAGCAGGCCGGAAGGATCTGGGTCGACAAGACCGTATACGGATCGACCGACGAGGCGAACGCATCCGGCGTCCCCGCCCGGCTCGACGACGAGGCGCGCGGGTTTCTGGTCAGCCTCTCGGCGCTCTCCTCGGCGGTGTCGGTCCGGCACGAAAACGCCCTGGCCCACGACGTGGTGTTCGTCGTGAGCACCAACGGCATGCTCGCCGACATGACCTACGGCGGACGCCCGCAGGGAGCCTACCTCGCCGACGCGCTCAACGTGGCGATCGCCCGCCTCATGGCGGAGAACGAGGGCGCGGCGGTGCCCACGCGCATCGCCGTCGTGGGCTATTCCGCCGATGTCGCCACGCTCATGCCGCTCGACACCTACACGCCCGACAGCGACGGCCGCTACGTGTCGTTCGCACCGCGCGGCGCGGCGACGACGCCCGCGCTTTTGGTCAACGCCCGCGCGGACCATGGGTCCCGCACGACATCGATGCAGCTGCGCAGCGGATCCTACCTCCAGCGGGCGGTCCGCATCGCAGGCGACCTGCTCGTTCAGGCGGCAGGCGACGCGCATGCGGCCGAACGGAAGCCCGAGCTCGTCCTCATGGGCGTGCAGACGCCGCCGATGGCCCATGTCGACCTGGCCGATCCTCCGTCCTACACCGGCGACACGACCGGCTTTCTGGGCCCGCTGCCCAACACGCGCGAGAACGGTTACGGCACCGACGCGATGATGGCCACGCTGCTCACCGTGCGCGCGCAGCGGCGGCGCATCGAGGACGCTTGGAAGCCGACGGGACGAGACCTCGCGCTGTACACGACGGGGCTCGACGCCACCGCGACCGTCGAATACCTGCTGCAGACGGCCGAGGCGCAGCGAACCACCTCCCTCCCCGGATCGGGAGCCGCCACGGGCGTCGACCTCGCGCGCAACATGGCCCAAGCCGCCCGCGCCTACGCGGACGCCGCCGCGCGCGGAGACGCAACCGTGTCGCTCGACCTCTTCGGCTCGAGCACCTCGGGCCTCGTCGCAAATACCGTGGACCTGCCGTGCCTCCCCGATCTGCTCGACAGCGCGGACGGCTACGCCCTGAGCAGCGTCGACGAGTTCTTCTCCGCCCACAGCGCGTCCGCCATCTCCTGGGCGTTCAACTCCGCAATAAACCGCATGTTGGACATCGAGTACACCTCGCCCTCCCCTGCGGACACCGCCGGCGCGCGATGGGGAGAAAGCCGCCTGACCGTAGAGGACCGCATCGGCGCCGGCATGAACGTCTCGTCCATGAAGGGCATCGTGTACGGAACGCACCTGCTCGACGGCGCGCTTGCCGCACAGGCAGTCACGATCAGCATGAGCGACCCGTGGGACATCGAGGCCACGCACGAGTACGCCTACCTTGTCGACACGGTCAACGAGCGCTACGGCCTGGGGTACGACGCCTACAACCTCTTCTTCGACGCGTTCTCCGACGGCCAGTTCGCCTATCGCGGTGCAGGGGACTTCTCGAACCGCGCGTCGTGGTACGTCGACGCCGAGCACCATATGGTCGCGCACGGCAGCGCGCCCTACACGTTCGCCACGACCGCCGAAGTCGATGCCGTCCGGCAGGGAGATTGGGCGGATGCGGCTCCTGCCGACGTCAAAAGCCGCATCGAGGCCGCGCGCGACGCCGGCGCGACCGCCGTATGCGAGACGTGGTTTTTCATCGGCAACCTCCCGAACCAGTACACCGGCGGCGACATCGCGCTCTACGACGTCATCGTCATGGTGGAGACCGACCTGGAAACCGGCCGCCAGACGGTGCTCGCCTCTGTTCCCACCGACGCGCTGCCGGCACGGCGCGCGAGCGTGACCGTGCATGCCGACGGCAAGGCGACCATGGCGCTCGAGGACCCTGAGGGCACCTACCCGATCCGCCTGGTCTACGAGGTGGCGCCCACCGAGCGCGTGAGCGGCCTGCTCGACCGCATCGACGCGGGCGAAACCGTATCCGACGACGAGCTCTCCGAGGCTCTGAGCGAGCGGCCGCAGCACTCCGGCGGCGGCTCGAGACTGGTCTACGCGGGTTCGTTCTCCCTGGAAGACGGTCCTGAGCATGCTGCGGCCGGCTGCACCGCCGCAGCATACGTCGCGCCCACCAATGCGTACTACGCCTTCACCGAGCCCACGCCCCTGTTCGCCCTGGCGCCCGGCGCATCCGCAGACGGCGGCGACCCGCCGCAGGCAGACGACCTCATCCCCCTCACCTCCCTGCCCGAGGCGGGAGCGACGTATTACTTCATGCGCACGGTCTACAGCGCATCCCATATCGACCCCGACGGGGAGGCTGAGGCCACCGTCGAGCAGCGCATCATCCCCTACGTCGCGATCGCGGCTGCCGAAGACGGCACCACCCCCTATTTCACGGACGACGACGGCCAGGTCTGCGTCGCCGCCGGGACGCCCCGGTTCCGCGCCGCCGAGACCATCGGGTCGAGCGACAAGGCGCCCAATCTCACCGGGTCCGCCCCGTACGTGACAAAGCTCGCCGTGCAGGCCCACGAAGGCGGCCAGACGCGGCTTGCAGCGCAGATGGGAAATAACGGCGCCCTTGCCCTGCCTTCCGCCCAGGGTTCCGGCGATCTCACGGTCGAGGTGCATGTGCGCACCGCAGGCGCATCGGGCGATGGCGGCCAGGGCGCGTGCAGATTCCGCATCACGTTCACGACCGAAGCCGGCGCGGCGCTTGCGGGCCCCGTGGTCTGCACCGATCCCGTCACGCACGATCCGCAGATCACGCCGCTCGACAACGGCTCATTCGATCTGACGCTGGCGGACGGGGCCAGCGCCACGGTCGCGGATCTCCCCGCGGGCACCGGGTATCACATCGAGGAGCTGCCCGCAAAGGACGGCTCGACCTGGCAGTGCTCGCACGCCACGACCGTGGGCGCGCAGGACCCCACGCAGGCGACCGGAACCGTCGCGGAGGGGGCCGTCGTCCAGGACCAGACGGTCGTCAGCTTCACGAACGTCCCCACCTCGGGGCGCATCGAGATCTCCAAATCGGTCACCGGCAACGACGGCGACACGGCCCGCGCGTTCCCCTTCTTGGTGAGGCTGGCGCGCGAAGACGACCTCCCCCTTCCCTCGTCGATCCCCTATGAGCTCGACGGATGGACCCGGACGTCGGGTATCGCCGCGGTCGCGGACGACGGCAGCGTGACGCAGGAGGACGGATCGCCGTTCGCGCTGGCGGACCGGCAGCGCCTCACGCTGTCCGGCATTCCGCTCGGCATCTCCTACGCCGTCGAGGAGACCGACCCGGCCGGCCACACGGTCCATATCGACAAGACGAGCTCCGCCGCGGACGAAAAGGATGCCGGCGACGACTCGGCATCGGGCCTCGTCGAGCACGACGGGCAGCACGACGCGCTGGCCTTCACCAACGAGCGCTGGGCGTACGGCTCGCTTGAAGTCGCCAAGCACACCGTGGGCGGCGAGGCGGGGCGCGCCTTCGCCTTCACCGCGACGCTGACCGATGCCGCGGGCGCACCGCTTTCGGGCACGGTCTCCTACCGCATCGAGGGCGCTGGCGAGGGCGAAAGCCGTACCGCAGAGCTGCAGGGAGGCTCCTTCTCCTTTGAGCTCGCGGACGGCCAGACCCTCGTCGCCGACGATATCCCGCAGGGGACGGCGTATCGCGTCACGGAGCAGGACTACGCAGCGGAAGGCTATCTCGCCCTGCAGTCCGGCGCGACGGGGACCATCGACGACGAGCCCGCTCGGGCGACCTTCGCCAACATCAATGCCACCGGCGCGCTCGGCATCGCGGAGGTCGGCGCCGGCAACGCGCTCGAGACGGACAGATCGTTCTCGTTCGCCGTCACGCTGAAAAACCTGTTCGCCGCCAAACCGGCGACAGACACCGAGGTCGTCTTGCAGTCCACGCGCTACACCTCCTCCCAGGACACCGTCGAGGAGCCCTTGCGATTCGAGCGCGTCTCGGGCACCGATGACGGACGGGCGGTCGTCGAGAACGTCGCGCATGGAACGGGCGTCGTGATCGGGGGCCTTGCCCCGAGCATGGCGTTTTCCGTCGAAGAGCTCGACGCCCGCACCCTCGAGGACGCAGGATACCGCATCTACCTGGGGAGCCGACCGGATATCGAGAGCGGCGCCCAGCAGAACCCCTATGAGGGGACGCTCGCGAGCGGCGGGGTCACGCCAGTTTTCGCCGTCAACGTCCGCGACCTGTACGGCGCCCTTGCCGTCTCGAACAGCATCGAGGGACAGGCGGCGCTCGACGATGCGCAGGCGGGCCAGCGCTTCCTCTACACCGTCCACGCCCTGACGGCCACCGGCGCGCCCGTGACTGGCGCCTACGCATGGCGTGCGGAGGGTGCCGCCGAACCCGCCGACGGCTCGAAGGGGACCATGCCCGATGGAAGCCCCGCCCTCGTGTTCGATAACGGGTACGCCGCGTTCGAGATAGCGGGCAGCGGGACCATGCAGATCGCAGCCCTGCCCGCCGGGGGCTCGGTCACCGTCGCGCAGCGCGACGAGGCCGACTTCGGATACACCACCTCGCCCGCCTTGGAGCAGACGGCGGCCCTCGACCCAAACGGCACCGCGACGCTCTCCTTCACCAACGTCAAGGAGTACGAGGCCTGCGCGGCCTCCGTTCCCGCCTCCTCCACCCTGTTCGGGCGCGCGCAACAAGACGGAGAGTTTACCTACCGGCTCTTTGACGAACAGGGAGATCCCGTGACCGTCGACGGCGAGCCGGCATCCGCGTCCAGCGCCGCCTCACCGGACGGCGTCGCCTCCGCCCTCACGTTTCCGCAGCTCACCTATAGGAAACCGGGAACCTACTCCTATTCGGTGCGGCAGGCCGTCCCGGCAGACCCCGAGCCCGGCGTAGCATACGACGAGCGGGCGTTCGACGTGCGCGTCGACGTCACCGCCAACAGCAAGGGCGCGCTGTCGGCTCGCGTGACCACATCGCATGAGGGCGAGCCGATGGCGGCGGCATTCGAGAACCGCTATCGCACGGCAAGCGAGTCGGTCCCCATCGAAGGGACCAAGACCCTCGACGGCAAAGCCCCCGCCGCAGGCGCCTTCGCCTTCACCCTGCAGGAAGTCGATGCGAACGAAGAGGAGATCGGACCTGCGCTCACCTCGTACAACGACGAGGAAGGGGGCATCGCGTTTGGACCCTTCGAGCTGAGCGCCCCCGCCGGCAGCTCGGTGCACAGGACGTTCATCGTTCGCGAGAATATCCCTGAGGACCCGGAGCAAGGCATCGTCTACGACACGCGCGTCTACCGGGCAGAGCTCACCGGCGAGGCGGCAGATGACGGCGCGCTCGACGTCCATGCGACATACTCCGTTCGCGACAGCGGCACGGGGGGCGGCACGTGGCTGCCCTGCTCGGGCATCGTGTTCGAGAACCGCACCGCTCACGCACCGGAGACCCCTGACACACCGATCGACCCCGACACGCCGGTGTCACCGGATACGCCCGACACGCCGGACTCCCCTGACGAGCCGGGCAGCCCGGAGTCTCCCGATACGCCCGAATCGCCCGATTCTCCGGACACACCGGACACGCCCGACGGACCAAGCACGCCGGAATCCCCAGAAGAGCCCGTGACGCCGGAATCGCCCGACTCCCCCAGCTCCCCCGACACGCCGACTGCCCCGACAACACCTGCGGACCCCAAGACGCCGGCCGGGGCCGACGCCCCGCCTGAGGCCAACGGCCCAGATGAGCTCGCAAAGACCTCGGACCCTGTGTCTCCCTTGCATTTCATCTTGCTCATCACGGGCGGCATCGTTCTTATCACCTACGGGTCCCTCGTTCTGATCCGACACCGCCGTCGCTCGGATCGCTAGGCTCAGCCCCCTGTTCATTCATGAATGAACGGGGGGCTTTTTGACGTTTCCGCAGGATTCCTTTATTTGACCCACCTCCTCATTCATGAATGACGAATCGGATGGATCGGCCGCACCCGCATCAGGCGCCGCCCCCTCCGCCGAAGAACAGCGCGTGGGCATCGCCGGCATCGCGGCGCCCGAAGAACTCCCGGACCAAAGCGAGGCGCTCGACGGTCGAGGCGGCAAGCGGGGCGGGCAGCGCATCGGGCGCAAACCAACCGACCTCCAAGCTCTCCTCATCGCCCACGCGCGGCTCGGCATGCCTCTCGTCGACCGGTCGGCATACGAACAGCAGGTCGAGATACATCGTGTTGTCGCCGTTGGCATAGGTGATTACGCGGCTCGAAGCCTTGACGCTTGCGAGCTCCTCCGCCACGACTGCCACGCCCGTCTCCTCGAGGACCTCGCGCACCGCCGTCGTCGCCGGCTCCTCGCCCGGCTCGTTGATGCCGTAGACGAGTGCCCATTCGCCCGTGTCGGCACGACGGCCCATCAGGATGCGCCCGCGACCGTCCTCGACATACGCCGTGATGCCGATGAGCCACAGCAGGTCATGGCCGATCTTCTTGCGCAGCTGGACGATGAAATCGGGTGTGGGCATGACGGCTCCCTGCGATCGACAATGGGTACAACCCCATTGTATGCATCCACCTCGAAAGGAGAAGCTATGCCCGTCATCCGCGTCAATGCCTCGACCCCTATCCCCCGCGACGCGCAGGTCGAACTCAAGCAGGCGTTCGGCCAGGCAATCGTTGCGGTTCCCGGAAAGTCCGAACAGTGGCTCATGTGCCAGTTCGAGGAAAACGTACCCACTTTCTTTGCCGGAGACGACTCTGAGCCCGCCGCCTATATCGAGGTGAGCGTCTTCGCCCGCGGCGAGGTGCCGACGACCGCATGGGAGGCTTTGACCGAACAGATCACGCCCGTCGTATCGCGCACCCTCGGCATCGATCCGGCACGCATCTATATCAACTACAGCGCAAGCGCGAACTTCGGATGGAACGGAGGCAACTTCTAGGGAAACACTGATCGATTGCTTTCGCGACGGCCGCCACGGGGCCGGCCGGTGCAGAATGAATTGATCGGTGTTTCCCTAGAGCACTCCAGTTTGGAGCGCCTCGCCCTCCGACCTTGACGGCCGTCCGGTCCGACGCCCCGCACCCTGGAATACCCCGGTAAACAGGGATGCTGATGGGGCATACTCAGTACGAGCAGAAGGATTAAAGCCCTCCTGCGGAAGAATTTGTTGGTGGGCAACACCCACGCAGAACAACCGCCTCCGCATAAGGCGGTTGTTCCTTTTTAGGCATCACCCACCGAGAGTTATTTGATCACCAAAATCAAGATGATCACGAACGCAACGAACGTTGCAACAGTGCCGGCCGCCGAAAACGACCCTGTCCCAAAAAGTACCACCCGCGCGCTTCTGGGCTTCCATCGAGCGCCAGCGCCCTATCATGGATACATCAACGTTTGGGACGCGGCTCGCCTGCGCGTCCCGCACTGCAAGGGGGTATGCATGAGATACCTGATCGTTGGCGGCGTCGCCGCCGGCACCAAGACCGCAGCGAAGATCAAGCGCTGCGACCGCTCTGCGGACGTGCTCGTCATCACCAAAGGGCACGATATCAGCTATGCGGGCTGCGGTTTGCCCTATTACGTGGGAGGGGACATCGAGACCCGCGAGGCGCTCATCGTCAACACGCCCGAGGCATACGCCGGCCTCACCGGCGTGACGGTCCAGACCGGCCAGGAGGCGATCTCGCTCGATGCCGCGGCAAAAACCGTGACCGTCCGTTCCGAGAACGGCGAAGAGCGCGCCGAGGCATACGACAAGCTGGTCATCGCCACGGGCGCCAACCCGTTCATGCCGCAGGTCGGGGGCATCGACCTGCCCGGCGTGTTCGGCCTGCGCACCCCGGACGACGCGACCGGCATCCGCGATTACATCAAGGACAACGGCTGCCGTCGCGCCGTCGTCTGCGGAGCCGGCTTCATCGGCCTCGAGATCGCGGAGAACCTCATGGCCCAGGGTCTCCAGGTCACCGTCATCGACGCGATGCCCCAGATCCTGCCGAACGTGCTCGACCCCGAGATGGCCGGCTTCGCCACCCGTCAGCTCAAGGCGGCCGGCATGCGCGTGCTCACGGGCGCCGCGCTAACCGGCATCGCCGGCGAGACGCGCGCCGAGGGCGTCCAGACCGCCACCGGCACGCTTCCCGCCGACATCGTCGTGGTCGCCATCGGCATCCGCCCGGCGACCGCGTGGCTCGAGGGATCGGGCATCGAGATGGTCAAGGGGACCATCGTCACCGACGAGTTCTGCGCGACCAACCTGGCCGACGTCTACGCCGCCGGCGACTGCGCCATGGTGCGCAACGCCATCACCGGCAAGCCCGCCTGGAGCCCCATGGGGTCCACGGCAAACATCGCCGGCCGCGCGCTCGCCCGCACGCTCACCGGAACGCCCACGAGCTATCCGGGTGTGCTCGGCACCGGCGTCGTCCGCCTGCTGCCCACGCTGAACGCCGGTCGCACCGGCCTCACGGAGGCGGCAGCCCGCGAAGAGGGCTTCGATCCCGAGAGCATCGTCGCCGTCGTGGATGACAAGGCGCACTACTACCCCGGCTCCTCGAGCTTCTTCATCAAGCTTATCGCCTGCAAGAAGACCCATCGCCTGCTCGGCGTCCAGGTGCTCGGGGCGGGTACCGTCGACAAGGTCGTCGACATCATGGTCGAGGCGCTCTACCAGAAGCTCAAGGTCGAGGACCTCGACCTCATGGACTTCGCCTATGCGCCGCCGTTCTCCACGGCCATCCATCCGCTCGTGACGGCCGGCTACATCCTCGAGAACAAGCTCGCCGGTCGCCTGGAGTCCTTCACGCCCGCTCAGTACGCCGCAGGCGAGGCGGCAGACTACGCGGTCATCGATGCGCTGCCCGCACCCGCCATCCCCGGCGCCGAATGGGTCGACCTCACAAAGGTCGCAGGCGAGCTGCCCGGTCACGCCAAAGACGAGAAGCTGCTGCTCGTGTGTGCCAAGGGCAAGCGCGGCTACTTCATGCAGAACCGCCTCAAGGCAGCCGGCTACACGAACACGCGCGTGCTCGAAGGCGGCATCACGTTCAACGAGGTCAAGGTACCGCGCCCCGCGGGCAAAAAACTGCCCGCCGTCGAGATCAAGCGCCTGAAGGGCCTGGGCTGCCTGCAGGACAAGCGCTTCGACGATGTGTTCAACATCCGCGTCATCACCCGCAACGGCAAGCTGACGAGCGTCGAGCAGAAGACGGTCGCCGAGGCAGCCGAGACGTTCGGCTCCGGCGAGGTCACCATGACCACGCGCCTCACCCTGGAGATCCAGGGCGTGCCGTATGACAACATCGCCGCCTGCATCGAGTTTTTGCAGGACCACGGCCTGGATTCCGGCGGCACCGGCTCCAAGGTCCGCCCCGTCGTCTCCTGCAAGGGCACAACCTGCCAATACGGCCTGATCGACACGTTCGATCTGTCCGAGAAGCTGCACGAGCGCTTCTACGTCGGATACCATGGCATCGAGCTGCCGCACAAGTTCAAGATCGCCGTCGGCGGCTGTCCCAACATGTGCGTCAAGCCCGACCTCAACGACCTGGGAATCGTGGGCCAGCGCATCCCGCAGATCGACCTCGGGAAGTGCCGCGCCTGCAAGGTCTGCCAGGTCGTGAAGGCCTGCCCCATGGGCGACGCACAGGTCGGCCCGGACGGCAAGATCACCATCGATGAGAGCCTCTGCAACCACTGCGGTCGCTGCGTCGGCTCCTGCCCGTTCGGCGCGGTGACCGAGGAGCTCACCGGCTACAAGGTCTATATCGGAGGACGTTGGGGAAAGAAGACCGCCCACGGCCGTGCGCTCGAGCGGATCTTCACCAGCGAGGACGAGGTCATGGATGTCGTGGAGCGCGCCATCCTGTTCTTCCGCGACGAGGGCATCTCGGGCGAGCGCTTCGCCGACACCGTGGCGCGCCTGGGCTTTGAGTACGTGCAGGACAAGCTCCTGACCGCACCCATCGACAAGGAAGCCATCCTCAACAAGAACGTGGTGGGCGGCGCGACCTGCTAGCATACGGTTCACGCTCGCAAGGGGCGCCACGGGAAGCATATCCCGCGGCACCCCTCATATACCGCCCTCACAAGCGCCTACACCAGATCGAAAACAGTCAGCGCGCCTGCTGCCAGCAGCAAAACGGACAGGGCGACGTCGCCGACACGATTGCCGTACACCGCCTCGCCACGAGGACCAGACCAGATGACGTACACGATGTAGAGCATGAACAATACGCTCGCTACCATGAAGGCATCGGCAGCAAGAGGCATCCCGCCCGCGTCGCACAGACTCGCGATAATCCGAGTTACGCCTGCGCCCGCAAACGCACTATTCGCGCGAAACAACCGTCGGCGCTCTGAACCCTTCCGCTCCATCAACCGTGAACCTTTCGATCCCATCAATAAATCCCTGCGGAGTCAATTCCCGCTTGGGTCTGGTAAAGCACGCCATCATCGTCATACCATCTCTTCAGGATTGTGACAACGTAGATCCCGCCGTTAGGATCGTCTGGGACAGAGCCCAGAATCCAAACCGCCGCAACTGCGGCACCCAGCGCAACGTCTAGTGCGGGGATGCCAATGCGGCCGACAAAGAGGCTCGCAACATTTGCCGCAGTTGCGTAGGGCCCGAATATTGCCCGGATCTCAGCAAAGGATATTTGATACCTCGTATATGTTCTGACAGGTTGATTTACACGCTGAACAACATCTTCATCGCCATAGCTTTCTGGCTCCGATGACAAATACAGAGTCGCACCCGTGAAATCAGACGTCACCTTTCCAGTCTCCACATCAAAAAACAAATGATTGGATTTTCCCGTGGCCTCATCCTCAATGGTAACAGTGCGAACTCCGTCGGCTTCGGACAAGCTGATGATTTTCTTAGAACCATTATCGTTGATCGTTATTGAACCGTTCTGGTTCTCTCCAATCGAGATACCCGCAGAGCTGAGTATACTTTCATCATTCGACATACCAAACGCAGCGGCAACTGGAGAAACTCCCTGGAAGAATAACGCTGCCGTCACGATAGCCGTCATCAAACGCTTACCCTTCATCATCTTCCTTTCTCGCCTGCGTTTCGAACCAATCCAATTGAAGAGGTGCCCTATTGATTCAGTTTGAGCCGCACCCTTGACTCAAGAACCCAACATGCTGTCTGTTTCTTCTACATGGGACACATCTCCTTCATGGTGAATCTACATGTGCACCCACAATCACCTATCGCATGTGCTTATGAGGAATCGGAAGGGTGCATAGGCTACTGCAGCTTGCGCCAACAATACTGAAATGACACGGCATTTCGTATAGACAACCGATATGTAATATCGCGACAAGAGTGTCTACAGGGTTACCTATCCAGCTCACGTGCAAGAAGAGCGACAAAGCCCTCCGCGATTTTCACATCCAGAATCCCATACGCCTCACGTCGAGCCGAATGACTTGTTCCGAACGAAACATGCAAACGCTCAAGAATCTGCGACCCCATCTGGCCTCGTCCCAGAAACATGGCCGTCATACATTCACAATACTCCGCACAAGCGCCATTTGAGGAGCCTGCGACGAGTGCTATGTCACCGTCAGCATAAAGCGCCCAACTCGATGCACAGCTGCCATGAGCACGGGTACAATGGGGTCATAACAACGTCATCGCGAACGAAAGGACCCCCATGGCAACATGTGAACATGCCGCTGCGGCGGGCGGGCAGACCGCGCCGATGCAGTTCGAGGAAAACAACCTCTCCGAGGTCAAGCGCGTCATCGCCGTGCTGTCCGGCAAGGGCGGCGTGGGCAAGTCGCTCGTCACCGGCTCGCTCGCCGTCGAGCTCGCGCGCGGGGGCGCCAAAGTCGGCATCCTGGACGCCGACATCACCGGTCCGTCCATCCCCCGCATGTTCGGCATGGGCGACCGCCGCGCCCACGGCCTGGGCAAGCTGCTGCTCCCCGAGATCTCCGCCACGGGCATCAAGGTGATGTCGTCCAACCTGCTGCTGCAAAACGAGACCGACCCCGTGCTCTGGCGCGGCCCGATCATCGCCGGCGCCATCAAGCAGTTCTGGAGCGACACCTCGTGGGGCCCGCTCGACTACCTGCTGGTCGATATGCCTCCGGGTACGGGCGACGTGGCGCTCACGGTCTTCCAGTCGCTGCCCGTCGACGGCATCGTCGTGGTCACCAGCCCGCAGGACCTCGTGTCCATGATCGTGGCCAAGGCGGTCAACATGGCCGACAAGATGAACGTGCCGATTCTGGGCATCGTCGAGAACATGAGCTACGTGCAGTGCCCCGACTGCGGGCGCGCCATCGAGATCTTCGGTGAGAGCAAGCTCGACCAGGTCGCCGAGACCTACAACCTGAAGGTGCTCGACCGCCTGCCCATCGACCCCGCGCTCGCCGCCGCATGCGATGCGGGCACCATCGAAGCCGACCTTCCCGCAGGTACCCTGCCCCTCACGCTCGCGGCCGCCCGTGCCGTCGAGGCGCACGAGGGCGACGAGGATAAGCAGGCATAGGTGGCCGGCTCTCCCATATATGATGTAGCGATCATCGGCGGCGGCGCCTCAGGGCTCGCCGCCGCCCTGTCTGCAGGCAGGACAGGACAGTCGGTCGTCCTCATCGAACGCGATGTCGAGGTCGGCCTGCCCATCCTCGCCACCGGCAACGGCCGATGCAACCTGTCAAACGCCGACCTCGACTCTGCGCGCTACCGGCACCCCGGCATCGCGCGCACCGTCATGGGCGATCATCCCGAGGAGGAGCTCGCGCGACTCTTCGATTCGATCGGCCTTCTGACCTGCGAGATCGACGGTCGTCTGTATCCATACAGCAAGCGAGCCGACACCGTGCGCGACGCCCTGGTCGCCACCGTGGCCAAGCTCGGGGTCGATATCCGGTGCTGCGCCGAGGTCGAGCGCGCCGTGCACGATAACGCCGACGGATGGCAGCTCGAGCTCTCGGTTCCCGCAGGCCCGCTCCCGACGCCCAAAAAGCCCCCTGCGGATTTTCGCGCCCATCTGCGCGGGCTGCGAAAAGAACTCAAGCGCGCGCCGCGCACGGGAGAGCGCGTATCCGCCCGCCGCGTCATCGTCGCCTGCGGTGGTGCGTCTGCGGGCGTAGCCGGCCTGTTCGGCCTGCCCCATATCGAGGAGATGCCGGTGCTGTGCCCGGTCGCCTGCACGCCGCGGCCCGACACCACCACGCTCAGCCGCCTCGACGGGCTACGCGTCGACTGCCGTCTGTCGCTTGTGCACGACGGCACGCGCCGCTGGTCCGAAGAGGGAGAGGTGCTGTTCCGCCCGTACGGCATCTCCGGCATCGTCGCCTTCGATCTGTCGCGCCGCGTGAAGGCGGGCGACGTCATCGAGCTCGACCTGTTCCCCTCCTTCTCGGAAGGGGAGCTCATCGAACTGTTCGACAGGCGCTGCGCCGTCGCCGGCATGCCCGAGACAGCGGGCCCCGCTTGGTTCTGCGGCATGCTCGCGCCCGCTTTGGCGGCCCATGTCGACGCGGCCTCCGAGCACGCTGGCGGTCGGGGCGTCCACGCCTACGCACATGCCTGCAAGCATCTCGCCTTCACGGCAGCGGGGACGACGGAGCACGCGAGCGCCCAGGTGCGGCGTGGGGGCATACCGTTCGATGCGGTCGATCTGCCCGACCTTTCCGTCAAGCCCTCATGCGCACCGGCGCTTTCCGTCTGCGGCGAGGCCCTCGACATGGATGCGGACTGCGGGGGTTTCAACCTCGCCTGGGCCTGGCTCTCAGGCCTGCGCGCTGGCGCGGTGCGCCCATAAGGGGCTGGCCCCTGGACACGCCCTGCGATTGCGCCAGCCCCATCCAAAGGCCTCGCGCCGTCTCGTGGCGTGCAGAGGGGACGTTGCCTGCAGCGGCCCTACACGAGCCGACCGCTCTAGGGAAACATTGATTTATGACCTTCAAGCCCCGTAGGACGGGGCGGACGACCTCCGCGCATCGTGGAGCGAGGCCCTGCGGCAAGGCTCGGCCACTGCATCTACCAGGTCACCCTCTAAAAGGGCCCAGTAACTGTACCCAGAACTGCGAGAGAGAGCCGCCTGAGGGCACCTCTCTCGCAGTTCTGGGTACAGTTACTGGGTATAGTTAGCGGGTATCCTGTGGTTTCACCGATACCCGGGGCATATCGGAACATAAATCAGCGGTTCTCTAGGCTGCACCCGGCGTCAAACCATCTACCATGTAGCCCATGCACATCCCGATACGCGAAAGGCGCGCCATGCTAGAGATCACCCAGATTCCCGTCAGCCTCGATGCGGGAGCGACCGAGCAGGGCTGCCTTGACGCCTGCCGCGCCGAAGCGGCCCGTGTGCTCTCCTGCAGGCCGGAAGACCTCGCACATGTGGAGCTCCACCGCAAATCCGTCGACGCGCGCAAGAAGCGCGAGGTCCACTTCGTCCTCAGCGCGCATGTGAACCTGCGCACCCGCGCGGCGGAAGAGGCGGCGCTGCGGCGCCTGTCCGCGCGCAACGCCTCCCGGGTGCGCAAGATCGATGACACCCCGGTCAACTACCCCGCTCCCCTGCACGCCTCCCGTCGGCCCGAGATACGGCCCGTCGTCGTCGGTGCAGGATGCGCGGGACTGTTTGCCGCCCTCACGCTCGCCGAGGCGGGCCTGCGCCCGCTGCTTATCGAACGCGGCGACAACGCCGAGCGGCGCACGGCGGCCATCGACCGTTTTATCAAGACCCGCGAGCTCGACCCCGAAAGCAATATTCAGTTCGGCCTGGGCGGGGCTGGCACGTTCTCCGACGGCAAGCTCAACACGGGCACCAAGAACCCGCATCACCGGTTGATCTTGCAGACGATGGTGGATGCGGGCGCCGCACGCGACATTCTCTGGGACGCGAAACCCCATGTGGGCTCGGACGTCCTGCCCCTGGTCGTCACCCATATCGTCCGGCGCATCGAGCAGCTGGGGGGCGAGGTCCGTTTCCGCTGCCGAATGGTCGACATAGAGCGCACCGCCACAGGGGCACCGAAGGCCATCACCGTCGAGCAGGACGGGGGCGCGGGCGAGGCCACCGAGCGCATCTCCGCAGACCGCATCATCCTCGCATGCGGCCATTCGGCGCGCGACGTGTTCGAGCTGCTCGTACGTCGCGGATTCGCCGTCGAGCGCAAGACGTTCGCCATGGGCGTTCGCATCGAGCACCTGCAGGCGGATATCGACCGCGCCCAATACGGCCCTGCCGCCGGCCACCCCGCCCTCGGGGCCGCCCCCTATAAGCTGGTGGCCCACATGCCGAACGGCCGCAACGTCTTCACGTTCTGCATGTGCCCGGGCGGCGAGGTCGTCGCCGCAGCCTCCGAGGCCGGCGGCGTTGTCGTCAATGGGGCCAGCCTCCACGCCCGCGCGGGCGTGAACGCGAACGCGGCGCTGCTCGTCAACGTGAACCCCGACGACCTGCCGGGTACGGACCCGCTCGCAGGCGTCGAGCTGCAGCGCCGTTGCGAGCGCAGGGCGTTCGAGATGGGAGGCGGGGACTACCGCGCCCCCGCGCAGCTCGTCGGCGACTTCCTTTCCGGGCGCGAAAGCGCACGAGCGGGCCGCATCCAGCCCACGTATCCCCTCGGAGTCACCTGGACCGCCATCGACGAGGCGCTCCCTTCGCACATCGTCGAGACGCTGCGGGCCGGCATCCCCGCCCTCGGCAAGAAGCTGCGCAGCTATAGCGACGACGAGGCCGTGCTCACCGCCATCGAATCGCGTTCGAGCTCGCCGGTCACCGTCGTCCGCGACCGCTCCTGCACCGCCCTGGGCGCGCCGGGCATCTACCCGTGCGGAGAAGGCGCCGGCTACGCGGGTGGCATCATGAGCGCCGCAGCCGATGGCATCCGTTGCGCCGAGGCGCTCATCGACAGCCTGTAGCGATGGGTTAGTTGGGGACGCGTTCGTTTTAACCCATCTGTCGGGCCGCCTCCGTATCCACAATATCCAACAGGAACCAACGAAAAGGGCCCCGCCGCGCTTCGCGACGGAGCCCTCACCATGCCAAGATCGAATCTGAAGCTACGCGCGGTCCCTGCCGAACAGGCGCACCGGAGCCGCAATCGAATCCTCGACGGAGCCGACGCCCTGCAGAGACACCGCGCCGTAGACAAAGCCCCATGCGGCGACGAAAAGCATGAGCGAGGCGACTCCCTGGGCACCCGAGACGCCCGCGAAGCCCATCGCCAGCGCAAGCGCCAGCACGGCGACCACGACGGCCACGCACAGGGCGACGACCCAGCGGCCCGCGCCCATGCGGTCCATCTCAAGCGAGACGGCGACCAGGTACAGCGCCGCGAACACGCCCGCGAATGCGAGGACGCCGGCATAGTCGCCCATGGTCGTCGGGAAGAACAGTCCCCAGAAGCCGAGCGCGAACATCGCGACCTCGAATGCGACCTCGACCCACGAGAGCACCCAGGTGCTCTTGGATGCGAACGAGCCCACGAGCGACAGGGCGCCCGCGACGATTCCGCAGACAGGAAGCGCGCTGATCACGCCGTCCAGCCCGCTGCCCGCAACGCCCAGCACGCCCGAAGCGGGAACGACGAAATTGTATGCAGCCATGATGAAGCAGCACGCGGCCATGACGACGAGGTTCCACTTTGTCTGCAGAAGGTGCTGCTTGACGCGCCCCAGCAGATCGACGGTCTGATGTCTCATCGGTTACTCCCCCCCATGTATATCCCTGTGGTGAAGTATACCGCAGCCTAAAGGAAACGCCGATGGATTAGCCCCGCGGAATGCGCACGCCTATTTCTTGAAGCGCGCTCCCTGCCTCTTGCGACCGCCGCCGAATGCGGAACCCTTGCGCACATTTTGCCTCAGGCGGTCGATGATCTCCTCCTCGCTGCCGCCCTCGACAAGCGCCTTGAGGTGCACGAGCGCATCGCGCAGGCGCGCAGCCTCCTCGAAATCCATCGCCTCGCTCGCGCTGCGCATGTCATCCTCCATCGTGGCGATGATCCGCGCGATCTCATCGGACGGCAGGTTCGCGAGCTCGTCGGCAAGTTTGGCGCCGGTCGTCTCCCCCACGGTCTCTCCGCCCGCATCCTCGCTGCCCGCCGGGGTGAAGAACGCGCCGTGCCCGAGCGAGTCGCCGCGGCTGCGGTCCTTCTTGCCCACCGTCTCGGTCGCCTCGGCGATGAAGCTCGAGATGTCGTTGATCGCCTTGCGCACCGTCTTGGGCTCGATGCCGTGCTCCTGGTTGAACGCCATCTGGATCGTGCGGCGTCGACTCGTCTCGTCGATCGCCTCGCGCATGGACTCGGTGATCGTATCCGCGTACATGATGACCTCGCCGTCGGCATTGCGCGCCGCGCGGCCGATCGTCTGGATCAGCGACCGACGATTGCGCAGGAAGCCCTCCTTGTCGGCATCCAGAATGGCGACAAGCGACACCTCGGGCAGGTCCAGGCCCTCGCGCAACAGGTTGATGCCCACCAACACGTCGATCTTGCCCTGGCGCAGGTCGCGCAGGATCTCGACGCGATCGAGCGTCGCGGTATCGGAATGCATGTAGTTGACCTTGATACCCGCATCGAGCAGGTGATCGGTCAGGTCCTCGGCCATGCGCTTCGTGAGCGTCGTCACGAGCACGCGCTCATGGCGCGCCGCGCGCTCGCGGATCTCGTCAAGCAGGTCGTCGATCTGCCCGCGCACCGGACGCACGTCGATCTTGGGGTCGAGCAGGCCCGTCGGGCGAATAATCTGCTCCACGTTGTTCTGGCTCACGCGCAGCTCGTAGTCGCCCGGCGTCGCGCTCACGTAGATGAACTGCGGGATGCGCGCCTCGAACTCGTCGAAGCGCAAGGGCCGGTTGTCGAGCGCCGACGGCAGGCGGAACCCGTGCTCCACGAGCGTCACCTTGCGCGAACGGTCGCCTTCATGCATACCTCGAATCTGAGGGACCGTGACGTGACTCTCATCGATGATGCACAGCATGTCCTTGGGGAAATAATCGATCAGCGTGAACGGCGGCTCGCCCGGCTTGCGCCCATCGAGATGGCGCGAGTAGTTCTCGATGCCCGTGCAGAACCCCATCGTCTCAAGCATCTCGAGATCATAGTCGGTGCGCTGTTGCAGCCGCTGGGCCTCAAGCAACTTGTCGGACGCCTTGAGCTCCGCCACACGGCCCTCGAGCTCCTCTTCGATGGTCTTCAGGGCGTGCGTTACCTTGGGCTTCTCGGTCACGTAGTGCGAAGCGGGCCAGACGGGGATCGCATCGTACTCACGCAGGATCTCACCGGTCACCTCGTCGATCTCGGCTATGAGCTCCACCTCGTCGCCGAAGAACTCGAAGCGCAGCGGGTGCTCCGCATACGGCGGGTACACGTCGACCACGTCGCCGCGCACGCGAAACGTGCCGCGCGCCAAGTCGTAATCGTTGCGATCGTACTGGATATCGATCAGCGCATGGATGAAGTCGTCGCGCTCGAGCGGATCCTTCTTGTCGACATTCGGGGCCAAGCCCGCATAGTCCTCGGGACTTCCGATTCCGTAGATGCATGAGACCGACGCCACCACGATCACGTCGCGACGGGACAGGAGCGAGGCCGTCGCCTGATGGCGCAGCATCTCGACTTCCTCGTTGATCGACGAGTCCTTCTCGATATAGGTGTCGCTCGACGGCACATAGGCTTCGGGCTGATAGTAGTCGTAGTACGAGACGAAGTACACGACCGCGTTGTGCGGGAAGAACTCCTTGAGCTCACTCGCGAGCTGCGCAGCAAGGGTCTTGTTGGGTGCCATCACGAGGGTCGGTTTGCCGAGAGCCTCGATGGTCTTGGCCATCGTGAAGGTTTTACCCGAGCCCGTCACGCCCAGGAGCACCTGGTACCGGTCGCCGTCCTCCACGCCCTTAACCAGCGAGGCGATTGCCTGCGGCTGGTCTCCTGAGGGCTCATAGGGGGAAACGACCTCGAATTTGGCCGCCTCGCCCGCCATGCCGAACCGCTTGAGCTCGCCTCCGACGCGCTCGACCTCAAACTGCGACATGGGTACTCCCCTCTTCGATCGACCTACAGGAAGCTGTCGGGATACAGCTCGCGATACCGCTCGTGCGCCGTCGTGACGCGAGCGAGATACGATTGGGTTTCAGGGAACGTGATGGCGTCGGAAAGCTCATCGCCCGTCTCCGTCCAACTGTCCACGTTGCCCATGCCCGCATTGTACGCCGCGATGGCATGATCGGTCGCGCCGTTGAAATAGGAAATCAGGTACGAGAGGTACGCGCAACCGATCTCGATATTCGTCGCAGGGTCGTCGAGATTCGAGGAATCGTACACCCCTCCGTCGACAAGCCCCTTCACGACCATATCATGCGCCGTCTCGGGCATGAGCTGCATAAGGCCCTGCGCGCCCCTGTCTGAGCGAGCCGTCGGGTCCCAACCCGATTCGGTCTCGATGACGGCGGCCACGAGATACGGATCGACTCCGTGGTTGGTCGCCGAGGTGAGGATGTCCTCCTCATAGCGCAAGGGATAAAACATCTGGAACAGCTGGGCGGGAGCATAGGCATAAGCCCATGACGCCACGCCGAACAGCAGCACGATCACGATGGGTACCGTGCGATACCAAGCGAACAAGCGAGGGCGGCGCGTCATTGGGTGACCTCCTGGGCGGAAAGCAGATGACGATCAGCAAGCCACTGATCAAGAGAGCTAAACAGGCTATCATCTCCAGCGGTATTGTCAATCACGACCTGCGCAAGGGCGCACAGCTCCTCCTCAGAAGGCTGGCAAGAGGCGCGCTCGTCAAACGCGAGGCCGTCCATGCCACGTTCGATAGCCCGTTCTCGACGGACATCCAAGGGAGCCGTTATGGCGATGATCTCATCAGCCAGCCCGAACGCGTCGGTGAATGCAGATGCCACCGATACCTCGACGACAACGAGCTCGGGATCAGGAGCCGTTACGGTACAGCAGAGCGGCGGAAGCAGACGCAAGGACAGCTGCTCGATGAGAACAGGATGAACGAGTGCGTTTAAGTCGGCCGAATCCTCAGGGGTAGCGAAAGCAACCCGTGCAAGCTCCCTGGTATCGATACCTCCATCAGGAGCAAGGACATCGTATCCGAATCGCTCAGCGATATCGAGAACCAGCTGAGATCCCGGCACGTAGAGATCTTTCGCCATGGCGTCAAGATCGATTCGCAGAGCCCCACGCTGCTCAAGGTAGCGAGTGGCGCATGATTTACCTGAGGCGATATTGCCGATAACGAATGCAGTGTACATATACTTCGTTTCTGTTGCGTTGAACTGCGTTATGTCGATTACCGCATATCAATGTAGCAGAACAAAAGCCGAGAACCAAGCGCGAGCCGCACGGGCTAAACCTATACAAAAAAAGGGGGAGGGCCCCGCGGGAACATCCCGCGGGGCCCTCCCCTGCGACGAAGCGCCGT
>DGYMJ06203__coassemble_352_pt1 | contig 39962 bp, 31 predicted proteins | sample DGYMJ06203__metabat2_high_PE_015 | metagenome-assembled genome bin DGYMJ06203
GCGCAGCCGGCGGCCCTCGTTTGCCCGATTGGTGAAAACTACATTAGCGGTAACAGTCGAGCGTGAGCCTCGGGTAGGCGCGCCGCGCGGCGAGCGGGGCGGCCTTCGCCCTCTTCGAGCCCTTCATCTTCCGGCCTCCTTGCCGGGGCCGCCGACCGGCCCCACGCCCCAAGGATTCCAGAACCCAGCGCAACGCGTTGCGCTGGGTTCTGGAATCCTTGGGGCGTGTTGCACTGAGGTTGAAACTCTACGTTCCGGCGGCGTTTTCCGGCGCTCGAGAAAAAGTTGAAATTTCCGCTTGCATTCGCCGCGCGCGTCCCGTATAGTATCTCTCGCACCGCGGGGGCGTAGCTCAGCTGGGAGAGCGCTTGACTGGCAGTCAAGAGGTCAGGGGTTCGATCCCCCTCGTCTCCACCCTCGAATTTCTAAGAGCCTCTACTTCGGTAGGGGCTCTTTTTGTTACCGCCCTCGGGGGATCGAACCCCGTTCGGGACGCGGGCGCAAACATCCCTCACGCGCACAAGTTCGCCCCAATAGACAACCCGCGCAATCCGTTAACGGCAAAGTGTTCGTTCGTGCGAACGGAGTTTGCTATGCTTCTTCCAGGCAAGAGAACGGTCGCGTGTGCTCGAGGCGACCGCAAGGGGGAACGGAACCATGAAATACATGACGGTGAGCGAGGCCGCGCGCCGATGGGGTGTATCCGAGCGGCTCGTGCAGCGCTATTGCTCCCAGGGCCGTATCGATGGGGCAGAACGCTTCTCCCGCACCTGGCGCATCCCCGAGGGCTCAGTGAAGCCGGGAGACCCGCGCATCGCCTCGGTCGACCCGCAACCCGTGCCCAAGCGTCGAACCCCGAGCACGTGCGCCAACCTCATGCCTCTGATGAACGCTCCCTTCAAACCCGGCCACGCGCGCTCATACGCAGACTCTCTCGAAGCGGGGGAGCGTCGCTACGTCGCGCTTGCCGAGCTCGCCTACTTTACCGGGGACGCCAGGCGCGCAGCCGAGCTCGCCCGCAAGAACCTTACATCTCCAGATCTCGAAATCAGGCTTTCGTGCTGCTTGATCTTCTCGTATGCAAGCCTTGCGCTGGGGGAAATCGATGAGGCGCGAACCGTCTTGGAGCACGCGATGAAATCCCTGGCCGCAAGCAAGGTGCAAGGCTATGACGGCTCTTTGAGCGCCACAGCCGCTTTCATCACGCGGACCGCCTGCGTCTTGCTGCACCTTCCCGATCCGGAGGGGCTTCCCTCTGCCCGCGAAACGCTTCCGCTGCTGCCGTCCGGTCTGCGCATGTTTTCCTGCTATGTCGAGGCTCACCGGCTCTACCTGGACGGCCAGTACGAGACGAGTCTCGGTCTTGCCCTCGGAGCATTTGCCATGATGGACGAGGTCTATCCCATTCCGGCCATCTACCTGCACCTTATCGCCGTCATGGACCTCATGACCCTACGTCGCGTCGAGGATGCAAAGCGTCATCTGCTTGCAGCATGGGACCTTGCCCGACCCGACGACCTCATCGAGCCGCTAGGCGAGCATCACGGCCTGCTGGGCGGGATGCTTGAAGCGGTCATCAAGCCATCTTGGCCAGATGATTTTCGGCGCATCATCGAGATCACCTACCGCTTCTCTGCCGGCTGGAGACGGATCCACAACCCGGATACCGGCGAAGAGGTGGCAGACAACCTCACGACCACGGAGTTCGCTGCGGCCATGCTTGCTGCGCGCGGCTGGACCAATCGGGAGATAGCCGAGCATCTGGGCGTTTCCCCTAACACGGTGAAGAGCTTCATCTCCATCGCATTGAGAAAGCTCGGCGTCAAAAGGCGTCAAGACCTCGCCGCACACCTCCTCCGCTAGCGATGAATGCAAATCGGGGGACGTACCTGTTGCGTGCACAAATGCACGCAACAGGTACGTCCCCCGATTTGCACTACCGACGGTACGCTATAGCACGCCGCCCGAGAAGCCGCCTAGGCCGTTTGTCCGGCAGAATACGCCACAACCGACCCACCCATTTTTCTTCTCAAATGGGTGATGGAGGATTCTTCCAGATATGAAAATATTGTTGAGGAGCCCAGCGCTGCAGTCGGGCTGCGCGGGGCCTCCCGTCATATCGACACGGAAGGAGTAACCATGAGAAAACGGTTCCTCGGATTGCTCAGCGTGCTGTGCGCCCTGGTTCTTGCAGTCGGCTTCATGCCGGCTCGCGCGCAAGCAGCAGAAGCGGAGAGCTATGTCGCGCTCGGTGACAGCATCTCCACCGGCTACGGCCTAGCCGACCCTGCCACTGAGGGCTTTGTGAGTCTCGTTACCGATCAGCAGGGGTATGACACCACCAACCTCGCTGTCGACGGCGCCGCGTCCTATGAGGTGTTGGCCCTTGTCACCGACGTTGAGAACGCCTCGTACCCTGCGATTGCCGGAGCCGACGTCATCACCATCTCTGTTGGCGGCAACGATCTGCTGAACGCCCTGTATATGTATCTTGCCGACCAGTACAGCACCATGCTCGGCGTGCCCGTCACCCCTGAGCTGATCGCAACCGCCCTTGCCGCCGAGGACCCCGATCCGGACATGGTCGAAGCGCTGCTCCCCCTTATCGAGCGGTTCGCTACCTCTCAGCAGGCTGCCGACGCGCTTGCATCGTTCTCCCAGAACCTCACCGGTATCATCGGCGCGCTCAAGACCGCGAATCCCGATGCGACCATCCTGGTGCTCAATCAGTACAATCCCTTCAGCTTCATCGATAACCCTGACGTCGCACCCATTAACACCGCCTTCGAGACCGCCGCGAACGCCCTGAACGGCATCATCTCCGCCGGAGCGGGCTCGAGCACGTACACCGTAGTCGACGTGTACGGAGTCCTGAGCGATGCCCAGAACAATCCGTTCAACGCGTCGTTCGCCTCTATGACCGACTTCAACCTCGACATCCACCCCAACGCCCACGGCCATCAGCTCATCGCCGCCGCCGTGGATGCCGCCATCGATATTCTCACGCCTGAAGACCCCGATCCGGAGCCCGGCGTCGGCTTTGTCGACGTCCCTGAGGACGAATGGTTCTACAACGCCGTCATGTGGGCCGCAGCCACCGGAACCATGACCGGTTATGACGACGGCTCCAACACCTTCGGCCCCAACAACCCCATGACCCGTGCCGAGATGGCAACGGTGCTCTACCGCATCGCCGGCGAACCTGCCGTCGACACCTCCATCCTGCCCGACGACTGCGACCCCGAGGAATGGTACGCCGCACCTGTAGCCTGGGCGCTCACCGTCCACGTGTTCAACGGCTATGACGATGGCACCTTCGGTCCCGACGCGTGGCTCACGCGCGAGCAGGCCGCATGCGTCCTCATGAACGCCGCGGCGATACTCGGCGTCGACGTGACCCCGCGCACGGATCTCAGCACCTTCCCCGATGCCGACGCCGTGTCCGACTGGGCAGCTGACTCCCTGTCCTGGGCCGTGGCCTCCCACATTATCAATGGCTATGAGCTCGAGGATGGCACCCGTGAACTCCAGCCTGGCCGCGCCTGCACCCGTGCGGAGCTTGCAGGTCTTATGATGAATCTGCTCGCCGGCGAGTAACGTCTCTGCCAACGCCATATCGCGATTCCGCCGCCCCGATCGAGCTGTCCGGTCGGGGCGGCTTTTATATCGACGACATAAAGCTTAACCATACCCGTGCCAACAGGGGGTCAATGACACATAGTGGGCAATTCAGCACGCTAAAGGGGGTCCGCTGAGGCTGTTAGCGTGCCATTTTGCCCACTTTATGTCATTGACCCCCTCTACGCACTTCACAGCATCACCCATATCAATTGTTAAACGGGTGATGCGCAAATGCGTTGTGGGCGTGAAAATGATACCGACAGTCACCATATTCGAGGGGGATGACGAAATGGGCATGTCGATACGCAGAATCATTCGAACGCTCGCCATTGTGCTGACGATGATCGTCTGTGTTCCGAACCTTGCGTTTGCCGCGGGCGGCTCGGACAAAGGGTATTCCGTCTCGACCGACTGGGTCTCGGGCACCACAACGTATTCGTTTACACGAACTGACGATGTCAATTCGATTGTCGCCAACGTCGAAGGCGATACCATCCTCGATTTTTCCAAGGTAGAAGGGAAGTCCCAGAGAAGCCTTCTGGTGACCGTCAAACCACAAGCTGAGGGTTCAACGGTTACGGTCATTGGCGATCCGAATATCGAGCACTATGTGAATATCGCTGTTGAAGGCACTGACACCCACCTCGTGCTAAAGGATTTCCGCACTACCTCCTATGTGAGCTTCAGCAGCGCGACAGGTTCACCGTCATTGGTGTATGACGGAGTGTGCGCGCTCAATCTGCTGTTCGCAAACTCGGGAATCGAAACCCTCGAGATTAAAGGTTCCAGCCCGACCTCACACCTTGACTTTGGGTCCACATCCGCTGAGATCGATCTGATATTGTCGGGCAACATTTCACTCAATGGCTCTGTTTCGTGCGACAAGCTCACTGTCTGCGACGCAACGATCGTTTGCACAGATCCAACAGCAACCAACGACTATCGCAACGTTATTGCAAATAAGATTCACATCGAGAACACAACAATCAATGACATCAGCTCGATTACCTCATTTGACTACTTGACAAGCGATGATTCTCAGGACGAGTTCTCCACGTCGTCCATTGCCATCAAGAACTCGACGATAGTGTTCAACGCGAACGTGTTCGAGGGGAACACCGGAACCGCGGTCTTGGGCAACTCGCACACCATCAACATCGAGGGCAGCACGGTATACGGAATCAACGCGAACCTCACCGGTTGCCTCGGAGGAACCTTCCAGAAGATCATCATCAAAGACTCTGAGGTTCATGCAAGGAGCAGGAACTCCGCCGCAATAGGCCCAAGCGATACGTTGTACAGCCGGTATGATGAAATGGGCATCAAGAACCCGTCCATCACGATCTATAACAGCGTTGTCGAAGCGGCAAGCACGTATGGCTCAGCCATTGGCATGCCGTGGATCAATCCGAGCAGCTCGACATCGATAGCTGACGCGTGTCATCTCAGCATTTCCATTTCCGGATCAAGCAACGTCACCGCGACGAGTATCGCATCCGCCGCCATTGGATCGGGGGCGGAAGTTTATACGAATAAGGTGCCCGAAGACGGCGTCGAGATTGAGGTCGGTGCCGGAGATATCACGTGGGGAGGGACTTCGAGCCTGAGCCTGCTCAGTTCGATGCTGGATCTCTTCGGTATCAACAGCGAGTCAGAAGCGGAGACCGATATCGTCGAGGCTTCCGGTCTGCGCGATGAGTGCTCGGTCACCATTTCCGGCACACCGATCATCAACGCGAAGTCGGGTTCCATGGCCATCTATGCGGGCAAGATATCATCCCCCGACACCAACGTGGTCCAGACGACGATGGTGCTCGCAGACGCCTCCGGAACGTACGCTCCGTACGCGATGGAGACGCCTGGAGCCGTGACAACCACAAACGGAACCAAGATCGGTGAACTCGGCTACGGATATGCATCTGTGGCCACAACGGATATCGGCGCTCAGGATGGAGCTCTGAAATATGGTGATGAGGAGCTCACTAACGTCGACACTGGCAACAATGACTTCACCATTTCCGGATCGGGCATCGAAAGCTTCTACGCAACTCCCACGCTCAGCATCTCAGGTAATATCGAGCTGACGGACGCAAGTGGTTCAGCGCTTGAGGGCACCGTCACACCTGGTACGACGCTTAAGGTCAATCTAAACGGATTGAAACCGTCTCAAGCAGCGCGTACTGCGAATGACGGATCATTTGATGGCCTGACGTTTACGTGGTATCGCAATGGACAGTCCATCGACGGCGCGCTGAAAAACACCTACTCGCTGACAGATGGAGACAAGGACGCCATCATCAACTGCGTTGTTTCCGGCAAAGGTTTCTTCAAGGGAAGCGTTGCCAGCGATGCGGTGGTTGTATCGAGCGCATCGACAGCTGCCGCCCCGAAGCTTGCAAGTCGTACCACGTCCAGTATCACGCTTCAGGGCGCTGGCGAAGGCTATACGTATCAACTCGTAGGGGAGAACACCTCGTGGCAGACGAACACCACGTTCAGTAACCTGAAGCCGGGAACCTCGTACGTCTTTGTCCAGAAGAACGCATCGGGCATCGTCAGCACCCCCGTCACCTTCATGACGGTATCTGAGTCTCCTAGCAAATCTGCTTTTACCATCGATAATGTAAACGAAACCCTGTCGTTCCCCGCCGGTGTCAACCTTTATTCAGACAGCGATTGCACCTATCAGCTGAATGGAAACTCGTCCAAGCTCAGTATCAGCATCTCCGATCTGATCGGCGACACCCAAAAGAGTGTCTATGCTCGGTATGCGACCGCGGATCCCACCGATTTGCAGTCCGTTACCGTAATCACCATTCCCGCGCGCCCTGCAGCTCCTGCGCTTGAAGGGCTGACACCCATGGTCACTTCGACAAGCATCTCCTTCACCGGCGATTCAGACGTATCATATCGCCTGCTAGCAAATGGCGCAGAAGTCAAACGCGTCGATGCCGGTGGAACCCTTGCCATCACGTTCGACAACCTCAAGCCCTCCACTGCCTACACGCTCCAGGCACGCTGCGAGGCCAGTAACTCTGGTTCCGGAAACTTCCGCTCAGCCATCTCCTCGATCGATATCATCACGGCCGCTACTGCGCCCGAGGCACCCGCGCTCTCTGCCAGCGCACGGCGCGACGGAGAAGGATACGAGTCGGTTACTGTCGGCTTCTCGTGGACGATGGCCAACACGAACGGTGCCACCATCGGCGGCTATACGATTCTTGCCAAGCAGGCAGACGGCGCCGAAAATCCCATCACGATCGCTTCCGTTGATGCCGACGAATCGTCGTATGAGACGAATACGGCAACGATCACCGACCTCGTACCCGGGCAGACTTACGAGTTCTGGCTGCAGGCAGCATGGAGCGCCAGCGATTCCGCAGAGAACGGCACCATCGAGTCCAACCAGATGACCATCACCCTTCCCAACCTGCTGCCCGACCCGAGCGATTTCAAGATCGGATACGTCGCGGAAACGCTCACGGTGCCCGACGGCGTGAACCTGTATGCTGATAGCGCCTGCACCGAGCAAATCACACTCGACGGACAGCACACCGCATCGATCACGGCCTACATCGCGCAAGCCAATGAGAATCCGAACAGTCTCTATGCCCGCTATGCATCAGCCGACGGTGACACCGAGGCCGTGACCGAGATCGAGATTCCTAAACGTCGCCCGGTATCTCTGGATGACCCTCTTAGCCTCAAGATTACCTACGAATCAATCTTCATAGTTGAATTAGCATATGAAAATGCGCAGTACGAGCTGATCTTTGCCGGCAATACCATTAATCCAACAGAGTCAGAGATTACGAGCTCTGGCCGCATCAACATCACGTGGGATGGCCTTGAATCAGATACAACGTACACCCTCTATAAACGACTCAATGCAGTAGAGGCAACAGACGGCCAGAAAGGTTCATTCGCCGCAGAGACGTCTCGTGACATCACAACAAGACAGGCGGTAGCCTCAACTGGCCACATCATGATTCCCGCCGGACCATCCAGGTCGCGCCAATACGATCTGACAAGCCTGCTGAGCGGCGCAGCCATCTCTTCGGTGAAAGAGACGGACGATCCGAGCAGTATCCTACAGTTCTGCGGCACGGCTCCTCAAAATCAATCCGCCATCATTCTGCAACTCTGGACGACAGAGGCAGAGAAGACCGCCACCATCCGCGTCGAAGCGCAGCAGCCTGACGAGGGAGATTATCTTTTCCTCGACATCACGATCGAAGCGGTCGACGCGCTTGCTGAATCCGATGACGGCACCCTCTGGGTACGCTCGGCATTGGACGACACGCAACAGGAACAGATCAAGCAGGCGATCGGCATCACGTCGGACGGCGACACGTCTCTTGAGACCGCCTTTGCGCTTTCACCGATGAACCCTGTCGGCGGCTCAGAGATCACCAATGCAGCGGAGCAAACTGTAGAATTCGAGCTGTCAAGCGATTCAGGCATCAAGCCCGGAACCTACTCTGTCTACCGCATCGACCCCGATTCGCACAGTGCCACCAAGATCGACGCCTCGAAATCCGATTCCGGGGTAACATTCACGGCTAAAGGTTCTTCCGCGTGGTATGCGATCACGTACACCGCACCCGAGCCGACCTCGCATGCCATCGTCGTCGAGCAAACCGAAAACGGTACGGTATCCGTCGCGCAGAATGCCATCGCCGAAGAAATCATCACCGTGACCCCGATTCCAACGCCAGGTTTTTATCTGGACGCGCTCACCATCACGAGCAACGGCACCGACGTGCCCACAACGTCCAATCCCGACGGCACTTACACCTTCACCATGCCCGATGCCGACGTGCGCATTGTAGCCACGTTCACCGCCATTACCCCCAACGCTCCGACCTTGAGCGCTCAGGTAGGGGAGGAGCCAGGCACAATCGACGTCACCTGGACCCAGTCAACAGACAACGGCGCCGTGATAACCAGCTATTCTCTAGCTGTCACATCCAATGACGGACAGCACGTCGAGGGATCTCCCCTTGCCGTTGAGCCTGATCAGTCGAGCTATCAGCTCACGGGACTCACCCAGGGTGAACGTTACACGCTCCAGCTGACCTCGTACAACCACGATGCCTCGGCAGCCTCTATCGCGGTATCGATCGATCTCCCCGAGCCGGAAGAACCCGAATACACGGTAAACATCGCCGAGGGAATCGAAAACGGTGCCATCGCCGTCAGCCCCACAAAGGCGCAGGAGGGCACCCTCGTGACCATCACCGCCTCGCCGGCCGAAGGCTACGAGCTCGATTCCGTAGACGTCACCGATGTAAACGGGACATCTGTCACAACGGCAAAACAGGAAGATGGCACGATCACCTTCCAGATGCCCGCATCCAACGTCAACGTGACGGCGGCATTCAAGCAGGTCGACACTGGGGAGGACATCGACGACAAGGATCTGAACGGCCAGCTCGATAATGTGCTGGATGAAGCCGACGGACAGGAGAACGTCGACGCCATCTCGCTTAAGACGGGCGCCTATGAGCTCACCAGTGACCTGTCGGTCGGCAGCATCGCAGACGCGCATGACGTCAAGCTCATGACCAATACCCTGTATATCGGCACCGACACGACTCCCGCGACGGTCGACCTCGATCTTCGCGGATACTCCCTCGACGCCGACACCTGCGCGATCATCGTCACCGAGGGCTCGATGCTCAACCTCTACGACTCGGGCAGTTCAGCTACGGGCGATGATGTCCGCGTTGGCACCATCAGCGGCAAGACGGGCCTTACCTACACGGAAGACGGCAAGACCTACGTCTATGCCGGAGGCGTGGGTGTCTACGGCACATTCAACATGTTCGGCGGGCAGATTTCCGGCAACACGGCCACGGGCGATGAGGGCTACGGCGGAGGCGTCTACGTCTTCGGAGGCGCCGCGTTCAACATGTTTGGGGGAGAGATCTCCGGCAACGCCGCCTCTACCAATGGCGGTGGTGTCGCCGTTCGCTCAGCCGACGATTCGGCCCCGGCACCGAGCTCGATGAAGGTCGGAGATGCCGAGATCAACGACTGGGAGACTGTCGATGGCGGAGACATCACCGCTGAGATGTCGGTCGACATCGCCCTCATGAGCACGCCGGACACCGCATCGTTCGACAGCTCCGATGGAACGTTCAACCTGTACGGCGGTACCATATCGAACAACCAGGCCCCTGTGGGCGCTGGCGTGCATGTTGGCGGCAAGGTCACTGTCAACGCCGACGCGACCCCTCCTCAAGCCATCATCGTCTCTGCGAACAGGAACGACAACCTCTACGTACCTGCAGAGAAAACGATCGACCTTAAAGGAGCACCCGTATCAGGATCCAATATCGGCGTGACCATGGAGAACGGCTCTGGCAAATTCGCCGATTCTGACGCAGATACCGCCCGCAACGCGCTTGCAAGCTTTACGAGCGACAATGGGTCCTACTACGTGGCATCGCAAAGCGACGGGCTCGCCCTGGTGGTCGTTCCTCCTCCGACCTATGAACCCGACGTCGAGATTCCCGGCGGAGGCGGCTCCGTCACCATCGATCCCCGGTATCCGGTCGAAGGCGACAAGGTCACCATCACCCCCGTGCCCGACGAGGGGATGACGGTCGACGAGGTCTTCGTTGTGGACCGTGACGGAGAGCCGATTGATCTCGTCGACAACGGCGATGGGACGTGGACCTATGTGCAGCCTGCAGACCAGGTGACGATCACCGTGACGTTCGTGTGCGACGGCGGTCCCTTGTGCCCGTCCGCCCATCTGGAAGATGTCGACCAGAGCCTGTGGTACCACCTGTCTATCGACTGGGCCGTCACCACGGGAACGCTCGTCGGTTACGATGACGGCACGTTCGGTCCCGACAACCCCATCACGCGCGCCGAGATGGCAACCGTGCTATGGCGCATCTCCGATGAGCCTCAGAGGACCTACGACCTGCCGGAAGACTGCGATCCCGAGGCGTTCTACGCAGAGGCGGTCGCATGGGCGCTCGCCGAAGAGGTGTTCCATGGATACGGCGACGGATCGACGTTCGGACCCGACGACCTGCTCACCCGCGAGCAGGCGGCCTGCGTGCTCAAGAACTCCGCCGACAGGCTCGGTATCGACACATCCGCCCGTGCCGACTTGTCTAGATATCCGGATGCGGACGAGGTTTCCGAATGGGCAGAGGAATCTCTTGCATGGGCGGTAGCGAGCGACATCCTTCACGGCTTTGAGCTCGAAGACGGCACGCGCGAGATTCAACCGCTGCGCGCCTGCACGCGCGCAGAGATGGCTGCGCTCCTGATGAACCTCTCCGAAAAGGCATAGCGCCCTGGAGGAGATTCCGATGTGGGCCGGGCCCATCCGATTACAGGATGGGCCCGGCTGCTCTTGATGTAATCGTGGCCGGTAACATCGCAAGACTCCGACGATGTAGATTCCGCAGCATAGCCCCACCTTAATGAAGGCTGACCAGCTCGACCCTTCTTCCCCGGAAAGATGTAGGTCACCTAATAGAAAAGCCCCGCAGGTGCGGGGCGTAAATCCTGATGGGTGGGCCCAGCAGGATTCGAACCTGCAACCCAGGGATTATGAGTCCCCTGCGCTAACCGTTGCGCCATGAGCCCGTTGATGCAAAGGACATAGTAGCATAAAACGACAGAAAGGATTCTAAGCCTCAAGCTTTCTGTAGTAGGAATCCGCCGTGTACAGGGTGGCGACGGGGTTGTGCCCGAGCACGCGGTCCTTGACCACGACGGTGGTGCACAGCGCATCGGAATAGCGGTAGAACAAGCTGTCATGCCCGACGCAGAGCCCCACGACCAGATTGAGATCGGTCTTCTCCTTATTGAGCAGCTTCGCCTGCAGGATGGGATTGCACATGTTCGGACCGACTTCGGTGCAATACGCGGGGATCCCGATCGACTCCATCGGCTGGGCACCCGCCTTGCAGGCCACACCCACCACCTCGAAGCCGTGTCGGCGCAAGATCCTGGCCAAGATGCGGCTCTCGGCGAGCAGCCCCACGCACGTCGCGATACCGAGCTTGCATGCCCCGATCTTCTCGGCGAACGCCATGGTCTCCTCGATGCGCGTGAAGCGGCAGTAGTGCTCGGCCTCCACCTCTGCGGACGCCACCGCGACCTTGTTGATGAGCTCGTCCTCGTACTGGGCCATGGCATCGGCGAGCACGTCTTCGTCCATATGGGTCGTGAGGCAGAATTGCGGGTAGGTGCCCTGCATCCTGCTGCAATTCTTGACCGCGCAATCGATGCACGAACGCCCACTGTCTTCCATGACCCCTCCGACCTGCGTAAATGGACAAATTGTGAGACGAATCGCCTCAACAACCAAAATTATAGTTGGCGAGGCCGACATTGTGTGTTAGTATCTTCTTCGCCGAAAGGCACACGGGCGTTTGGCTCAGGGGTAGAGCACATCCTTCACACGGATGGGGTCACAAGTTCAAATCTTGTAACGCCCACCATCGAATCTCAAGGGCTGCAGGCAACTGCAGCCCTTTTGCTTTGCATAAAGGACATGAGCATGATTCTTCTGGTCGATAAGGTCGAAAAGAGCTTCGGAGCCCGCACGCTGTTCTCGGGCGCATCCTTCCAGATCAACGCAGGGGAGCGCTACGCACTTGTCGGACCCAACGGCGCCGGCAAGACCACGATGCTCAAGATCATCATGGGCATCGACTCGCCGGATACGGGCACCGTCACGTATGCCAAGGACGTTAACGTGGGCTACCTGGAGCAGGAGACCAAGCTCGCTTCCGACAAGCCCATCATCAACGAGGTCATGGACGCCGCCATCGAGATCCGCGCGATGGGGGAGCGCGCCGAGGAGCTTCAGGTGAAGATCGCCGAGGCCGACCCCGACGACGAGAACCTCGAGGCCATGCTCGCAGAATACGGTCAGGTCCAGGACCGCTTCGAGCATCTCGGCGGGTACGAGCTCGAGAGCAACGCGCGCCAGATTCTCGCGGGCCTCAGGTTCAAGCCCGAGGACTTCAGCCGCGCCTGCTCGGATTTTTCGGGCGGATGGCAGATGCGCATCGCGCTCGCCAAGCTCTTCCTGCGTCGCCCCGACCTGCTGCTGCTCGACGAGCCCACCAACCATCTCGACCTCGAGAGCGTCCAATGGCTCCGCGGCTTCATCGCCTCCTATGAGGGGGCCGTCCTCATCGTGTCCCACGACCGCGCGTTCATGGACGCCTGCGTCGACCACGTGGCCGCCCTCGAGAACCGCCGCATCACGACCTATACCGGCAACTACAGCGCCTACCTCAAGCAGCGCGAGGACAACCTCGAGCAGATGCGCGCCAAGCGCGCCGCCCAGGAGCGCGAGATCGCCCATATGCAGGTCTTCGTTGACAAGTTCCGTTACAAGCCGACCAAGGCGGCACAGGCCCAGGAGCGCATGCGCCGCATCGAGCAGATCAAAAGCGAGCTTGTCATCCTGCCCGAGGGGCATAAGCACGTGGACTTCAAGTTCCCCGACCCCCCGCGCTCCGGCGACCTGGTCACCGCGCTCGAGAACGTCTCGAAGAGCTACGAGGACAAGCACGTCTACGACGGCATCGACCTCAAGCTGTACCGCGGCGACCACGTGGCGCTCGTCGGCCCGAACGGCGCCGGCAAGTCGACCCTGCTCAAGATGATCGCCGGCGTGGAGCAGCCCACGTCGGGCACCCGTGAGCTCGGTCTGCACGTCGGCGTCGCCTATTATGCCCAGCACCAGCTCGAGGGCCTGAAGGAGAGCAACACCGTCCTGCAGGAGATCGACTCGGTCGCGCCCACGTGGACCACTCCTCAGCAGCGCAGCCTGCTCGGAGCCTTCCTGTTCTCCGGAGAGGAAGTCGACAAGAGGGTCGGCGTGCTGTCCGGCGGAGAGCGCGCGCGACTGGCGCTCGCGAAGATGCTCGTCGCGCCCGAGGCGCTTCTGTGCCTGGACGAGCCCACGAACCATCTCGACATCGACTCGGTCGACATGCTCGAGAACGCGCTCAAGAACTTCCCCGGCACCATCGTGCTCATCAGCCACGACGAGCATCTCGTGCGCGCCGTGGCGAACCGAGTGGTCGATATCCGAGACGGCAAGATGACCGTCTACGACGGCGATTACGACTACTACCTGTACAAGCGCGAGGACCTTGCCCAGCGCGCGGCGCTTGCAGCCGAGGCCGCTTCCGCCCCCGCGGCCAAGTCCCAGGCGCCCTCCCATGAGGGCGGCCGAACGCTGCGCCGCACGCACGAGGCGCCAACGCAGGCCAAACCGGAGGCGGCGGGCAAAAAGACGCGCGAGCAGAAGCGCGCCGAGGCCGAGGCGCGCGCAGCGCTCAACAAGCGCCTGAAGAAGACCAAGGATCGCCTGCGCGAGGTCGAGAAGCTCCTCGACACCAAGCGCGCACGCTATGATGAGCTCATGGAGTTGATGGCGTCTGAGGAGCTTTATGCCGATCAGGCGAAATTCTCCGACGCGCTTGCGGAATACAATGCCCTGAAGAAGGAAATCCCGCCGTTGGAGGACGAGTGGCTCGAACTCTCGACGACGATCGAAGAGGAGACCGCACGTGCAACTGCGTAGAGCCGCAGCAATCGCCCTGAACGTCATGGCTGTGGCGTTCAGGGTTCTTGGCATCGTCTTCGGGGCGCTCACGGTCCTTCTGTGCTTTCCGAGCATGGCCCAGCGCCTGAACATCGCAGGATTCGTGCTCGACCTTTCGCACGCGCTCCCCGACATCATCGAGGGCTACGGGCTTGTCACCTCGCCGTTCGGCGGCGTGTTCCGCCTCGATTTTGCACTCGCCATGGTCGGCCTGCTCGTTCTCGACTACGCGTGCCAGCGCATCGCCCATACGCTTCAGACTCGGCTCTAGGACGCCTATGCTCAACCTGAACTACATCTTCTACCTGCTCACCTCGGCTGCGGCCCTCATCATCGGCATCGTGGTCCACGAGAGCGCCCATGCGCTGGCCGCCTACCTGCTGGGTGACAGGACTGCCCGTTCGCGGGGGCGCATCTCGCTCAACCCGCTCAACCACATCGACCCTTTCGGCACCGTGCTGCTGCCGCTGATCATGCTCGTCGCCGGCGGCCCCATCTTCGCGTTCGCCAAACCGGTGCCGGTCTATCTGGGAAACCTTAAGAATCCCAAGCGCGATGAGGTCGTCGTAGCGCTCGCGGGGCCCGTCTCCAACGTGTTGCTCGCCGGGGTCGGCGCGGTGCTGTTGCGCCTCGTGGTGTCAAACGGTGACGCGGTGATCGGGTTCATGGGGGAGAACGTGCTGTACCTCACGAACTTCCTGACCACGTTCATGTCGGTCAACCTGTCGCTCGCCTTCTTCAACCTCATCCCGCTGCCGCCGCTCGACGGCTCGTCGATCCTCGTGCTGTTCCTGCGCGGTCGCGCGCTGCAGACCTACTACCGCATCCAGCGGTACGCCATGCCGATCCTCCTCATCGTGCTCTACGTGCTGCCGACGGTGCTGCATATCGATTTGATCTCGATGTACTTCCGGCTGACGCTGTACCCCGTCTACGACCTGCTTCTGTCCTTCGCGCTGGGGGCTTGACCGAGATCACGAAACGCGACCGCGGTGGATCGGGTTTCAGCTTTTCCCGAGGATGCTCACATTGAGGACTGTCTCCGTCTATCCGGCTGAGATAAAATGAATCTATCTGCGTCGTTTGGTCGGATTGGGGGATGGATTGTCGTACCGCGTGAGCACGCAGGCATATTCAGGCCCCTTCGACCTGCTGCTTCAGCTCGTTTCGCGCCAGAAGGTGGACATCGGCTCCATCTCCATCACCGAGGTCGCCGAACAGTACCTCGCCGAGGTCGAACGTCTTCAGGCACTCGACCTCGATGTGGCAAGCGACTTTCTGCTCGTCGCGGCGACCCTGCTCGACATCAAGGCCGCATCGCTCGTCCCAGAAGACGACGCGCCGCGCCGCACCTCAGAGGACGACGAACTCGACGAATATGCCGACCTTGACGGCGACGCCATGCGCGAGGTCCTGATCGCGCGGCTCATCGCATACAAGCAGTTCCGCAGCGCCGCAGCCGCCCTCGGCGCACGCATGGAGGCCGAAAGCCGCATGCACCCTCGCGTGGCGGGACCCGACCCCGAGTTTCTGAATCTCGTGCCGGACTATCTGGCGGGCATCACGCTGCGCGGGCTCGCGGTCATCTGCGCCGACCTCGACGGGCGGCGCGAGACGTTCCTGCTCGAGGCCGAGCATGTGGCTCCCCATCGGGTTCCCCTGGAGCTCACCGTCGCATCGGTCGACCGCGTGACCATCTCGCGACCCCATATGACCTTCCGGGATCTGCTCGACGGCGAGGCCACCGCCGAGCAGATCGTCGCAACGTTCCTGGCGATCCTCGAGCTTGCCAAGCGCGGCTCAATCCAGCTCGCCCAAGATGAGAACTTCGGCACGATCACCATCGACCGCGTCGAAGGCGCCCCGGCGTATCATCCCGGAGACGCCCTGATGATTGAGGAGGGCTGACATGAACGATCTTGAGACGCTTGAGCCGTCGTCGCTAAAGGGCGCGCTCGAGGCGCTGCTGCTCGTATCGAGCGATCCGGTGAGCGCGAGCGCCCTGGGCTCTGCGCTCGGCATCACGCCCGGCGAGGCCGCATCGCTTCTCGCCGAGCTCAAAGTGGAATACGAGGAGGCCAACCGCGGCTTCCAGCTGCGCGAGGTCGCAGGAGGCTGGCGCCTGTTCACGCACCCCGCCTTCCATGACCAGGTCGAGAGCTTCGTGATGTCATGGGACACCCAGAAGCTCTCCCAGGCGGCCCTCGAGACACTCGCGGTCATCGCCTACCACCAGCCGGTCACCCGCGAGATGGTCAAGGGCATCCGCGGTGTCAACTCCGACGGCGTCATCTCGTCGCTGGTCGACAAGGGGCTCGTGCGCGAGATGGGACGTGACCCGCAGCGCGGCCAGGCGATCATCTACGGAACCACCACCGCGTTTCTCGAGAAGTTCGGCCTGCGCAGCATCCGCGACCTTCCGGACCTGGAGCAGTTCGCCCCCGACGAGCAGACGCGTCAGTTCATCCGCGAGCGGCTGTCGGGCCGCTCCATCTCCTCGACGCTCGAGGAGGCGACCGAGGAGCTCGACGAGGAGCGCGACCTCATGGAGCCGGACGCGGAGTCGGAGGACGACGACCTGTACATCATCGGAAACGCATCGGACGACTACGATGACTGAGACCCGCGAGCTTCCACCCATCGATCCCAAGACCGGCGAGATGATCGTCCCCATGCGCCTGCAGCGCTTCCTTGCGCGCTCGGGCGTGGCGAGCCGCCGCGGATCGGAGGACCTCATGACCGCCGGCCGCGTGACGGTGAACGGGGAGGTCGTCACGCAGCTCGGCAGCAAGGTCGATCCCGCGCGCGACGTCGTCGCGGTCGACGGCGTGCGCGTGTCGCTCAACGAGCGCCCGACCTATCTGATGCTCTACAAGCCGGCCGGCTACCTCACGACCATGAGCGACCCGCAGGGCCGCCCATGCGTGGAGGAGCTCGTGCCGACCGACCGCTACCCGGGACTGTACCCGGTCGGACGGCTGGACAAGGACACCACCGGCCTTTTGCTGTTCACGACCGACGGGGATATGGGCCACCGCCTGCTGCACCCCTCCATGCACGTAGAGAAGACCTACCTCGCCCTCGTCGACGGGCGGATGAGCACGGCGCAGCTGAACCCCCTGCGCCGCGGCATCATGCTCGACGACGGCCCGTGCCAGCCGGCGCGCTGCCGCATCCTGGACGGGCGCGAGGCGCTCGTCGTCGCGCCCGACGGCATCCCGCACGGCACGACCGCCGTCGAGGTCATCATCCGAGAGGGCCGCAAAAACCAGGTGAAGCGCATGCTCGGCAAGATCCACCATCCCGTGCTGCGCCTGCACCGCTCGCGCTTCGGCCCGCTCGACCTTACGGACATCCAACCGGGATCCTGGCGCCTTTTGACCGACCAGGAGGTCCAGAGGCTGACCGACGCCAGCTCCAAGCGCCGAAAGGCAGGCGCCGGCACGCACGCAGCGTCTGGCGGACGCGCAAAGAACACGAGAAAGGTTCATGCATGATCATCGCGATCGACGGGCCCGCGGGCTCGGGAAAATCGACCATCGCCGACATCCTCGCCGAGCGCTTCGGCTTCACCAAGCTCGACACCGGCGCCATGTACCGCACGGTTGCGTTCACCTGCGCCGACCGTGGCATCGACCTCGATGACGAGACGGCGGTCGAGCATCTGGCGGGGCAGCTCGACATCGCGTTCGCCGGCGACTCGTGCCCGTTGCGCGTGTTCGCCGACGGCCGCGACGTGTCCCGTGAGATCCGCACGCCCCAGACGGACCGCATCGTATCGAAGGTCGCGGCGTATCCGGGCGTCCGCAGCGCCCTGCTCGGCTGCCAGCGCTCCTTTGCCGAGGGTCGCGACGTCGTCGCCGAGGGCCGCGATATCGGGACGGTCGTGTTCCCGCATGCGGACCTCAAGATCTTTCTGACTGCCGACCCGCGCGAGCGCGCCCGCCGCCGCGTGCTCCAGCGCCATCCCGAGGGGACCGACGGGGTCGATATCGACCGAGAGGTCGAGCAGACCCTTGCCGACCTGCTGCGTCGCGACGAGATCGACTCCCACCGGGCCACAGCCCCGCTCAAGCCGGCAGCTGACGCCGTGCACATCGACTCGACCGCCCACACCATCGACCAGATCGTCGACAAGATCGTCGCGCTCGCCGACGCCAGGAGGTAGTGATGAAGCTTCTCGACTATAAGACCGAGGACTACTACGACAACGCCATGCGCGACTACCCGCTCATCATGCGCGGGGGATACAACGTGATCCTCGCGATCCTGTACGCGTTCTCGTGCGTCATGTGGCGCACCCGCATGGAGAACGCCGAGAAGGTTCTGTCCGGCCGCGACACGGGGTCGGTGGTGATCAGCAACCACACCTCCATGGCCGAGGTCGTGGTCATCGTCACCTGGTACTGGGCCCGCAAGCGCCGCCTGCGCCCCATCTTCAAGTCCGAGTTCAACCATAACGGCATCGTGCGCTGGTTCTTCGCCCGCGTCGGCGGCATCCCCGTCGACCGCGGCACCGCGGACATGAAGTCGCTGCGCCGCGCGAGCCATGCGCTCCAGCGCGGCGAGGACATCCTCATCTTCCCGGAGGGCACGCGCATCCGCACCGACGACCAGCCGGTCGAGGTCCACGGCGGCTTCGCCATCATCGCCCAGATGGCCAAGGCCCCGGTCGTCCCCATGGCGGTGTGCGGCTTCCGCGACATCACGCCCAAGGGTAAGCACCTCATGCGCCCCGTGACGTGCTGGATGCGCACCGGGGACGCCCTGTCCCTCGATGACGCGCCGAAAGAGCTCAAGCGCCGCGAGCGCACCCAGTGGGTCGAGGACGCTGCCATCGAGCGCATGTACGCCATCCGGGACGCCCTGCGCCGCGAGCATCCGGGGAGGCGCTAGGCCATGGCACGCATCGAGATCGCCGCGCACGCCGGCGTCTGCTACGGCGTCGAGCGCGCTCTGTCCATGGCCGCCGACGCCGCGACGTCGGCTCCCGCCCCCGTCCACACGCTGGGGCCGCTCATCCACAACCCGCTGGTCGTCAAAGAGCTCGAGGTCCAGGGCGTCGGCCTCGCCGAGACGCTCGACGACGCCGCGACCGGCTCCATCATCATCCGCGCGCACGGCGTCGTCCCCGCGGTCATCGAGCAGGCGCGCGCCCGCGACCTGACCGTCCTGGACGCAACCTGCCCCTATGTCAAGCGCGTCCACGCGGCGGCCGAGAAGCTCGTGCGCGAGGGCTACCAGCTCATCGTCGTAGGGGAGAGCGGCCACCCCGAGGTCGAGGGCATCATGGGCCACGCAGACGGGGCCGCCCGCGTCGTCTCGTGCGCCGACGACCTTGACGACCTCGAGATTTCCAACCGCGTGGGCGTCGTCGTGCAGACCACCCAGACCCAAGCCACCCTCGCAGGCGTCGTCAGCGCCCTGCTGACGAGAGCGTCCGAGGTCCGTGTCATCAACACCATCTGCAGCGCCACGCAGGAGCGGCAGCAGGCCGCCTCGGAGCTCGCCTCGCGCGCCGACGTCATGGTCGTCGTGGGCGGCAAGAACTCCGGCAACACGCGCCGCCTTGCCCAGATCTGCGCCGAGCGGTGCGAGCGCACGCATCACGTCGAGGATGCCTGCGAGATCGACCCGGCGTGGTTTGCGGGCACCGGGCTCATCGGCATCACGGCCGGGGCCTCCACCCCGTCCTCCCATATCGAGCGCGCCGTCAAGGCCATCATGGAGACCACGGGGGCCGTCGATGCCCGCTGAGATACGCACCGCTCAAGAACCGGTCACCGGGGCGCCGACGGTCGCAGATTACGCCGGCACGGTCGCCAACTACGCCCCCACCGAGCACGCGGACGGCCACGGCGCCCTCGTGACCGCCGTGGCGCCCGAGTCGCCCGCAGACGACGCGGGCATCGAGCCCGGTATGCGCGTGCTTACGGTCAACGGCCAGGATCTGACCGACATGATCGTGTGGATGTGGGAGACCGATGACGACGCGGTCGACCTCACGGTCCTCGACCCGAGCGACGACACCGTGTGCGCGACCACGCTCGAGCGCTTCGAAGGCGAGGACTGGGGCCTCGAGTTCGACGGCGCGGTGTTCGACGGCATGAGGACCTGCGTCAACGCCTGCGTGTTCTGCTTCATGACGATGCTGCCCGCCGACAGCCGCAAGAGTCTGTCAATCCGCGACGACGACTACCGGCTCTCGTTTCTGCAGGGCAATTTCGTGACGCTCACGAACATGACCGACGACGACGTCGAAAACGTCATCGACCGCTGCCTGTCGCCCATGAATGTGTCGCTCCACGCGGTGACCCCCGACGTGCGCCGGCGCATCATGGGCAAGAACGCCGCGCGCGGCATAGAGGTGCTCGGACGCCTCATGGATGCGGGCATCGAGATCCATGCGCAGATCGTGCTGTGCCCCGGCATCAACGACGGCGACGAACTCGACCGAACCCTCGCGTTTTGCGAGGAGCACCCGCAGATCACGAGCCTGGGCATCGTGCCGCTCGGCTTCACCAAGCACCAGAACCGCTTCACCACGTCGTACTCCGACGACCCGGACGCCGCGCGCGCCGTCATCGAGCACGTGCGCCCCTACCAGGAGCGGGCCTTCCGGCGCTTCGGGCGGCACACCTTCCAGATGTCCGACGAGTTCTACCTGGACGCCGGCGTCGAGGTGCCCGCGGCGGACTGGTACGACGGCTACCCGCAGTACTACGACGGCATCGGCATGATCCGCAGCTATCTCGACGACACGGCTGCGGCCCTGGGCGATCTCGCCGACGCGCTCGGGCGCATCCGCTGCGCGCTCGCCGACCGCTCGCGTACGCTCTGCGTCATCTCGGGTACGTCTGCCGCCGAAACCGTGCGCGGCTTCGTCGAGGATCCCGCCCTCGGCGGCCGCGTCATACCCATAAAGAACAGGTATTTCGGCGGCAACGTCGATGTAACCGGGCTGATCTGCGGCTGTGACCTGCTTGAACAGCTCTCCGATTCGCTTGACGGCGATATACTGATTCTGCCAAGCGTCATGTTCAACGCGGACGGCATGACGCTTGACGGGTATCATCAAGATACGTTGATACGCGAGCTCGATCGTCGCGGGGCAGAGGTGCTTGTCGCCTCGACCATGCCGTTCGAACTCGTGAAGTCCCTCGAAACCGCGCTCGAATCTCCCGAGCCCTAAGTGTCAAGGAGCAGCACCTATGAAGCCTGTAGTTGCCGTTGTCGGCCGCCCCAACGTCGGCAAGTCGACCCTTGTCAACCGCATAGCCCAGACCTCCGACGCCATCGTGCACGAGAGCCGCGGCGTCACCCGCGATCGCTCCTACTACGACGCCGAGTGGAACGGCCGCGACTTCACCCTCGTCGACACCGGCGGCATCGAGCCCCTCAAGAGCGACGACGTCTTCTCCGTGCCCATTCGCGACCAGGCGCTCGCCGCCGCCGAGGAGGCCTGCGCCGTGCTGTTCGTCGTGGACGGCACCACGGGCGTCACCGAGGAGGACGAATCGGTCGCGCGCATGCTCAAGCGCTCCAAGAAGCCCGTCTTCCTGCTGGTCAACAAGCTCGATAACCCCGACCGCGAGGAGGAGCGCCTGTGGGAGTTCTACTCGCTCGGCGTGGGCGACCCGCTGCCCATCTCCGCGCTGCACGGGCACGGAACCGGCGACCTGCTCGACGAGGTCGTCGCCCTGTTCCCCGATGAATCCGAGCTCGAAGACGAGGAGAAGCCCGACAACATGCTCTCCATCGCCATCATCGGCCGTCCGAACGCCGGAAAGTCCTCGCTGTTCAACAAGATGATCGGCTCCGACCGCTCCATCGTCTCCGACGTCGCCGGCACCACGCGCGACGCCATCGACACGGTCGTCGAGCGCTCCGGCACGTTCTACCGCATGGTCGACACCGCCGGCATCCGCAAGAAGAGCACGGTCTACGAGAACATCGAGTACTACTCCATGGTCCGCGGCCTGCGCGCGATCGACCGCGCCGACGTCGCCCTGCTCGTGATCGACTCGTCCACCGGCATGACCGAGCAGGACCAGAAGGTCGCGAACCTCGCCATCGAGCGCGGCTGCGCGCTCGTAATCCTGCTCAACAAGTGGGATCTTCTCACCGACGACAACGCGCGCGAACACGTCATGGAATCCGTCGACCGCAGGCTGACGCTCGCCCCGTGGGCAAGCGTCCTGCGCATCTCCGCGCTGACCGGCCGCTCGGTCGAGAAGATCTGGGCGCTCGCCGACGCCGCGGCCGCCTCCCGCTCCACGCGCATCACAACCTCCGCGCTCAACAAGCTGCTGACCGACATGCGCGAGTTCGGCCACACCGTCGTGGACGGCAAGCGCCGCCTCCGCATGCACTACGTGACTCAGACCGGCATCGAGCCCCCGACCTTCACGTTCTTCGTGAATCACCCCGATCTGGTGAGCGACTCCTATCGCCGCTATATCGAGAACCGCATGCGCGACGCCTTCGGCTTCAAGGGCACGCCCATCCGCCTGCGCTTCCGCAGCAAGGAGCAGCGCGAGAAGGGGGAGAAGTGATGGGCGGCGTATCGTTCGGTTCCCTCTACCTGCCCGCTGGCGACGAGGCCGCCTTGTTCTCCCTCGTCGCGTGCATGGTGGTCTCCTATTTCATCTGCGGCATCCCCTTCGGCCTCATCTTGGGCCGCTTCATGGGGCATGTGGATATCCGCAAGTCCGGGTCGGGCAATATCGGCACGACGAACGCCCTGCGCGTCGCGGGGCCCAAGGTCGCCGCGGCGACGCTTCTGTTCGACGTGCTCAAGGGCGTCGTGTGCATCAACGCGTCCCGCAGCGTGATCGGCTCGGCGCTCGCCGGCACGGCATCGCTTGAAGCGGGGGGAGGCGCCGACTGGATGGTCGCGCTCGTAGCGCTCGCCTGCCTGTACGGCCACATCTTCTCTCCCTACCTCAAGTTCCACGGCGGCAAGGGCATCGCGACCGGCGTAGGCATCCTGTTCGGCTTCTTCTGGCCGCTCGCCCTCGTGCACCTCGCCATCTTCATCGTGCTCGTCGCGATCACCAAGTACGTGTCCGTGGGATCCATCGCGACGGCGGCCGTCGTGCCCGTCACGGTGTTTATCGCCTTCCCGTCCATGAGCCCGCTGTCGCTCGCCATCTGGGCGCTTTTGGGCTGGACCGTCGTGTGGGCCCACCGTTCCAACATCAAGAAGCTGCGCGCGGGCAACGAGAACAAGCTCTCGTTTTCGAAGCGCGCCGACAAGAAGGATTAGCTCCTCATGAAGATCACCGTCATCGGTTCCGGCTCCTGGGGCACCGCCATCGCCGGTCAAGCCGCCGCCCACGTCGATGAGGTCTGCGTCTGGTCGTTCGGCGGCGAGGCCGTCGAGGGCATCAACGGGCATCATCGCAACAACATCTACCTGACCGACTACGTGCTTCCCGACAATGTCTGGGCGACCGCTTCCTATGAGGAGGCGATAGGCGGCGCCGACGGCATCATCCTCGCGGTCCCCTCGGCCTTCCTCCGCTCGGTGCTCGAGGGCGCCGCCCCCTTCATCAAGCCCGAAACCCCCGTCCTCACGCTGACCAAGGGCATCGAGGACGGCACCGGCTACCTCATGAGCGAGCTCGTCGCCGACTGCATCGGGGCGCCCGAGCGCATCGGCGTGCTCGCCGGACCGAATCACGCCGAGGAGGTCTGCCGCGGCTGCCTTTCCGCCGCCGTGATCGCCGCCGAGGACCCAGCCGTCGCCGAGTTCTTCAAGACCGTGCTGCTGTCCGACCACTTCCGCATCTATGTCGGCAGCGACCTCATCGGCGTCGAGATGTGCTCCGCCGTCAAGAATGTCATCGCCATCGTCTGCGGCTATCTGGCCGGCATGGGCTACGGCGACAACACGCTCGCGCTCGTCATGACACGCGGCATCGCCGAGATCAGCCGGCTCGTCCACGCGCGCGGCGGATCCCCGATCACCTGCATGGGCCTCGCCGGGATGGGCGACCTCGTGGTCACCTGCACCTCGCACCACTCGCGCAATCGCACCTTCGGTGAATCCCTGGCGCACGGGGGCACGCTCGAGGAGTACCAGAAGCGCACGCACATGGTCGTCGAGGGCGCCGCGGCCGCAAAAAGCGTCGCGCAGCTCGCCCGCAACATCGGCGTCGACGCGCCCATCACGTTCGCCCTCGAAAAGGTGCTCTGGCAAGGCGTTTCCAAGGAAACCGTCTTCAACGAGCTCATCGAGCGATTCCCGACCGAAGAGTTCTACGGAATGGACGACTAGAAAGGCTCGCTCATGCTCGACCGCGTCAAAGTTTCCCCCTCCGTGCTCGCAGCCGATTTCACGCAGCTCCATGCCGAACTCGACCGCGTGGGCGATGCCGACTACATCCATTTCGACGTCATGGACGGGCATTTCGTCCCCAACCACTCGTTCGGCCCCCACATCCTCATGGCCGTCAAGCGCAGCACCGATGCGCTGCTCGACGTCCACCTCATGGTCACGAATCCCGATGACGTGATCGACTGGTACGTCGACGCCGGCGCAGACATCGTGTCCGTGCACCTCGAGGCCGCCGACGACCTTCCCGCGATCATCAACCGCCTCCACGAGCGCGGCGCCCTCGCCGGCGTGGTCATCAACCCGCCCACGCCCGTGCAGGAGCTCGAGAGCGTCATCGACCTCGTCGACATCGTGCTCATCATGAGCGTGAATCCGGGATTCGGAGGGCAGAGCTTCATCGAGGGCACCTACGACAAGGTCCGCGAGCTGCGCCGCATGTGCGAGCGCCATGGCGTCGACCCGCTCATCGAGGTCGATGGCGGCGTGACCCTCTCCAACGCCCGCGCGCTCGGGGAGGCCGGCGCCACGGTCCTGGTTGCGGGGTCCGCCGTATTCAAGGCGGAAGATCCCTCGATGATCGTGCGCGAGCTGCGCGAACTCGGCACCATCGGCATGCAGGCGAGGGAAGGCTGACGCATTGACGACGATCGCAGCCCAACCCGTCAACCTCGATTACGCCGCCTCGACGCCCATGCGCCCCGAGGCTGTTGCCGCCCAGGCGACCTACGACGCGTCTCCGATCGCGGGCGCGAACCCCAACTCGCTTCATCGCCTGGGCCGCGAGGCCGCCCTGGCCCTTGAGGGCGCGCGCCGAGACCTCGCCCGCACGCTCGGAGCCCGCGTGCGCGCAAGCGAGGTCATCTTCACCGCCGGGGGAACCGAATCCGATCAGCTCGCCCTGCTCGGTATCGCCGAGGGGGCACGCGAGCGCGATCGGGCCCGCGCCCGTGTCGTCGTGAGCGCCATCGAGCACGACGCGATCCTCGATAACCTGCCGTTGCTGCGCGCGGCGGGGTTTTCCGTCGATCTCGTCAAGCCGACCGCAGCGGGGCGCATCGAGCCCGAGGCCCTCGAAGGGCTGCTCGGACCCGACGTCGCGCTCGTCTCGATCATGCTCGCCAACAACGAGACCGGTGTCGTGCAGCCGATCAGCGAGCTTGCACGCGTCGCCCATGCCCATGGCGCCCTGTTCCACACCGATGCCATCCAGGGCTATCTCCACATCCCCTTCGATGTGGCCGACCTCGGGGTCGATGCGCTCAGCATCGCGGGACACAAGATCGGGGGCCCGGTCTGCACAGGCGCCCTGTACCTCAAGAGCCGCACACCGCTGAGGCCCCGCGTCTTCGGCGGCGGGCAGGAATCGGGCCGACGCGCCGGGACGCAGGACGTGCGGTCCGTGCTCGCCCTCGCAGCGGCTGCCCGCGCCGTCTATCCCCATATCGAGGAGGACCGTGCGCGCCTGTCCGCGCTCTCCGATTCGCTCTACGAACGCTTGTGCGCCCACGGGCGCGTCAAGGCGACGATGGGGGACTGGCGGGTGGTAGACCGCCTTCCGGGCATCGTCTCCGTCACGGTGGACGGAATGGATTCCGAGGAGCTCGTCTTGCATCTCGACGCCGCGGGGTTCGAGGTCTCGGGCGGCTCCGCCTGCTCGAGCGGGAGCCTCGACGCCAGCCATGTGCTGAGCGCCATGGGGATCGCGCGCGAGCGTGCACTCGGGTCCTTGCGGGTCTCGTTCGACGACCGCGTGAACCCCGATGACCTGGCCCGATTCGCAAACGCCTTCGACGAGCTGATAGGGTGATCGATATGCTGGTACGAGACCTGGAGCGGGCGCTGTTCGACCGCTTTCCCGCACAGGATGCCGAATCCTGGGACCATGTGGGGCTTTCGGTCGGCGACCCCGGGGCTGCCGTCACGGGAGTCGCGGTGGCCCTCGACGCGACCGAGCGAAACGTGCGCACGGCCGCCGACAGGGGAGCCAACGTGCTGCTTACGCACCATCCCGTCTACATCAAGGCACCGGACGCCTTCACGCCCGCCGATGCGATGCACCCCTCGAGCTCTGCGGCGATCTACACGGCGGCGCGGCGCGACGTGAGCATCCTGTCGTTCCACACGAACCTCGACCGTTCGCATGAGGTGCGCGAGCTGCTGCCCTCCCTCGTGGGGATGCAGGCCGCCTCCTCTCTTGAGTATCCCAGCGACCCGACCGCGCACGGGCTGGGATCGGTCTGCACGTGCGCTCCGCGCACCCTAGGCGAGCTCGCCGCCGCCTGCGCAGGCGCATTCGGCGGGGCGCCGCGCGTGTGGGGCGACCCCGACGCCGCGGTGGAGCGCGTCGCTTTCCTCGGCGGATCTCTCGGCTCGTTCGGGGAGGACGCCATGAGATGGGGCGCCCAGGCTATCGTGTGCGGCGAGGGTGGCTACCATGTCTGCCAGGACCTCGCCATTCGCGGCTGCGGTGTGATCCTGCTCGGTCACGACCGCTCCGAGGACCCGTTTACCGCTATCTTGATGAACGCCGCGATCTCTGCTGGTGTAGACGACGCGGTACTGCATAGAATAGGTCTTCCGCATCAATGGTGGACCGTATCGACAAAAGAACAGGAGCGCTCATGAGCGTCGGATCAACCCTTCTCAAGCTTCAGGAACTCGACCTTTCCCTCGAGCGCGACCGCAAGGCGCTCGCCGAGATGCCTGAGATCGCCGAGCTCGCCAAGAAGCGCCGCGCCTACCAGAAGCTCAAGGCGGACGCGACGAAGCTCTATGCGCAGCGCAAGGATCTCGAGACCTATCTCAAGGAACTCGACGACCAGGAGATGGACGCCAACGACGACATCCGCATCGCGCAGCGCAACGTCGACTCCTCCGATTACCGATCCGTTCAGCAGCTCGAACTCGAGCTCTCGGACCTCGCCAAGAAGCTCGAGCGCATCGCCTTCGACCGCAAGGACTACGAGGCCAAGCTCGCCGAGCTCAAGAAGAAGGAGGACTACCTCGCCGAGTACACGGCGAAGTTCGAGGCATCCGTGATCGCCGACACCAAGCGCGCACGCGAGAAGGCGGGATCCCTCAAGGACGCCATTGAGGCCTCCGAGCGCCAGCGCGCCTCGCTGCTGAACACGCTCGACGCCGGGACCCGTTCTTCCTATGAGGCTGCCGCGAAGCGCTTCCGCGGCCTGGGCGTCGAGCGTCTCGAGGGGAACGTTCCGACCGTCTGCCGCATGACGTTGCAGGCGTCGTCCCTGGACGCGCTCAAGCATGCAGGCGATGTCGCCGAGTGCCCCTACTGCCACCGCATCCTCATCCTGAGCGAAGACGGTGAGGAGTGATGACCGAAGCGGCAGCTCAGCCCTGCATCCTGCTCTGCGTGACAGGATGCATCGCTGCGTATAAATCCTGCGAGATCACCCGACAGCTGCAGAAACGCGGCATGCGCGTGAAGGTCCTCATGACCGAGCACGCCACGAAGTTCGTGGGACCCACGACGTTTCGCGCCCTCACGCACGAGAAGGTCGCCGTCGGCCTGTTCGACGACCCCGAGGACCCCATCCATCACATCTCGCTCGCCCAAGAGGCCGACCTCGTGCTCGTGGCTCCCGCGACGGCCAACATCATCGCCAAGATGGCCCACGGCATCGCCGACGACCTCATGTCCACGACGCTGCTTGCCACCCGCGCACCCATCGTCGTGGCGCCTGCCATGAACGTCGGGATGTGGGAGGCGAGCGCCACGCAGGAGAACGTGGAGGTGCTCCGTCGGCGCGGTGTGCATGTCATAGCTCCGGACTCCGGGTATCTCGCCTGCGGTGATGTCGGAGGAGGCCGCCTGCCCGAGCCTTCTCACATAGCCGATATGGTGGAAGCCGTCCTCGGGGCACACGGCCCCCTTGCGGGCAAGCGCGTGCTCATCACGGCGGGCGGCACCCATGAGGCGATCGATCCGGTGCGCTATATCGGCAACCGCTCGAGCGGCAAGATGGGTGTGGCCCTGGCGCGCGCCGCGGTGAACTTGGGTGCCGAGGTGACCCTGGTACTCGGTCCCGCAACCGCCGCCGTTCCGGCATCGGTTCCCACCGTGCGCGTAGAGAGCGCCGCGCAGATGCTCGAGGCCGCCCGATGCGCCTTCAAGAATGCCGATATCGCGATCTGCGCTGCAGCCGTCGCCGACTACACCCCGGTCCATCCCGCCGACCACAAGCTTAAGAAGGCATACGAACGGCTCGATGTCATCGAGCTGACCGAGACGGAAGACATCCTCGCCACGCTTGCGGCGAACAAGGGGGAGCGCGTCGTGATCGGCTTTGCCGCGGAGACGGACAACGTCGTCGCCTACGCCCAAGACAAGCTCGCCCGCAAGGACTGCGACGCCATCGTCGCCAACGACGTCAGCCGTGCGGACTCTGGCTTCGGCACCGACACGAACAAAGCCTGGTGGATCACAAGGGGAACGATCGAGGAACTGCCTTGCATGAGCAAAGACGACCTCGCTCGGAAGATCCTGCTCAACGCGTGCAGTTTGGACGCCTGATTTGAAGGGTTTCTTAGCATGAGATCGGGTATAGTGCCGGAATTCTCGGCACTATACCCGATTTTTTGTATATAGTGTTAAAATCTGTTTATATTCCGATCTATTGCATCAACAGAAATCGGACTTATGGGTACATCTAACTGAGCCAGTCCAGTATACCTTCTATTCAATAACTTATACTCCAGTGTGTTATACATTGTTCCAATACAGGTCTACTCTGCGGACGCTCAAATTTGTACCCAAAAGTCCATTTTTCATTTTCTGCAGGCGCCTTAGCGTCATCCCCGTATCGATTCTCGGCTCGTTTCGTGCGAAATGCCCAACAGCTGGCCTTATGGCGCTTGCCGACGCATCCGGCAACCCGCTGCGATATGTCCTTCCGATCCCGGCGGGAGCGCCGTCGCAACTGCGCGGTACCGTTTGCAAAATTCCCCATCCCGTTCATTCTCTATTTCCTGCATCCATTCGGCCGTCTTATAGCGCCCGCCACGCGCCATGGGATACTAATCGCCATACATGCCGGATGCGGGATGGCCGGCAGGGGAGCCAGGAAAAGAAATCGCAAATGCTGCATTTGAACGGCACATGGCGCGACCAAACAAAGAGCCTGATCGTACGCGGCGCGCTCGCGCTCGGCATCGCGACGACAGCGCTGGGCGCCATGGCGGCGCCGGCACGCGCGCTCGACATAGACGACCTCGGCTACGCGAAAGCCCACGAGGTGTACAACTTCACCTCCGAAAACTCGACCATCCGCCTTCAGACGGCATCCGAGGTCCTGCCCGACACGTTCGACCTGCGCGACCGCGGCGTGGTGACACCGGTCAAGTTCCAAAACCCCTGGGGCACCTGCTGGAGATTCGCCGCCATCGCCGCCTCCGAGACGAGCCTGCTCTCCGAGCTGGGAACCACCTATGCGGACACCGGCCTCGACTTCTCCGAGCGCCACCTTGCCTACTTCATGGCCACCCACCTACCGGACGATGACGTGACGGACGAGAGCTACGATGGCCAGGGCGGGGAGGGAGGCTACAACGCGCTGACCGAGACCGACGACGTTCCCAACCCGGAGTTTGCCGAGCAGGCCCTGGGGTACCCGCTTGAGAACGCGGTTTACAACTACGGTGGCAACGTCGCCTATGCGACCTCGCTGTTCTCCAGTGGCATCGGGCCCGTCGAAGAATGGATGGCTCCCTACAGGAACGACGAGGGCATCGTCTATGATGACATGTTCTGGTCGCAGGCAGGCACCTGGACGCTTGACGAAACCCTGCGTGCAGGATCGTCCGCCGCTCTCGAGGAGTCGTTCATCCTGCCCTCACCCGCAACGTTCGACGAGAACGGCGCCTATGTGTACGACGAGAACGCAACGACCGCCATCAAAGAGCAGGTCTTTGAGGGACGTGCCGTCTCGATCGCATTCTGCGCCGACGCGTCCAAGCCTGGCGAGGTCTCCGAGGACGCATACATCAACACCGAAACGTGGGCGCACTACACCTACCACCCGGCCATGGCAAACCACGTCGTGACCATCGTGGGCTGGGACGACGGCTATTCCAAGGAGAATTTCAATGCCGAGCACCAGCCACCGGCAGACGGCGCCTGGATCGTGAAGAACAGCTGGGGTGCCGAAAGCAACGAGTTCCCCAACAAATCCAACTTCGGCGACGACGGCTATTTCTATCTGTCCTACTACGACCAGAGCATCTCGGTTATCGAAGCGTTCGACTACGATGTAGATGGCAGGGAGACCGACAAGAACGGTACCTACATCGTCAACCAATACGACTACATGCCAACGAACGTATCCGTCAATGCTGCACAGGAAGACATCGTCCGCACGGCAAACGTTTTCACGGCGGAGGACGGCCAAAGGCTCACGAGTCTGTCCTGCGAGACGGCGCAACCCGGCACGACGGTGACCTACGAGGTCTACCGCTTGGCCGACAGCGCCACCGATCCGACGGACGGCGAGCTGCTCACCCGCTTCGAGGCGAGCTACGAGTACGGCGGCTACCATCTGGAGAAGATCCCTGCTCAGGATCGTGGGAAGATGGGCTTCGCCAAAGGTGACCGCTTCTCGGTTGTCGTTACGATGCGGCTTGCCGACGACACGTACGGCATCCTGTTCCAGGGCGCACCGGGCAGACAGTATCGCGACCTCGAGCTTAACGAGCTGCGCGCCGTCGAGGATCAGACGCACGCCATCGAAGACCAGGTTATCGAGACCATGCGCACCGAATACCTCGAGACGCATCCGGAGACGACGGATGCAGAGATCTCCGAGTACCTGGCTTCTCAGGAGCAGGCCATCGCCGATAACGTCGAATCGGTCATCCAGACGCAGGTGCCCGTCTTCTTTCGCTCGGTCGTCAACGAAGGCGAAAGCTACCTGTACACCGACGGTGCATGGTCCGATATGGTCGATATGCTCGCAAGCGACTACCTTCCGATGAGCGACGCGCTCGCCTACGACAACTTCTCGATCAAGGCCTACGCCGACCCGTTCGACCACATCTTCACAGACGTGCCCGCCGACGAGTGGTACAGCGCCTGTGTCGAGCGCGCCGCGGACCTCGGACTCATGGGCGGCTATGGAGATGGCACGTTTGGCCCGCACGACACGCTCGTTCGCGAGCAGGCGGCGCAGGTCATGTGGAACCTTCTGGGCGAAGACGACACAGACGCGGCCGCAACAGAGCACGTCGACGTCGACCAGGGCGCCTGGTATGCCGACGCGGTCAACTGGGCAGTGGCCAACGGCGTCATGGAGGGGTACAGCGCATCCGACACGTTCGGCGTGGGCGACGCGCTCACGCGCGAGCAGTTCTGCTCGGTGCTCGCCAAGGCTATGGGCGCCGACCTCGACGCCCAGTCGACCGAGATCCTTGACGAGTTCCCCGATGCCGACGGCATCTCCGCATGGGCGCGCACGGCCATGGCCTGGGCGGTCGACAACGACGTCATCGACGGGGTGGAGACCGAGGGGGGTCGCGAGCTCCAAGCGGCCCGCGTGATGACCCGCGCCGAGATGGCCAAGGTGATGGCCGCCGCCGTCGACACAGGCATCTTCGCCGAAGGGTAACGACCTCATCGGGAAGGCGGGGCCTGCGTGCCGTCGAGGCTTCCGGGCACCCGCCTTCCCGACATGCTGTAAACTGACGTATTACTCTGTGAATTGATTTCGTAAAAGAAAAGGCCAGGATGTAAGCCCTGGCCTTGAAGCTTCTGGTCGGGACGACTGGATTCGAACCAGCGACCCCTTGACCCCCAGTCAAGTGCGCTACCAAGCTGCGCCACGTCCCGAAGCAATGCGCTGTCTCGCTGACAGCAAGGAGTACTTTACTCACTTCTTCGGTTCAATGCAAGTACCTTTTTCAAAAAAGTTTTGATCGAGAAGATATGACCGATGCAGCCTTTACCGGAGTCCCTTCGGAACTCTTACGAGAACGCGTCCCATCATGCAGGGAAAAGGCCACAAGCCCGTGGGTCTATGAGCCTTTTGCATGTTCTTCTGTTAGACAAAGGCGGTTCGGGTATCATTCCTCTAGTTGAGTGCAGGAGTACCATGACGGGGGAGAGACGTGAGCCTCAAGAAAAAGATCAAGAAGGAGCTCATCGGAACATCCGACTACCCTTCGAATAAGATCTTCACGATCTCCAACTTCATCACCTTCACGCGCCTGGTCCTCACCTTCGTTTTCCTGTACCTGTTCATCACGAACGAGAACCGCTACATCGCCCTCATCATCTATGCCATCGCCGCCTCGACCGACTGGCTTGACGGGCAGATCGCCCGCATGACCAAGACGGTCAGCTGGCTCGGCAAGATGATGGACCCCGTGGTCGACCGCGCCTTGCTGTTCACGGGCGTCTTGGGCCTTGTCGGCAGGGGAGAGCTTCCCATCTGGGTCTGCATCCTCATCATCGGGCGCGACGTGTACCTCGCGGGCGGAAACCTCATCGTCCACCGCTACCATCGTCGCCCCATCGACGTGGTCTACACCGGCAAGATCGCGACCGCACTGCTCATGAGCGGTTTTTCCCTCATGTTGCTCGGCCTGCCCGTGGTCGAGGGACCTCAACTGTTCGATGCATCGGTCGCCGCGTTCCCCGGCCTGAATGGACAGCCCGTGCCGCTCGGCATCTTCTTCGTCTACGCCGGCTGCGTGTTCTCGCTGATAACCGCCGTCCTGTACACCATTAAGGGCGCGTTCGCGATCAGGCACGCGCTGCAGCACCCCGAGGAAGAGGACATCGATTTCCTGAACCCCGAGATTGATGACTCCGATGAACCGCATGGCGCTGAGGTCGCGCACGGCTCCGGTGGGGTAGAATAGGAAAAGTATTGACCGTTTACTCGATGACGTAGGGAGAAACTATGTCTGATATGATGCGCACTCCGTTTGGTCTCGACCAATCCGGAGATTCGACCTGCGTCTTCCGTATGCCCGTCGATGATGCGACCGTGCCCGACCTCATGAAGAACGTGCAGGCCAACACGCCGGTTCTTACGATCATCAAGGGGCCTCAGACGGGCAACACCTTCGAGCTCGAGGGTGCAGAGACCACCATCGGTCGCGACCCGTCCAACGGCATCTTCCTGAACGACATGACCGTGTCGCGCGCCCACGCCAAGATCATCCGCAATGCCGCCGGCGTCCTGATCGAGGACCTCGGTTCGCTCAACGGCACTTGGGTCGATGGCGCCATCGTCAACTCCGCGCCGCTTCATGACGGCTCCTCGGTTCAGATCGGCACGTTCACGCTGATCTACCATGAAAGCCAGACGGAGCGCATCGAAACCGGTGAGTAGCGGTGGCTGAGCGCAGTTACCTCAGCATCGGCCAGGTCGTCAACTATCTTCGTGGCGCGTATCCCGACCTCTCGAATTCCAAGATCCGCTTCTTGGAGGACGAGGGGCTTATCACGCCGCACCGTACACCCAAAGGCTATCGCCAGTACTCTAAAGAGGATGTCGACCGTCTGGAGGTCATCCTGCATCTCCAGAAGACCCGCTACATGCCGCTGAACGTCATCAAGCAGAAGCTGGACAGCGCCACCGATCTCTCGACGCTTGCCTACGAGGTTGGCCTGCTGTCCGATCTTCCCATGAAGTCAGAGCCTCGTGAGACCCAGCAGAAGCTCCACCCGATCGAGGACATCCCCGATCTCCTCGGGGTCGAGATCTCCTTCATCCGGGCGCTCGCCGACAACGACCTGATCAGACTCATCCGCAGCCCGCAGAACCGCGAGCTCGTCGACGGTCGCGACTTCAAGATCATCCGTCTGTGCTCCGAGCTCAACAGGTTTCATATCGAGCCGCGCAACCTTCGCCAGTACGTGGTGTCCGCCAACCGCGAGTCCTCGATGTTCGAGCAGGTGCTCATAAGCATGATCAGCTCGGACGACTCCGACGATGAGCGCAACAAGAAGCTCGAGCGCGCGTTCAACAAGCTGCACGACCTGACCGACGGCGTGCACACCGCGCTGCTCAAGAACCGCGTGTTCGAGTCGTTGAACGCTGTGGTCGAGGACGCAGACCTCGATTCCATCGACGATGAGATCACGCGCGCCGAAGCCGCCAAGCAGGCCGAATCGGCCTCGACGCAGGCGAGCTCCACGGGCGTCAAGCCGCTACCTCAGCGGCGCACCACGAGAAAGCCTCGAGCATAAAGCCCGTTTTTGGCCCCGAAGACCATTGTCCTCGGGGCCTTCTTTTTAGCCCTCATACCCCGCAAAGGTCAGATAGCTCATCAGAAACACCTTCGACGCGAAAGCTGCGGCGGCGCTGCGCACCAGCAGCGACTCGCGCGTCACGAGCGACGCCGTGTCCCTGCGCATGCCGTCATGACGTGAAAACGCGCTATCCACCGCGTTGTTGATCTCCGCTGACACGTAGTCGAACGCGACATCGATCGGATAGGTGACCTTCTGGATGCGGAACAGGCGAGCGATGGCATCGATCGGCAGGAATTGCTTGAAAATGCAGATCGTAAGCAGGCGGGCGATCTGCTCGCGCCCGTACAGCTTTTTGACCGGGGCGGGAACGAGCCGCTGCTTCACATAGTTGTTGACCATGGAGGGCGTGAGCCAGGGACCGTCGGAACAGCCCGAGAGGGGACCGAGCACCTGCTCGATGTACTCGATGACCTGATCGCGATACAACTCGACGTTGGGAAGCTCATCGTACCGTGGCATATGGAAATGCTTTGCAGCAAACGCGACGTCAGACGTCAAAAACGCATCAGGGAGAACCGTCGGCGACACATCCTGCTGCGTGATGCGCTCAGACGAGTCGGACATGGGAATGATCGTGACGTGCTGCTCCATAGAGCGCCCCCAATCTTGCTGTTTTCTAGAAGTATAGCGACTCACATGGTCTTTACGACCGAACAACCTAGTTTTCAAAACTATGAGGAGGGGAGTGCCCTATACTGGAGGGGCAGGAGCTATCGAAAGGATGTCTCATGACTTGGGCGATCGTCGCTGACTCGAGTTGCAACCTCAGGGGCTGGAAGCCATCGGCTCCTGATACCACGTTCACGTCCGTTCCGCTGACCATCCATGTCGGCGGAGAGGAGTTCGTCGATGACGAGCAGCTCAATGTATCCGAACTCAACCGCAAGGTTGCCGAATCCAACGAGTCGTCATCCAGTTCCTGCCCAAGCGTCGGCGTGTGGGCAGAAGAGTTCCGCCGTGCCGACAACGTCATCGCCATCACGATCTCGGCAAACCTTTCCGGCAGCTACGAGGCGGCCTCGACGGCACGCAACATCGTGCTCGACGAGTACACGCGCGAGCATGCGGGCATCATCTCGGGCAAGAACATCTACATCCTCAACTCGCGTGCCACCGGCGGCAAGATGGAGCTCATCGTCGATCTGCTCGATCAATACCTGAGCCATCACACGCCGACGTTCGAGGAGGTCGTCGAGTATCTCGAGCGCTTGGATGCGTCCTCGACGGTGCTCTTTTCGCTGTCAAGCTACGACAACCTCGTCAAAAGCGGCCGCATGCCGCGTCTCGCGGGATCGATCGCAAGCAAGCTCAACATACGGATGCTCGGGACCGCGAGCGCCGAGGGAACGATCAAGATCGTAGGCCCGACGCGCGGCGAGAAGAAGACGTACCGCAAGACCGTCGAGTGCATGGCGCAAGACGGCTTCCACGGCGGCCTGGTCTACATCGATCACGTGGACAACGAGCGAGCCGCGCTTGAGCTGAAGAACGCAATCCAGGAGTCTTGGCCCCAGGCTGAGGTCAAGATCCTTCCGTGCGGCGGGCTGTGCTCGTATTACGCAGAGGAATCCGGTCTGATCATCGGCTACGAGTGGGCGTAAGCCCGTAGAGCGATAGGCCTCGTGCACCCGAAGGGGGATGCACGAGGCCTTTTTCAGTTCCTATTTACTTTACATAACATATATTATCAGAAGTTGATATCGAACAAGGGGAGTCGGGCACGGAAAAGCTCTGCAGCCTGACCAACCATACGTCGAATCCGCACAATCGTTAGGCTGCAGAAACCAACAAAGCCATCGCGGCGCCAGGTGAACCTAACCCCGAAGCTCCCGAACGTACGCATAGGCCGACGACCCGGCGATGGCTCCGTCTGCCGCCGCGGTCACGACCTGACGAAGCTTCTTCGAGCGCATATCGCCGGCGCAGTACAACCCGGACGTCTTGGTCGCCATGGTCTCGTCAGTGACGACACCGCCGTCTTGAGCGATCTCGACCATGGGACGTACCAGAGCGACCACCGGGTCGTTACCCGCGAACACGAAGATGCCGACCGAGCCCTCGGGATACTCTTCAACATAGGTTTCACCCGACACGTTGTTCCTGAACGCGATTCGGGAGATCAGCTGCCCGCCTTCGACGGAATCTATCGAAGTCGAGTACTTGACATAAACGTTGTCGCAGGCCAACAGCTTGTCGACCCGTCCCTGGGGCGCACGGAACTCGTCTCGGCGCAGGACCATCACGACCTCGTCTGCGATATGCGCGAGATACAGGCCCTCCTCGCACGCGGAATTGCCACCACCGACCACGAACACCTTCTTGTTGCGGTAGAACATGCCGTCGCACGTTGCGCAATATGAGACCCCGCGACCGCGGAACGTATCCTCACCCGTAAACCCGGCGGTACGCGGGACTGCCCCGGTGGCCATAATCAGAACCGGTGCGGCATACGTCTCGGAATCGGTCTTGACGGTGAAGATGCCGTCCTCGCCGCGATCCACGGCGAGCACCATCGCATAAGCCACTTCGACACCCGCCGACTCCGCATGGTCGAGCATCTTCTGCCCGAGCTCGGCGCCCGAGATGTTCGGGATGCCCGGATAGTTGTCGACGATATCCGTCGTCGCGATCTGCCCGCCCGGCATACCCTGCTCGATCACGAGCACCTGCAGGCTGGCGCGTGCGGCATAGAGTCCCGCAGCGCTTCCCGCAGGGCCTCCGCCGATGACGATGGCATCAAATTGACGAGCAGAATCCATGAAATCCTCCTTCAACGGTCACTCGGTCTCCTCATACCCCAAGTTTTTATGTACAAACATGATACAAGGTATTGTCTGACAACCATACCGGCAGCAAACGTGGTCGCATCCGCCTGCACAGCGTACAATAGGACGGAGTTCGCAAAGGAGGCTGCATGTCATCGCAACATATATCCGATACTCCAAACGCAGCCCCGACCCCTTCCGACGCTCAGATCGCCACGACGGCATCCCCCGCCAAGCCCGTGATCACCATCATGCACGCCTCGGTTGGCTCGGGACACCGGGCGGCCGCGCATGCGGTCGCGCAGGCCATCGAGCGCATGCGCGGCACGGACGGCATCCCCGATGACGTCCTCGTCGATGTTATCGACATCCTCGACTTCGGCCGTATCAAGTTTGACGGAAACAAGACCGCCGCCGCGTTCACGGGAGCGACGCGCCCCATCTACGATATCACTTGGCGCTACACCCTGACCGGCCGCCTCCTGTGGGGCGGCGGCACCGGATGGTCGCGCGTCATGTTCCCCGCCTTCAATGAATATGTCCTCGATAAGCGACCGCTCGCGATCATCGCGACGCATATCACCGCAGCGAACGTCGCCGTCGGCGCGCGCATGATCACCGGCATGGAATACCCGATCGTCTGCATTCCCACCGATTATGAGATCGAGGGCTGGTGGCCCCACAAGGAGACCGATCTGTTCTGCGTGGCCACCGAGTTCATGGCTGAAACCCTGCGCCCCCGTAAAGTCGAGGAATCCCGCATCTCCATCACGGGCATCCCCGTGCGTGGCGGTTTCGATATAGATTCCGACCCAGTTGAGGACCGCGAGAAGTTCGGTCTACCCAAAGACAAGAAGATCGTCTTGGTCATGGCGGGAGCGAGCCTGCCCCAACCCTACGTTCGCTTCCGCGCATCCATGGAGCAGACGCTCCCCTTCCTGCGCAGCTTCGAAGACATGCATTTCGTCTTCCTGCCGGGTCGCGACACCGAATACTCCGATCGGCTCAAAACGATCTTTTCCGCGATGAGGCTCGAGAACGTGACCGTCATGGACTACGTCGAGGACATGGCGACGCTGATGCACACGTCTGACCTCGCCATTCTCAAGTCGGGCGGTCTCGCCGTCACCGAATGCCTCTGTGCGCACCTACCGATGTTGCTCCTCGGGAAATCATACGGCCAGGAGAAGGCGAACACGACCATGCTCACCGGCTTCGGCGCCTGCATGCACGTGACGACGGCACGAGAGCTCATCACGACGCTGAAGCATCTGAACGACAATCCGAGCGCGCTCAGGGCGCTCCTCATCAACGCTGACGCGCTCTGCCATCCCCATGCGGCCGAAGACATCGTGCGCGAAACGATGAAGCTCGTCGGAAAGCCCAAGCGCCGCGAGCGCCATTTCGCTGAATTCTACATCGGAGACAAGCCCGCCCACATCCGCTAGCGTTCTTTGGCCTTCACCGGGTAACAAAAAAGCGGACGCACGCATGCGTCCGCTTCCAAACCGTATCGAGGCCCATCTAGTGAGAGCCGCTCGACCCGAACCCGCCTGCACCGCGATCGGTTTCATCGAGCTCGTCGACCTCAACGAGATGAACGACGGGAACCTGCTGGATAACCAGCTGCGCGATGCGCTCACCGCGCTCGATGCGAATCGTCTCACGGGGATCGAGATTCACCGCGATCACCTTGATCTCGCCACGATAATGGGCATCGATGAGACCAGGGGTGTTCGCGATCGAGAGGCCGCGCTTGAGCGCCATGCCGCTCCGGGGCTGAACGAAGCCGGCGTAGCCGTCAGGAAGCGCGATCGCGATACCCGTGGAGATGAGCACGCGCTCATGAGGCGGGATCTCGACGCTCTCGTTCGCACGAAGATCCAAGCCCGCATCGCCCTCATATGCATATGTGGGAAGCTCGACCTCGGGGTCAAGTCGCTTGATTGAAACGTTTAGCTCTGCCATGTCATCACCTGATTTTATCTAGCTCTTCAATGAACTCGTCAACGTCCTGGAAGTCGCGGTACACCGACGCGAATCTGATGTAGGCGACCTTGTCGATCTTCTGCAGGCGCTTGAACCATGTCGCCGAGCTCGTGAGAGCTGACAGCGGTCAGCGTACGGCCGCGGAGCTCGCGCTCGATGTCATCGATGATGCCGTTGAGCGCCGACAGATCGATATCTCGTTTAGAGGTCGCACGCATGAGACCGACCAGCAGCTTGTTGCGATCAAAAGGTTGAATCGATCCGTCGCTCTTGAGCACCTCGATGGGATCTTCGCACCGTTCGAACGTGGTGAACCGGTATCCGCATTTCCGACATTCGCGGCGGCGCTTGATGGCGTTCGTGGCC
>DGYMJ06203__coassemble_362_pt1 | contig 37781 bp, 39 predicted proteins | sample DGYMJ06203__metabat2_high_PE_015 | metagenome-assembled genome bin DGYMJ06203
ATGCCGGCGCGTTTGCATCGGCATGGGCGAAAACGGCCCCGTCCCAAAAAAGTACCAGCCCCGAGGTGTCGGCCGTGTGTCCGTGCGCTTAAAAGGTGCTTAAGCCCTCGTGCGCATGTCGTGGACGGGTCGCGGGCGGGCGATAATGAGTATGTGTCGGAAGGAGAACATACGATGGATACCCATATCCTCATTGTCGATGACGAGAAGGCGATTACCGATCTCGTGGGCATTTACCTGCGCAACGAGGGCTATCAGGTGACCCTTGCGTATACCGGCGCCGAGGCTGCCAAGGCCATCTTGGAGCAGGATTTCGACCTCGCCGTGCTCGATATCATGCTGCCCGATATCGACGGGTTCGAGCTGCTGCGCACCATCCGTGCCGACCATACCTATCCCGTGATCATGCTCACGGCCCGCGGGTCGCAAAACGATAAGATCGAGGGCCTTTCGCTGGGAGCCGACGACTACGTCGTCAAGCCGTTCAGGCCCCTCGAGCTCGTCGCGCGCTGCAAGGCACAGCTGCGTCGATACACCAGCTACGGCAGCCGAGCGCAGGAGGAGGACTCCGCCGAGCTCACGGTCGACGGCCTGGTGATCAACCGCGACGCGCGCACCGTGATGGTCGACGAGCGCCCCGTTCGCTGTACGCCGCTCGAATACTCGATCCTGCTCTACCTGGTGGAAAACCGCGGCCGCGTCGTCTCGGTCGAGGAATTGTTCCGCGCCGTATGGGGCGAAGAGTACATGTCGAGTTCGTCGAATACCGTGATGGTGCACATCCGTCACCTGCGCGAGAAGATCGGCGACGATGCCGCCAACCCGAGGTTCATCAAGAATATCTGGGGCGTTGGGTACACCATCGAGGGATAGCGTTTCCGCAGGTCGCTGAACGGGAGGCCGAGTGAATCGGCACGGGCGACAGGCGCTTTGTACCGGGCCAAGCCAGGGCATGGGGGAATTAAGCAAGTCTTTCGTTTTCGTGTGCCATCCCGCTTTTTATACTTGAGCCATGCCGATACTTTTCATGTTTCTCAGTAATCTGGAAAGCGGGGTGCGCGATTGAAGCGTGAGGGACGTCAGCTGAGGCCATCCGAGCATGCACCGGTCAACCCGGTGACCGGCATGCCAAACACGCAGGGGAGCGAGGCATGGAGTCCCGCCCCGCGCGCCTCCGAGCCGCAAGGTGCCGGTTCTCCGGTGAGTTCGGCGAGCGCCACGACGGTATCGGCGGAGGCGAAGCCGCCCTCCTCGTTCACCTATGCGACGGGGTCCCGTCCGACCGATTCGTCCGCCTCCGACGCCTCCCAGAACCAGGGCAACGCGCAATCCGCGCGCGTGTTCGACCGTTTTCTGTCCATCGTCGAGCATCGCGTGCTCGCGATCGTCGTGCTCGTGCTGCTGGACTTCGCGGTCATCGGACTGGGCAACTTCATCCTGTTCTTCGCACTGCTCTTTGCCGGATACATCCTGATCGACCGCTTTGTCAACGCGCGCCGCATCGTGACGCTGGGCGGCATTCCGTGGCTGCTCATCTTGATGTGCGGGGCTATCGTGGCGAACAACATCGGCCCCGTCGCGTTCACCGTCGACTACCTCTTCATGTTCTGCGGCTTTTTGGCCGCCATCTCCGTGTGCGGCATCTTCTTCGTCGGGCGTGCGTTCTACGACTACGGCTATGAGCGCGGTGAGACCGATGCCGACCGCATCGTTTCGCGGCATATGCTCGATCGCCTTATCGACCATCCGGATGATTGGGGCACGGTCGACGGCGACTTCGTCGAGGTCGAGGGCGCGCTGAACCGCGTGCGCGACCGTCAGCGCGCCGCCGAACAAGCGCTGCGCGACGAGTCGAGCCGCAAGGACGATCTGGTGACCTATCTGGCCCACGACCTCAAAACGCCGCTCGCGAGTGTCGTGGGATACCTGTCGCTGCTGCACGAGGCGCCCGATCTGCCCGAGGAGCAGCGCGTCCGCTTCACCGGCGTCGCGCTCGACAAGGCCCATCGTCTCGACGCGCTGATCGAGGAGTTCTTCGACATCACGCGCTTCGATTTCCACGACATCGTGCTCACGCGCGGCTACGTGGATCTGAACCTCATGCTCGCGCAGGTCGTCGACGAGTTCTACCCCACGTTGACCGAGCAGGACAAGCATGCGCGGATCGAGGTGCCCACAGGGCTCACGGTGCTCGTGGATGGCGACAAGATGGCGCGCGTGTTCAACAACGTCATGAAGAACGCGATCGCGTACAGCTACGAGGGCTCGACGATACTCATCTCGGCCGAGCGCGCGGATGCCGAGGTGCAAATCCGGTTCGAGAACCAGGGCGACCCCATCCCGGCGCCGAAGCTCAAGGTCATTTTCGAAAAGTTCTACCGCCTGGATGCGGCGCGCGCGACGAATCGCGGCGGCGCGGGCCTGGGTCTGGCGATCGCCAAGGAGATCGTCGTGGCGCATGGCGGAAACATCGCCTGCGAGTCCACGCCGGAGCACACCGTGTTCACCATCACCCTGCCCGACGCGTGAGGGACGCCGGGCAGATCCCGCCAGATCCTGCCAGCAGCTTACAGTTCCCTGACAATTCGCTTTCAGCTGCATGAAACGCGGCTCGTATCCTAGAGCGAGCTATGACAGCTTGCTTGAGGAGGTAGCGGGTTGAACGAAATGGATCAGGAGCGCTCCGCGACGGCCGACGTGATGGCGCAGGCCCTCGAAGAGGCACACAAGCGTGAAATGGGCACGATGCCCTCGCAGGCACCCAAACCCGAGAACCCGATTCGCATGTCGGTCGAGCATCTCGACCTGTACTACGGCGACCATCAGGCGCTGAAGGATGTTTCCATCGACATCCGCGACCGCGAGATCACCTCGTTCATCGGTCCGTCCGGCTGCGGCAAGTCCACGCTGCTGCGCTGCCTGAACCGCATGAACGATATGGTCAAGGATTGCCGCATCGAGGGCAAGATCACCCTCGACGGCGACGATATCTACCAGGATTACAACGTCACCCGTCTGCGTCAGCAGGTGGGCATGGTGTTCCAGCGCCCCAACCCGTTCCCGATGAGCATCTTCGACAACGTCGCGTACGGTCCGCGCGGCCTCGGCATCAAGAACCACGCCGAGCTCGAGGAGATCGTCGAGGAGTCCCTGACCGGCGCCGGCCTGTGGGACGAGGTCAAAGACAAGCTCAAGCAGTCCGGTCTGGGCCTTTCCGGCGGCCAGCAGCAGCGCCTGTGCATCGCGCGCGCCATCGCCGTCAAGCCCCAGGTCCTGCTGATGGACGAGCCCACCTCGGCGCTCGACCCCATCTCGACCGTCATGGTCGAGCAGCTCGCCATGGAGCTCAAGAAGGACTACACGCTCGTGGTCGTGACGCACAACATGCAGCAGGCGTCGCGCATCTCCGACTCGGTGGCGTTCTTCCTGCTCGGCGAGCTCGTGGAGCACGCGCCCACCGAGGAGCTGTTCAGCGCGCCCAAGGATAGCCGCACGTCCGACTACCTGACTGGTCGTTTTGGCTGATTGTCTGCCGCCGCGGTGCGGCGACCCGTGTTCTTCCCGCGGCGGTGTATGATACTCGTAAATGCAGCGGAAATCGGAGACGCGCGATGATCTATTACGTTGAGGACGACGACAACATCAGGGGGCTGACGCTGTATGCCCTGCGTCAGCAGGGTATCGAGGCGGAAGGCTTTTCTTGCGACAGCGAGTTCAAAGCCGCCGTGGCCCGTCGTGTGCCCGATGCCGTCCTTCTCGATATCATGCTTCCCGATACCGACGGCCTTGAGATCATGCGCCGCCTGCGCGCCATGCCCGAGACGGCGACCGTGCCCATCATGATGCTGACGGCCAAAGACACCGAGCTCGATAAGGTCGTGGCGCTCGATGGCGGTGCGGACGATTACCTCACCAAGCCGTTCTCGCTCATGGAGCTCACCAGCCGTTGCCGCGCCCTGCTGCGCCGCGGCGGCATGTCCAAGCAGGTGAGCGACGTGCTGTCCGCCGACGGCATCGTTTTGTCGCCCAGCCATCGTCGCGTGACGGTCGATGGCGAGGAGGTCAAGCTCACGCTTCGCGAGTTCGACCTGCTCGAGTATCTCATGCGCAAGCCCGGCATCGTGTTCTCGCGCGAGGCCCTGCTGCAAAGCGTGTGGGGATGGGACTTCGACGGCGGCTCGCGCACCGTCGACGTGCACGTCCAGACGCTGCGCCAGAAGCTTGGCGACCGCGCCACCTGCATCGAGACCGTGCGCGGCGTGGGCTATCGCTTCGCCGGCCAAGAGGCCTGATGACCCGCGAGCCGGGCGCGTGATCCCATGACGCCTAAAAACAGCACGCATCATTCCCTGTCCCGCCGTGTGTTCGCCACCGTGTTCGCGGTGGCCATGCTCGTCGTGGTCGTGTTCTCGCTCGCCGGCACCGCCTACGTGCAGGGCAGGTTGGTGACCTTGGCGCACGAGGAACTCGACAACCAGTCCGACGTCGTGGCGGCGGCGCTCAACAGCATGCCCGACGACAAGTTCCTGCTGAACCACCTCGACTTGAGCAATACGCGCATCACGCTGATCGACACCGACGGTACCGTGCTGTTCGACAGCGAGGCGGATGTGGAGGATATGCCCAACCATGCCAGCCGACCCGAGGTCGTCGAGGCGTTCGAGACCGGGCGCGGCGATTCGGAGCGCTCGAGCTCCACGCTCGGCGAGATCATGCTCTACGAGGCGGTCCGTCTGGATAACGGCACGGTTTTGCGCTTGGCGCAGGAGCAGGACGGGTACCTGTCTATTCTGGTCGGCATGATGCCGCCTTTGCTCGGCCTCGTGGCGCTCGGCGTGATCGTGTCCGTCGTGGCCGCGCGCCTGGAGTCGCGCGCCATCATCGCGCCGCTGCTCGAAGTCGATCTCGACCATCCCGTCCGCAACATCCAGGATGCCTACAGCGAGATGATTCCGATGCTCGACCGGATCGAGACGCAGCGCCAGGAGCTCAAGCGCCAGATGCGCGTCCTGGCTGATAACGACCGGATGCGCCGCGAGTTCACGGCCAACATCACGCATGAGCTGAAGACGCCGCTGACGGCGATTTCGGGATACGCCGAGCTGATCGCGAGCGGCATGGTTGCCGATGAGGAGGATCAGCGCGATTTCGCCCGCCGCATCCACAAGGAGGCCGGTCGCCTGACGGCGCTCGTCAACGACATCCTGACCTTGTCGAGCCTCGACGAGGCGGAGCGTGGCGACGCCGAGGTGTCCAACAGCGTGCTGGGCTCGCGTGAGCCGGTCGATCTGCCGCGCACGATCGACACGGTGTACCACCGCCTCGATACCGTCGCGGATGTCAACGGTATTACGCTGCAGCTGCGCGTCGAGCCGGCTATCGTGTTCGGCGTGCCGCGCCTGCTCGACGAGCTGGTGTACAACCTGGCGAGCAACGCCATCCGCTATAACAAGCCCCACGGTTCGGTCACGCTGCGCTGCGGCATGGAGGACGGCGCCCCCTATGTCAGCGTGGAGGACACCGGCATCGGCATCGCCCCGGAGGAGCAGGACAAGATCTTCGAGCGCTTCTACCGGGTGGACAAGAGCCGCTCCAAGGCGCGCGGCGGCACCGGGCTGGGGCTGGCCATCGTCAAGCATGCCGCCATGTTCCACGATGCCACGATCTCGGTCGACAGCACGCTGGGGGAGGGGACGACCATCACGGTGCGCTTCCCCAAGGAGGCCATGCAGATCGAGGACCTGATGTAGTGCCCGCTCCGCATGTTACATTTGATAATCTCTGCATTTTTAACGAGAACGTCGTCCGCAATGTATAAACCCATCGTTTATGGGGTTGTTTACGATACCATGTTGAAGGTTTACAAGATGGCAGCTGTTCTCGCGGGCCGCGCGGTCTGCGCGGGCGAGCTGTCGTGTGCGCCGAGGACTCCCGGCGAGCAAGGGAATAGTGAAAGGTTCGTTCGATGACACTGCTCGAACTGTTCCAGCTGCTCAAGAAGCATATGCAGCTGGTGATTGTGCTTCCAGTTGCCTGTGCGTTGGTCATGGCCGTTGCCAGCTTCGCGGTCATGCGCAACACCTACACGGCCCAGACGAGCATGTACATCTTGGCGAGCTCGAGCGCGGCCCAGGGGCAGACGACCAACTACAACGAGCTCACGGCGAGCCAGCTTCTGGCCAACGACGTCGCCGCGCTGCTTGAGAGCGATCGAGTCAGGCAGGATGCCGCCGAGGCGCTCGGCCTCGAGGATCTCGATGACTTCGACATCAGCGTCGCGAGCGAGACGACGACCCGCGTCATCACCCTGTCGGTCGACGGTCCGGATGCCGAGAACGCTGCCAGCGTCGCCAACGAGATGGCCCAGCAGGTTTCCGTCGTCGCCCAGGACGTCCAGGTCGCCGACAGCATCAACGTGATCGACGAGGCCGTCGCCCCCGATGCGCCGAGCGGTCCCAACCGCCTGCTCTACATCGCCGTCGCCTTCATGGCCGGCCTGTTTTTGGCTGTTGCCATCGTCGTCCTCATGGACATGCTCAACACGCGCGTCCGCAGCGCCGAGGACGCCGAGGAGCTGCTCGGTATCCCCGTGGTCGGTCGCATTCCTGCTATGAAGGGTGGTAAGTAACATGCCTAGGAGTAAAGCCACTGCCGATCGCCTCGTTGTTCAGAACGCGGCGAAGACCCTTCTTGCCAATATCCGCTTCGCAAGCCTTGACGACCCGATCCGCGTCATCACGGTCACCTCGACGGCGCCCAACGAGGGCAAGTCGACGGTTGCGCTCAACCTGGCGCAGGCCATCGCGACGAGCGGCAAGCGCGTCGTGCTGGTCGAGTGCGACATGCGCCGCCGCTGCATGGCCGACATGATCGGTGTTCATTCGCGCGGCGGTCTGTACGCCGTGCTCTCCGAGCAGATGCGTCTTGAGGATGCCGTCGTCGAGACCAGCCAGAAGAACCTGTTCTTCCTGGACTCCGAGCCGCATATCCCCAACCCCGCCGACATCATCGCCTCCCGTCGTTTCGCAAACCTGGTGAAGGCGCTGAAGTCCACGTTCCAGTACGTGATCTTCGATACGCCTCCCGTGGGCACGTTCATCGACGCCGCCGAAGTGGGCCATCTGTCCGACGGCCTCCTGTTCGTCATCCGCGAGAATTTCACCAAGCGCGCCGAGATCGTGGCGGCCGTCGACCAGCTCAAGAAGGCCGAGGTCAACATCATCGGCACGGTCATGAACTACTGCGAGACCGAGGTCAGCGACTACTACTATTCGTATTACACCAGGGACGGCAAGAAGGTCCGCACCTCTGACACCCCTGATGCGCCCGCGGCCGCTCCAGCGCGGGCTGCCGCCGACACGCGCGGTGCCGCGCAGGGCGTCGTTCCGTCGACCGGGCTTACCTCTAAGAGCCGCACGTCTCGCCGTTCGTAAGCGAGCCTGTCCCGACCATGCGCGATATCCACAGCCATATCCTTCCGGGAGTTGATGACGGGGCCGCGGACCTCGACGAGAGCCTTGCCATGCTCGAGGCCGCGAAGGCCGCGGGCGTGACCAGCATCGTGTGCACGCCGCACTGCCGCGACCCCTACTTCGACTACGACGCCATGTGGGATGCCTATGAGCTGCTCGTCGCGCATGCGGATGGATTCCCCTTGCAGATGGGGTTCGAGGTCAACCATGCCAAGCTTATGGACCTTGGCATGGACTGGGTCGACTATCTGCACTTCGATGGAACGAACGAGTTCTTGCTCGAGCTGTCGACGCATGCGGGCAAGCTCGAGTTCCAGGAGTACGAGCGCACGATCTACGAGCTTCAGGGTCGGGGCTACGAGGTCATCATCGCGCATCCCGAGCGGTATCGGGCCATCCAGGACGACCTCAACGTCGCCGTCCGCCTGATGCGCATGGGGTGCAAGCTGCAGGCGTCCGCGGACTTTATCGCAGGCGGTCGCCTGGGTCGCGAGAAGCGTCCCGCCAAGCTCATGTTCGACGAGTTCATGTACTCCTACATCGCGAGCGATGCCCATATCCCCGAGCATTACCGCTATCTCGCCGAAGCGCGCGCCAAGTTCCCCATCCGCGGCCGCCACATGCGCTAATTGGCCGGTCTGTCCGGTTGCTATCCTGGCATTGATAAAAAACCTGAAATCAGTTTGATTGTTGCGCCCCGTTGCGCTCAATTGCGCCTTTTCTGCTCGATCTGAATACTTGCGCGCCCTATGGTTATAAAATCTAAGTCTGAATACATCAGGTTTGGGAACCGGAAAGGATGCATATGCGCGAGTTCAAGACAGAGAGCAAAAAGCTGCTCGACCTCATGATTAACTCCATCTACACCAACAAGGAAATCTTCCTGCGCGAGCTCATCTCCAACGCGTCGGACGCTGTCGACAAGCTGAATTTCAAGAGCCTCTCCGACGAAAGCGTCAAGCTGGATGACGAGGACCTGGCAATTCGCGTGTCGTTTGACAAGGATGCGCGCACGCTCACCATCTCGGATAACGGCATCGGTATGACGGGTGAGGAGCTTGAGAAGAACCTCGGCACCATCGCGCATTCCGGAAGCCAGGAGTTCAAGGCGGAAAACGCCGAGAGCCAGGGCGACGCGGTGGATATCATCGGCCAGTTCGGCGTGGGCTTCTACTCGGCGTTCATGGTCGCCAAGCACGTGCGCGTCGTGAGCCGCGCATTCGGTTCCAACGAGGCCAACGTCTGGGAGAGCGACGGCCTTGAGGGCTATACCATCGAGCCGGGCGAGCGCGACGGCCACGGCACCGACATCATCCTGACGCTGCGCGACAACGAGCAGGGTGCCAACGGCGAGCCGGGCGAGGACTACGATCGCTATCTGTCCGAGTGGGGGCTGAAGGATCTGATCAAGCGCTACAGCAACTATGTGCGCTATCCCATTCAGATGATGGTCACCAAGAGCCGTCAGAAGCCCAAGCCCGAGGACGCGGGCGACGATTACACGCCCGAGTACGAGGACTATCAGGAGCTCGAGACCATCAATTCCATGACGCCGATCTGGAAGAAGCATTCCTCCGATGTCGAGCAGTCCGACTACAACGAGTTCTACAAGTCCACGTTCCACGACTTTGAGGATCCGGCGCGCACCGTCAGCTTCCATGCCGAGGGCACGCTCGAGTACGACGCGCTTCTGTTCATCCCCGGTCGTGCGCCGTTCGACCTGTACAGCAGGGATTACGAAAAGGGTCTGGCGCTGTACAGCTCCAACGTCCTCATCATGGAGAAGTGCGCCGACCTGCTGCCGGATTACTACAACTTCGTCCGCGGCGTGGTCGATTCGGCCGATGTGTCGCTCAACATTTCGCGTGAGACGCTCCAGCACGATCGCCAGCTGCGCGCCATCGCCCGCCGTGTCGAGAAGAAGATCACGAGCGAGCTCGAGAGCATGCGCGATGACGACCGCGACGCCTACGAGACGTTCTTCGAGAACTTCGGCCGCGGCCTCAAGTACGGCATCTATTCGAGCTACGGCATGAAGGCCGATGAGCTTGCTGACCTGCTGCTGTTCTACAGCGCGCGCGAGAAGAAGATGGTGACGCTGTCCGAGTACGCGCACGCCATGCCCGAGGGGCAGAAGGCCATCTATTACGCTGCCGGCGATTCGCGCGAGCGTCTGGAGAAGATGCCGGTCGTGACCGGTGTGCTGGCACGCGGTTACGACGTCTTGCTGCTTACGCAGGATGTGGACGAGTTCACCTTCCAGGCCATGCGCGAGTATGTGGCGAAGGACATGCCGAAGGTCTACGAGGACGACGCCGCCAAGGAGGCTGCCGCCAAGGCTGTGGCCGATGGTGCCGAGCCTGAGCTCGAGGATCGTCATCTGGAGCTCAAGAACGTCGCGACGGGCGACCTCGATCTGGCGACGGAGGACGAGAAGAAGGATGCCGAGGAGGCGACCAAGGAGAACGGCGACCTGTTCGAGGCCATGAAGGACGCCCTGGGCGACAAGGTCGAGAAGGTCGCGGTGTCCGCGCGCCTGGTGGGCGAGAGCGAGTCTCCGGCGTGCATCACCACGGAAGGCCCGCTGTCGCTCGAGATGGAGAAGGTGCTCCAGCGCGGTCCCGAGGGCGACCTCGACGGTCTGCCCAAGACGCAGCGCGTGCTCGAGCTGAACGTCAAGCATCCGGTGTTCGCCAAGCTCGTCGCCGCCCAGAAGGATGGCGACGCCGAGAAGGTCAAGCTGTACGCCGGCCTGCTGTACGATCAGGCCCTGCTGGTCGAAGGCATCCTGCCCGAGGATCCCGTGGCGTTTGCCGCGAGCGTCTGCGAGCTGATGTAGTCGGAGGCTCACGTATCGACCGCGTTCGCGGGTTGGCCGGGGACGGGTTCGTTCCAACCCATGCCTGGCTCCGCGGCGGCCGGGCGCCCGGAGTGCAAATCGGGGACGTACCTTCCGCGTGCACTTTTGCACGCCGGGGACACCCCTTCGGCGCGCACGCTAGCACGAGCTCTCCGTATCCACGGTGGCTTAACAGAGGTTCATACAATAAGGACCCCGAAGGGTGAAACCCTTCGGGGTCCTTTTCATGTAGGGGCAAGGTTCAGGCTTTACGCCACGATGCACTGCTGCAGATTCGTCTCGTCCAGGGCATCCAAGAGGCGATGGAAGGAATCCTGCAGGTTAACGCCTTGATCCTGAGAGCGATGGTGCTTCTGATCGGAAACGGTGGAGCCGAGGAGGCCTGTTCTCTGTGTCGGGGGGAAGGAGAAACCGTCTGCATGTTGGGATGGTTGCAATGGTAACCATGCTTTTGCTGCTCTTTGGGAAGGATGCATGCTCGGCCTCCTCGCTCATCCACCAAATGGCACATCCGGTGTTGCTGCTGGTTCGGATGTGTTGTCCTCATTATGACCAGCTGGCCTCAACACCATGACTTAAGAGGTCCTTACGACTGTTTGTCCGTTCTGTGACAAGGTATTTGACCTGCGAAAACGGTCGGAATCATCGCCGCTTACCTCAGTGAACCTCAAGAAAATGTGTACGCCCTGTGGGTGCAGGCGCCTCGTGCGGAGCCTCCTGTGTGCAAGGGCGGTCAATTGGCGTTTTTCTGGCCTGCGGAGTTGATCTGATCGATAACGCGCGCCATCGTCTCGTCAATGCGGTCGCGCTTGAGCTCGCACTCCCAGATGGTGATGGCCAGCCACCCCATCTGCTCGAGCTCGGCGACGGCCCGCGCGTCGCGCTCGACGTTGCGGCGAAACTTGGCCTCCCAGAACTCTGTGTTTCGCTTCGGCGTGCTGGGATGGCAATGCGGGCACCGGTGCCAGAAGCAGCCGTTGACGAAGATGGCGATCTTCCTGCCGGGGAAGGCGATGTCGGGACGGCCGGGCGCCTTCTTCCACTGCAGACGGTAGCCGGTGAGGCCGGCGGCGCGCAGGCGCTGGCGAACGAGCATCTCGGGTTTGGTGTCGGCCCGCTTGTTGCCCTTCATCGATTTCTTGATGGCGGCGCGCCTGCGGACCAACTCGGTCTCCGCGGCGCTTAGATCCGAGGTGTCGATACCGTCAAGCAGGTCTTTCTTGCGCTTCTTGCCCGGTTTGCGACCGGAGGCGCGTCTCGGCGTGCGCCCCGCGGCTTCAGTCTCTTGCGCTGAGCGTTGCTGAGGCACCTCGGCGGCATCGTCCAACTCGACCAGGGCCTGTACCAGCCCTTGGTCGGCGGGCATCCATTCGAGTGTTGCGAGCGAGCGCCGGCTTACCCAGCGAAGGTCCATCTGACGGTCGTTGCGCTGCGGTTCGGTGTTGTTGCCCGTCTCGTCGATGCGGCAGAAGAAGCACTCCATCGACAGGTGGAAGTCGTCGTAATCGTACTCGACGGTATAGAAGTTGCGCAGGCTGACGATGCGCACCTGCAGCTCTTCGGCAAGCTCGCGCACGCATGCCTGCTCGGGCGTCTCGCCGCGCTCGACTTTGCCGCCCGGAAACTCCCAGAGGCCTTGCATGGAACCGTATCCCCGCTGGACGGCGAGCACCTCGTCGCCGTTGTCGCGCCGAATGATTCCTGCTGCTACATGAACTGTTTTCACCGTATGCGATCCTATCCGAACAATCGATCGAAGGCCATTGTACACGACGCCGCATCTTGCATCTGTCGCAGGAAGCGCGAACCCCGCCGCCTCCTTAAGCCTCCCTTAACCAACCTTACAAAACCGCAATCAAGGTGTAAGCCAAATCGATGGCTCCCGTTCGGTCGTGCTGCGACTATAGGGTCAGGAGGTGGTTGTCATGGAGGCAACGAACATGAACCCGTATCAGCGCAACCCGTATGATGTGAAGCAGAAAAAGCAGGGTGTTGGGATGAGCGCGCTCGAGATGGTCTTGTGGCTGCTGGTTATGGCAGCGCTCTCGATCGTCATGATCTGGCTGCTCTGGACCAATTCCAGGTAGCCGTGCGTCTTCTCGGGCGAGCCGGTCTGTTGCCGGCTCGCCCGCAATGAGTGAAAGGAACGTTTGCCATGAGAAAGCAGACCGTGCAGGCCGATCACATCGATGCGACCGCGCCGCGCGTCCACATGACCCTGCCCACCACGCCGCGCGGGGGTGCCGAGGCGCCCCGTCACGCCGCACCGGCCGCGACGGCGCAGCCGGTGCTCGACGTGCGCCATGTCGAGAAGGTCTACGGCGCGCGCAACAACGTGACGCGCGCGCTCGCGGACGTCTCGTTTACCGTCGCGCGCGGCGAGTTCGTCGGCATCATGGGCGCGTCGGGATCGGGAAAGTCGACGCTGCTCAACTGCATTTCCACCATCGACGCCGTGACCAGCGGCAACGTGCTGGTCGGCGGCGTGGACGTTACGGGCATGAAGTCGTCCAAGCTGACGAAATTCCGTCGCGAGCAGCTCGGCTTCATCTTCCAGGACTCCAACCTGCTCGACACGCTGACCGCGCGCGAGAACATCGCGCTGCCGCTCACCATCAGTCGCGTGCCGGCCGCCGAGGTGCTTCGCCGCGTGGAGGCCACCGCGCAGCGCCTCTCCATCGCCGAGGTGCTCGACAAGTATCCCTACCAGATGTCGGGCGGCCAGCAGCAGCGCGTCGCCGCCGCTCGCGCACTCGTGACCGATCCGGCCATCATCATGGCGGACGAGCCCACCGGCGCGCTCGATTCCAAAAACGCGCGCCTGCTGCTCGAGTGCTTCGAGACCATGAACCACGACTACCAGGCGACGGTGCTCATGGTCACGCACGACAGCTTCGCGGCGAGCTACACGCATCGCGTGCTGTTCATCCGCGATGGCCGCATCTTCACCGAGCTGCGCCGCGGCTCATCGACCCGTCAGGCGTTCTTCGAGCGGATCATGGAGGTCGTTGCCATGATGGGCGGTGAGGGTTCCGATGCTTTGTAAACTCGCGCTGGGCAACGTGCGCCGGGCGGGAAGAGACTACCTGGTCTACCTGCTGACGCTCACGCTTGCCGTCACGGTGTTCTACGCGTTCAACACCATCTCCATCCAGGTCGACCTGGCAGATATCGCCAACGAGGGCCTGGCGACCTCGCTTGGCGGCATCATCAGCGGCCTGACGGTGTTTCTGGCCATAGTCATGGGCTTTCTCATGGTCTACGCCAACAACTTCATCATGAAGCGACGCAAGAAGGAGTTCGGCCTCTATCAAATTTTGGGCATGAGCCGCGGCCAGGTGGCGCGCGTGATGGCACTGGAGACCTTCATCGTGTCGGCGGCGGCGCTCGTGCTCGGCATCGTGCTGGGGCTTGCGCTCTCATGGCTCATGACGTTTTTCACGGCCTCGCTCTTCAAAACCCAGATCGCCGACTTCCATTTCTTCTTCTCGTTCAACGCCCTGTTCATCACGGTGGTCTGCCTGCTGGCGATTTTTGCGGTCACGCTCGTGTTCAACCTGCGCGTGGTGGCGCGCGCCCGCGTCATCGACCTGATGAGCGCCGGGCGGCAGAACGAGGCGATCCGGACGCGCAACCCCTGGGTCGCCGCGGCGGTCTTTCTCGTCGGCCTGGCGGCAATCGTGGTGGCCTACGTGCGCCTGCTGAACGATGGCCTGCCCTACGACGGATCGCCCGAGGGGATGCAGAAGTTCCTGATCACCACCGTGACCGTCGTGATCGGCACCATCCTGTTCTTCTTCGGGCTCTCGGGCTTTTTGCTCAAGGCGTTGCAGGCGGCGCGCGGTTTGTACTGGCGCGGCCTGAACATGGTGACCATGCGCCAGCTCGCCGCCAAGGTGAACACGGTGAGCTTCTCGATGGCCATGATCGCGATGCTGCTGTTCTTGGCCATCACCTCGGTGACCGCGGGCATGTCGCTCGCCGACGTGATGAACACCTCGGTGGAGCGGGGCACCCCGGTCGACTACACGACGGCAATCGTCTACTACAGCGGCTCCACCGTAGATGAGCTGAACGCCGATCCCACGGTTACGGGCGGCGAGGGCGGCGTGGTGTTCGCCGAGGCCGAGAAGCCCGTGGACGTCATGGAGATGACCCGTCGGCAGACCGTGAACGCGGGGACCGACGATGCGCAGCCCTTCGACCTGGCTTCAATCGCCGGAAGCACCGTTCAGGTGGACCTCTACGACTCCACGCCGCGTGGGGCCGACATGCCGATCGTGAACCTGCTGGATCTCTGCGAGGAGGTGGACGAGGAGCTTCCCCAGGGCATGGACCCGTCCGGGGTGAGCGCGCTCGGCCTGTCGGTGCTGCGCGAGAGCGACTATAACGAGTACCTGAGGTTCCGCGGGATGGACCCCATCGTCTTGGGCGAGGACGGCTATACGATCCTGTCCGATATGGGCGAGAGCGTGAACCACATCTACGACAAGGTGCTGGGCGAAGACGTCGAGCTGACGATCGGCGACCGCGTGCTGTACCCGGTGCAGGACCGCGTGAACGAGGACGCGAGCACGTTCTTCAACGCGATGTTCGGCATGAACTCCGGTACGATCGTGCTGCCCGACAGCCTGGTGGATCAGCTGAACCTTCCGCCGTACCAGAGCTATCTCATGCTCAACTACGCCGACGGGGTGAACCCCGACGATGCCGACGCTTACATCGGCGAGTACCGTGAGTACGGCGACATCACCGATGGCGCGGGCAACCTCGTCGGTGCGTGGGTCGTCGAGGCGACGCGCACCTCGACCTACGAGAGCGTGGACTCTATGAACGGCCTGATCTCGTATCTGGCGATCTACATCGGCTTCGTGCTGGTGGTGGCCTGCGCGGCGATTCTCACCATCCAGCAGCTCTCGGGCGTGTCGGACGCCAGCAAGAACTACCGGATCTTGGCGGAGCTCGGTACCTCGGACCGCGAGATCTCGCATTCGGTGCTGGTGCAGCAGACGATTTTCTTCGTGTTCCCCGTGGTGGTGGGCGTCGCCCACTCGATCGTGGCGCTGTCGATCATTATCGATCTGGTCGAGGTGTTCGGCGGCCTGACGATCGGAGGCACCGTCGGCTTCACCACGCTGATCTTCCTGATCGCCTATGGCGGCTACTTCTGCGTGACCTACCTCATGAGCAAGGGCATCGTGCGCGACGCGATTCGCACGCGCCACGCGCAGTAGGGGGTTGGGCATATGTTCGACCATGTCACATGGGCGGCAGTCATCCGGAGCATCACCGACACATGGCTACCGCTCATGGGCTGGGCAGCCGCCGGCGCCGTCATCTGGCTCATCGTTCGCCTGTGGCGCCGCTCGTAGCCCCGCCCCACCCCGCGAGTGCAAATGTGGGGACGGAGTGCAAATGTGGGGACGTACCTTCCGCGTGCACTTTTGCACGCTGGGGACACCCCTTCGGCACGCACTCTTGCATGAGCCCCTGGCAGGTCTCCGTATCCACGGTGGCCTGCCAGGGGCATTCAGAACATCGGAGATATGTGAGAGGATACCGATGAAACGCGTGATTGCGGTTGTGGCTGTGGCCATCTGCCTGCTGCTTGGCGGCGCGGGGTTCGCCGTATCGAAGCTAGGCGAGCAGTTCGGGAATCAGTTCGGCGATGTTGCGCTGTCGGCTCCGCTGGCGGGCGGCGTGTACTACACGCAGATCGACAACGGCTGCGTGGTGCGCGACGATGCCGATCCCGATATGCCGTACCGCTACGAGCTTACGGCGTATGCGGAGGACGGGTCGCAGACAACCACGGTGTTTCATACGAGCCGCGAGCTGCGCGACGGCGCGTACCTGCGGTTCGACGCGGCGTTTCTGCGCGGCATGATCTCCTGGGAAGAGGTGCAGACGGACGAGCTGCCTGCCGTCGTTCTTGACCGGCTGCAGTAGATTGGAGTGCAAATGTGGGGACGTACCTTCCGCGTGCATTTTTGCACGCGGAAGGTACGTCCCCACATTTGCACTCGCGCAAGGGGCTTGGGCTGTTCGGCCCAGATGGCCCCCGGGTTGCGCAACCTGCAAATAGCAGGAAGAGCCTGCAATCGCAACGAGTTAAAAAACGCCCGCCGGCGCGTGCCGACGGGCGTTTTCGGTACTTGGGTGAAAGCTCTTTAGCAGGCCAGACGACCGAACTCAGAGGAGGCCTTGGGGGAGACGTGAGCGGTGTGGCCGAGGTAGGGGGTGTTGGAGACGCCGGGAACGTTGATCTCGTTGGAGAAGAGGTTGACGATAGCCTTGGCGGTGGACTGGAGCAGATTGATGGCGGCCATAGTTCTTCCTTTCATACCGCGTGTTATGGTTGCGTGCGCGCCGTTTACAGTGGGATTCAGCGCGCTCGCCGATTTGCCGATGGCAAGTGTAGTCGGTCGTTTTTTGCCTTTCAAGGGTGTTTGGAAACGATTTTGAAATGATTCAAGATTCGTACACAAACCGCAGGTCAGAGGCGCATTTTGCCTGCATTTGCTCCAGTGCGGGATAGCGATGGAGTGCGTCGTGTTTCTCTCCGGGCGCGCCAGCGGGGCGGTTTTGTCGCCTATGATCACAATTCCTTCACACATATGTGCTATTGCGCTGCGTGGCAGACGCCCCACACATAACAGCGCCCCGCGCGATTGCTCACGCGGGGCGCTGCGCCCGTTGGTAGACCGAGTCGTGCTATCAGCGAGCAGATAGATTGAAGAGGGCCTAGATGGATGCTGCGTATGGACGCATAGGCCACGTCTCGGAAGGGGTACGCACGCTCTTGGCGGAGCTTCCCGCCTTCTTCGCTGCTTCCAGAAACGCCTCGTATGAACGCTTAAGGTTGAGTCGCTGGTCCTTAGAGCGCTTGGGGCGTGTGGTCGCTGCCTTGCTCTGAGCGGTGGTTTCCACGGTCTTCACGAGGTGAGGGTCCTCTTTTCTCTCGGGTGCGGCGCGCATGCGATCATCTCCTGTTCAGCGTTGCCGGCGCTTAAATCCTTAAGCAATCCGACGGTCGGTTACGTGCGCCAATAGAAATGTACCTCAGGGTGAGGACAATAATCTGAAGAACCGATTAAGGTTGATTTCATGCCGCGAACGGTCCCTTTTCGGGTGGGGGCGGTCAAGGTTGTGGATGATTCGAGGATACCGTGTCTACCTGCGGAAACTCATATATTCCCCCAGGTAGACAGGGGTGTTCGGGGGCTCTTTTCCCGGCGTGGGCGCCTTGGCGGGATGTGTCCGTTTTGAGGCGGCGGGCGCCGAGCCCGCCCTGATGGCAGGTTCTGCGCCCGGGTGCCGGGGATTCTACACGATGTAGAGCCGGGCGGTGCGGGCCGTGCGCATGAAGAGCAGCTGTCCCAGAATCGCGGCCACGACGCCGACGCCGATCGCCGTCGCGTGCGCCGCCGCAATCGAGGCCATGTCGGGAATCAGCGCCACGCAGAGCGCTCCGAACCCGAATTCGCAGGCCATGCCCCCGATCACGCTCACCGTGATCGGCATGCTGCGCTTCACGATCTCGTTGGCCGAGGTCCATGAGAAGTTGGGGCGGGCGGCGTCGATGGCGATTCCCACGTTGGCCCACAGGTGGAACAGGCCCAGGCTCACGATGAGCAGCTCGATCGCGATAAGGGGTTCAATCTGCCCGGAGATGAGCAGGATGGCCGTGCTCAGCACCAGCGAGCACCCCACCGGAATGAGGTTGGAGGCGAGCTTGGACCAAAGGATCGTGCGCACCGAAAGCGGCGCGCTCGCCATGATCCACGCGCAACGCCCCTCGAGCGAGATGGAGATGGTGGAGCTGGCGCCCGTGGAGGCACAGAAGGCGAAGACCCACGGAATCACGAGGTAGATGCGGTCTCCCATATGGGCGAGCGCGTCTCGGTCTATTCCGTCGATGGCGCCGGACATCAGGATGCCGCGCAGGCCCATGACCGACAGGGCGATCGCGATGGCGACCATGAGCAGGTAGCCGAACAGGCAATTGAACGCATAGGAGGGGATGCCGAGCAGCGTGCGGAACTCCTTGACGACGATCGCCGTGAACGGGGTGCGGCGCGCCCCGACGGCCGCGCGCCCGCGCGCCCGGCGCCTTCTGCCGGCCAGCATGCCGTTGATGCGCAGGTAGGAGCGCTGCATGACCTCGACGCACGCCACGGTGACGCCGATCGACGCAGCAGCGAACAGGGCAAAGGAGAGCGCGTCGTTGCTTGCGATGCCGGCGGCTGCCCAGGCGGCGGGAGGGTAGGCGCTCGTGATGGCCGATTCCAGCACGGTGGCGACCTGCAGCGTGGCCGCGACGGTCGCCTCGTGATCGACGCCGGCGGTAAACGAGAAGCCGTAGGCGCCCATCACGAACGCGAGCATGGCCAGAAGGGCGAGCACGATGTAGACGATGCCGGCATGACGGAAGCGCGCTGCAAGCGCGGTGACGGCGAAGGCGGCGAACGTGGCGAGCGCCGTGGGCGCCAGCGGGGCAAGGACGACGCTGAGCGCCGCCAGGGCGATGGGGACGGCATTCGCCCCCGTCATGACGAGGTAGACCGCGTACATGGGAACCATGAAGATGGCCGCCACGGCGATGGCGCTGCCGAACAGCGTCGCCATGCGGGCGATCACGACGGTGCGCCGGGGTATGGGAAGCGACATGATGAGGTCGTAATCGCGCGTGCCGAACAGCGTGCCGCGCGCCTTCATGAAGGTGAAGAACACGCCCGCGAGCGATCCCGCGGCCACGGCGAAGGGTGGGATGACGTTCGCCATCCCCGAAACGGCGAGACCGATGGCCATGAGCGCCGTGTAGCCGGCGAATACGGCCACGAGCAGCAGAGCGAGCAGCGCGACGAACACGAGCCTGCGCGCACGGGCGGCGCGGGGCATGCCCTGGGCATTCGGGGCGAACGAGTTGAGCAGGCCGAGAACCTGCACACGCATCAGGGTAAGCATATCGCGCATGGCGATCACGCCTCCTTCTCGACGAGTTCGAGGAAGACGTCTTCGAGCGAGGAGTCGCCGCGCACCTGTTCGGTGGTGCCGCTTGTCAGCAGCTCTCCGCCGCGGATGATGGCGACCTTGTTGCAGAGCTTCTCGACCACCTCGAGCACGTGCGACGAGAAGAATACCGCACCGCCGCGTGCAGCGAGCTCGTGCAGGATCGCCTTGAGCTCGTGGGAGGCCACGGGATCGAGGCCCACGAAGGGCTCGTCGAGCACGAGCAGGCGGGGTTCGTGGATGAGCGCGCCGATGAGCACGAGCTTCTGGCGCATGCCGTGGGAGTAGGTGCCCACCGTGTCGTCAAGCGCGTCAGTGAGCTCGAGACGCTCGGCAAGCTCGCCGATGCGACGGGTGCGCTCGTCGTCGGGGACGCGGAAGATGTCGGCCATGAAGGTCAGGTACTGCATGCCGGTCATGAACTCGTAGACGTCGGGGTTGTCGGGTACGTAGGCCAGCGCGCTCTTTGCCTGCAGCGGCTTGCGGACCACGTCGTGCCCGCAGATGCGGATGCGGCCGCCGTCGATGGCCTGCGCGCCCACGATGGAGCGGATGAGGGTGGTTTTGCCCGCGCCGTTGTGGCCGATAAAGCCGTAGATGTCGCCCGCTTCGACGCTGAGCGAGAGGTCGCGGACTGCAACGGTGTCCCCATAGCGCTTTTGGAAATGCTCCACGCTGAGGACGGGAAGCGAGTGAGCGGTAGGGGTGGTCAGAGCAGAATCGTTCATGTCTGCCTCCAAAAGGTTCGATGAGGTTGTCGGTGAGAGATGGGGTGCGTGAATTTTTAGGGACTGTCCCTAAATATTCACTCGGTGTGGTCGCGGTCCTTGGATTTGGGGAGGCGGCCGTAGCGCTTGAGCGCGTCGCGCAGGATCCATTCCACCTGGCTGTTTGCGCTGCGCATCTCGTCGTCGGCCCAGCGCTGGACTGCCTCCCAGATCGCGGGGTCGATGCGGAGCGGGTATTGCTTGCGTGCCATGGTGGTCACCTGCTCGGTGGTGGGTGGTTGCGGGACGGGGCCGATCGAGCGGGCCCGTCCCGACGCGTGTCAAACTGAATTAATAGATCGAGCTCGTGTTGAGAACCGGGTGCGCTTCGGACTCGCCGCAGAGCACGACCATGAGGTTCGAGGCCATCTGGGCCTTGCGCTCCTCGTCGAGCTCGATGGTGCCGCCGTCGGCAAGCTCCTTTACGGCCATGTCGACCATGGACACCGCGCCCTCGACGATCTTCTTGCGGGCGGCGATGACGGCTTCGGCCTGCTGGCGGCGCAGCATCGCCTGGGCGATCTCGGGGGCGTAGGCGAGGTGCGTCAGGCGCGCGTCATCCACGGTCACTCCGGCAGGGGAGAGCCGCTGCGTGAGCTCGCGCTTGAGCGCCTCCGAGACCTCTTCGATATTGCTGCGCAGCGTGATGGCGTTCGTGTCGTCGGAGTTGTCCTCCAGATGGTCGTAGGCGTACACGCTTGCCACGTGGCGCAGCGCGGTCTCGGCCTGCGTGGCTACGAACTGCTCGTAGTTGTCCACATCGAACAGGGCTTTGGCGGTGTCCTCAACGTGCCACACCACGACGTTGGCGATCTCGATGGGGTTGCCCATCTTGTCGTTGACCTTCAAGATCTCGCCGTTCAAGGTGCGTGCGCGCACGCTCACCTTAGTCGAGATCGCCTTTGCGCCCACGTTCGCCTTGGCGTTTTTCAGACCGCCCTCAGCGTCGAGCTCGACGCGGAAGCCGCTATCGGATCCTCCCATGGAGCGGCTGTAGAAGGGGTTCGCCCAATGGAAGCCCTCGCTGCGCACGGTGCCCTTGTAGTCGCCGAACAGGATGCAGACGCGCGCCTGGCCGGGCTGCAGGGTGAAGAAGCCCGAGACGGGGAAGATCCAGATCACCACGGTGAGCACGATGGCGAGAACGAGTCCCACGATGGAGAGGGGCGACGTCGGCACCCCTGCGCTGTCGCAGGCGGCCATATCGCTGATCGACAAGACGTACAGCGCGACGATCAGAGCGAACAAGACGACGGTGATGACAAGCATGCTCCAGCCAGACTTGGCCTGCATCTGCTTTTCCACGCTCATGGTAGTTCCTTTCGAACCGTGCATCCGCGTTTGCGTGAAAGCCCGGATGCTGCCCTGGATTGCCTCGGGGAAGGGCAGACCCCGACGAGCGCCTCGATCGGTCTCGTTGATTGCATTGTGATATCACATTGGTATCCAGTCAAGTACCGTCTGCCGATTCGGCGAACGGCCGATGCGGGCTGGGCCGGCAAAACGGACCGTTCCTCCTGCCCTTGATACGTTTGGGGGAATAATTTGGGTACTATGGCTACATAAGATTGAATCAGCAGGGGGAATGATGGTAGGAGTTGTGCTGGTCTCGCACTCAAGAGCGCTGGTCGAGGCTCTGCGGGACTATACCAAGATGATCGCGCCCCAAGCCGCCGTCGCGGTGGCGGGGGGCATGTCCGACGGTTCGTTCGGCACGAGCTACGTGTCGGTGTTTCGGGCGATCGACGAGGTGAACGGGCCGGATGGGGCGATCGTGCTCGTCGATATGGGTGCTGCCGCCATGGTGGTCAAGATGGTCCTGGCCGATATGAACGACGAAGGCGTCCGCATGGTCGACTGCCCGTTTGTGGAGGGGGCCGTCGAGGCGACCGTTCAGGCACAGGCAGGCATCGAGCGCGATGCGATCGTCGAGTCGCTGAAATCCCTCTCCAAGCTGCGCAAGTTCTGAGCGCGGTGCGCCTGGCGGGCGCATGGATGTCGGGGCTTCTGCGGGGTGAAATGCCGGAAATCCCGGCATTTCACCCCGACATTAATAGTAGACAATATATACACAGCGCAAAACTACATTGCCATTCTGAAAAAGGGACTTATGGGTACATACATCGCAACCCTCCGAGCATCCCTCCGTAATGAATATATAAGATATGAAACTATATAACGATATATACTGCATTCGGGGTGCTACTCAGCGAGTCGGAGAACTTGTACCCAAAAGTCCCTTTTTCGTTTTGAAGGGCGGGAGCATCCCCCGCAGCGGAGCCGTGCACGCTCGCTCCGCGTGTTTCTTGTGTGAGTAGAAAGTAAACACTTTCTAACATATCTATCCTGACCGGCATATGTTATCTTCGTCTAACATCCGGTGAGTAGAAAAATGGCACTAGCTGAATAACATATTCGCCAGGGGGTACAAACTCGCAATGAGATGCGCCCGAACAGCTATCTTGGCTGCTCACCGGCGTTACATTCATATGCGCGCGCCGCAATCGCGCGCACGACCGCGAGGAGCGTGGTTGAACCAATGGAAGCATGGGAAGATTTTGCAGGAGGTATCTGGCAAGGCGAGGTGGATGTCCGCGACTTCATCCAGCGGAACTACACGCCCTATGAGGGAGACGACTCCTTCCTGGCCGGACCGACCGAACGCACGAAGACGCTGTGGGGCACGGTGCTCGGCCTGCTCGAGGAGGAGCGCGCAAAAGGAGGCGCACTCGATATCGAGACCAAGATCGTGACGGGCATCACGGCATATCCTGCCGGCTACATCGACGCCGAGCACCCTGAGCTCGAGACCATCGTGGGCCTGCAGACCGACCGTCCGCTCAAGCGCGCGCTGCACGTCAACGGCGGCATTCGCATCGCCTGCCAGGCGGCCGAGCAGCACGGCTACGAGATCGATCCGGAGATCGTCGACATCTACACGAACAAGCGCAAGACGCATAACCAGGGCGTTTTCGACGTCTACAAGCCCGAGATGCGGGCTTGCCGTTCCGCGCACATCATCACCGGTCTGCCCGATGGGTACGGTCGCGGCCGCATCATCGGCGACTATCGCCGCGTGGCGCTCTACGGCCTTGATTTCCTCATTCGCGACAAGGAGGCCCAGAAGGCTGCGACGCCCCACACCATGACCGAGGCCGTGATTCGCGACCGCGAGGAGCTTGCCGAGCAGATTCGCGCCCTGCACCAGCTCAAAAAGCTCGGCGAGATCTACGGGTTCGACATCTCGCGTCCGGCCCGAAACACGCAAGAGGCCATCCAGTGGATGTATTTGGCGTACCTCGCCGCGGTCAAGGACCAAAACGGTGCCGCCATGTCCATCGGCCGCACCTCGACGTTCATCGATATCTACGCCGAGCGCGACCTGCGCCGCGGCACCTTCACCGAGGAGCAGATCCAGGAGTTCGTCGACCACTTCATCATGAAGCTGCGCATGGTCAAGTTCGCGCGCACGCCGGAGTACCAGAACCTGTTCTCGGGCGATCCGCAGTGGGTGACCGAGTCCATCGGCGGCATGGGCGTGGACGGGCGCACGCTCGTCACCAAGATGAGCTTCCGCTACCTGCATACGCTGGAGAACATGGGCACGAGCCCCGAACCCAACCTGACGGTGCTGTGGTCCACGCGCCTGCCCCAGAAGTTCAAGGAGTTCTGCGCCAAGACCTCAATCGCGAGCTCGTCGATCCAGTACGAGAACGATGACGTGATGCGCGTCTACCACGGCGACGACTACGCCATCGCCTGCTGCGTGAGCTCCATGCGCGTGGGCAAGGAGATGCAGTTCTTCGGTGCGCGCGCGAATCTGGCGAAGTGCCTGCTCTACGCGCTGAACGGCGGCATCGACGAGGTGTCCAAAAAGCAGGTCGGCCCCAAGTACCGCCCCGTCGAGGGCGACACGCTCGACTACGACGACGTGATCGCCAAGTACAAGGACATGATGCGCTGGCTCGCCGGCGTGTACGTGAACACGCTGAACATCATCCACTACATGCACGACAAGTACTGCTACGAGGCGATCCAGATGGCGCTGCACGACCACCATGTGCACCGGTGGTTCGCCACGGGCATCGCGGGCCTTTCGGTCGTGGCCGATTCGCTGTCCGCCATCAAGTACGCCAAGGTCCATCCGGTGCGCGACGAGGACGGCGTCATCGTCGACTTTGAGATCGAGGGCGACTTCCCCAAGTATGGCAACGACGACGACCGCGTGGACCGGATCGCGCACGACGTCGTGCACGAGTTCATGGAGTTCGTGCGCCGCAACGAGACGTATCGCAACTCCGTGCCGACCACGTCGGTGCTCACCATCACGTCGAACGTGGTCTATGGCAAGAAGACCGGCGCGACGCCCGACGGCCGCAAGGCGGGCGTGCCGTTCGCGCCCGGTGCGAACCCCATGCACCGTCGCGACAGCCATGGCGCCATCGCCAGCTTGGCGAGCGTGGCGAAGCTGCCGTTCCGCGACGCGCAGGACGGCATCTCCAACACGTTTTCCATCATCCCCGGCGCGCTCGGCAAGGAGGACCAGGTGTTCTTCGGCGACATCGACCTGGGGGAGATCGAGTTCGAGAACCCCGTTGCGTCCTGCGACGCGTGCAATTAGGGAAACCCTGATCATTATTAGGAGGTATTTCACATGAAGGTTTCCGATGTGGCTCAGGCTCAGGCCGACAATCTGGTGAACATGATCGACGCGTATGCCGAGAAGGGCGGCCACCATCTGAACGTCAACGTGTTCAATCGTGACACCCTGCTCGACGCGCAGGCTCATCCCGAGAAGTATCCGCAGCTCACCGTGCGCGTGTCGGGTTATGCGGTGAACTTCCACAACCTGACGCGCGAGCAGCAGGATGAGGTCATCGCGCGCACGTTCCACGAGAGCATGTAGCGCGCCGTCCGCCATGCCGGGGGCGCTGTGCCAGGTGGCGCCCCCGGTCCGGCTTCCGAGCCGTGCGGCAGCGGGCTTCGATATGCGGGATCTGCGGCTCGACGTGCGCTCTATCGGCTGTATGCTCGGTATGATAGATGCGATGCATTGAGGCTTGGCAGAAAGGAAGCGCCATGAACGAGCTCGCGTTTGCGGTTGTGGGGACCAGTACGATTGCCGACAGCATGGTGGACATGATCCATCAATGTTCTCGCGCCCGGTACCGTGGCAGCATGTCGCGCGACGCCGCCCGAGCCGCTTCCACCACCGAGCGCCTGGGTGGGACGACCCCGTACACCTCGATCGAAGAGGTGTGTTGCGACGCCGCGGTCGACGCGGTGTACATCGCAAGCCCGAACGCCCTTCATGTCGACCAGGCGCTCGCGTGCATCCGTGCCGGCAAGCATGTGCTGGTGGAGAAGCCCCTGGCGCCGAACGAGCGCCTGGCGCGCCGCGTGTTCGACGAGGCTGCGGCGCACGGCGTGGTCGCGTTGGAGGCGATGCGCTCGGTGCACGACCCCGCCTACGAGACGCTGCGCGCCGCCGTGGAGCGTATCGGCCGGGTCCGCCGCGCCAGCCTGCGCTTTGGCAAATACTCCTCCCGCTACGATGAGGTTCTCGCCGGCAGGCAGACGAACATCTTCGACGCGCGCATGGCGAGCGGATCGCTGATGGACATCGGCGTGTACTGCGTTGCCGCCATGGTGCACCTGTTCGGCGCGCCGGAGGGCATCAGCTGCACGCCGGTGTTCATCGCCGACGCGGAGAACGAGGCGACGGGAGGGGTCATCGATGGCGCGGGAACCATCCTCGCGCGCTATCCCGACAAGGTCATGGAGCTGTCGTACTCCAAGATCTCCCAGGACCTGCTGCCGTGCCAGATCGAAGGCGAGCTGGGGACCATCACCTACGGCGGCGTCTCGGTGCCCTCCCACGCATCGGTGCGCCTGCGCGGTCAAGCCGTGCGGGGCGCCTGGACGGCCGAGGCCCAAAGCACGGGAGACGAGACCGAAGACCTCGCCCTGGCCGCGTGCGACAACAACATGTGCTATGAGCTCGACGACTTCTGCGCCTGCGTGGCAGGGGAGATGGATGCCGCGCGGTATCGCGACATCACGCTTGCCTCGCTGGCCATCATGGATGAGGCGCGCCGCCAGGCGGGTATCGTGTTCCCCGCGGATCGATGACGGCGGGCCCATCTCATTGGTAGGTGGATTATGGAATCAAGCTATACCTTAGGACGCATTCATTCGATTGAGACTATGGGGACCGTCGACGGCCCGGGGATCCGCTTCGTGGTGTTCACGCAGGGGTGCCCCATGCGCTGCCTGTTCTGCCACAACCCGGATACGTGGAAGACGGGTGCCGGTGCCGGGACGCTCATGTCGGTCGAGCAGATCGTCGACGAGTTCGAGAGCAACCGCGCGTTCTACCGCAACGGCGGCATCACCGTCTCGGGAGGCGAGCCGCTGCTGCAGCCTGAGTTTTTGGCCGACCTGTTCGGCGCCATGCACGCCCGTCCCGCTGGACGCGTGCACACCTGCCTCGATACCTGCGGCTACGCATTCGATCCCGCTCGCCCCGAGCTCACGGCCCGCGCGCTCGATGAGACCGATCTGGTGCTGCTCGACATCAAGCATGCCGACCCTGCCGGCCACCGTGCCCTCACCGGGCGGGACCCCGGCCGCATCCTGGCGTTCGGCGACGAGCTGGCGCGTCGCAAGATCAAGACCGTCATCCGCCATGTCGTGGTGCCCGGATACACCGACACGGTCGAGGAGTGCGAGGCGCTCGGACGCCTGATCGCCCCGTGGCGCAACGTCGTCGGGCTCGAGATGCTGCCCTATCACACCATGGGCGTGGCCAAGTACGAGCAGCTGGGTATCGCCTACCCGCTCGCCGGCGTGGAGCCCATGGACAAGGCGCGCATACCTGAGCTGCGCGAAGCGGTGCTGCGCGGCATGCGCGAAGCGCGCCGCCGATAAGGGGGCTTTTTGGGACGGGGTCGCTTGCTTGAAACGGCCCCGTCTTGGCGTGCTACCTGCCGAGCCACCTGAGGATGAAGTTCACCAGCGCGGCCGCATCGTTGATGCTGATGAACGGCGGCAGCTCGCGAGGTGCATCGGCCTGTTCCGCCTCGCGCGCCGCCCGTGCGCGGAAGTTGCGTTCCACGACGTCGTTGCAGGCGATGGCCAGCGTGTTCTCGTCGATGAGATCATAGGACGTGTCGCCCCGCAGCCGGTCGACGCCCGAGCGCGTCACCACGATATTGGGGAGACCGGCCGTCTTGTATCCCTCGACGATCACGATGTCCACGTCGGTATAGTGGGTGAGCAGGTCGCCCACCGGCACCTCGTTCTCGGTGTAGGCGTATTCGGCGTATTGGCCGGGCGCGACCAGGCCCACATGGCGGCTGCCCGCCTGCGCGTGGCGCCAAGAGTCCTTTCCCGGCTGGTCGATATCGAATCCCTTGTGCCCGTGGTGCTTGATGGACCCGACGCGCAGCCCGCGCTGCGTGAGCCGCTTGATGATCTTTTCCACCAGCGTGGTCTTGCCGGAATTCTGGTATCCGATGAACGCGATGGCGGGAGCCGCGGCTTTTGCGCCGGGGCCGCCCGGCAGGGGGGAGGCGGGTTCCGGCTCCACCGGATCGGCCGTCTCGGCGCCGCTGTCGGGCGCCGCATCCACGGCGGGTACCACGGCGGGGGCGTCGGTCTGCTCGGCGCGCTCCCAGACGCCCGACCTGCCGCCTTCCTTATGCAGCAGACGCACGTCGACGATCTCCATACCGCGGTCGACCGCCTTGCACATGTCGTAGATCGTCAGGCAGGCGACCGAGGTCGCGGTCAGCGCCTCCATCTCGATGCCCGTGACGCCGGTGACGCCCAGCGTGGAGGTCACGCGGAAGCCGACGCGCCCGTCGGCTCGCGCGCCGTCGCCCTGAGCAGGAATGGGCTCGATATCCACCTTGCTTTTGGTGATCATGAGCGGATGGCACATGGGGATGAGGTCGCTCGTGCGCTTGGAGGCCATGATGCCGGCCACGCGCGCGCAGGCGAGCACGTCGCCCTTCTTCGCGCGGTCTTCGAGGACCATGGCCTGCGTCTCCGGGTGCATGAGGATGGACCCCTCGGCGACGGCGAGGCGCTGCGTGACCGCCTTGTCGGACACGTCGACCATGCGCACGTCGCCCTTCTCGTCAACATGGGTGAGCGCGTCGCGATACGCGTCACGCGCCGGGGAGGCCGCGGCGTCGGTGCTGCCGGCATCCTGGTGCCCGTCTGTCGTCGGGACGTCGGGTGCGCTTTGCTGGCCGGGCCCGTCTGTCTCCACGACGGCAGTGGGGTATTTCTCGCCGGTCGCCCGCTTGATCATGGGCTTTTTCGTCGATCTTTTGGTCATGGTCAGCCTCCGATCTGCGACATGAAGCGTGCCGTGCCGTCTGTCGTCTTGTGTTCTTGCGGCTTGTGCGCGATAGCGTCGCGATAGATTGTCAGGACCTGCTCGTCATCACCGGCGCGCAGCGCGTCGCGCACCGGGTACTCGTCATCCGAAAACAGACAGGGGCGTAGCTTGCCGTCGGCGGTGAGGCGCAGGCGGTTGCAGCGCGAGCAGAAATGGTTGGACATGGCCGAGATGAAGCCCACGGTGCCCCGGGCGCCCGCAAAGCGCCAGTATTGCGCGGGGCCTGCGCCCGACGGGCCGTGTTGGTCCGCGGGCGTAAGCGGGCCCAGCCCGGCGCGCTCGCCGGCGTCAGAGATCTGCGCGCGCAGCTCGTCGGAGGGCACGATGTCGCTTTCGTCCCACGCCTCGGGGTGGAGCTCGGGTGCCGTGCCGGATACACCCGGAGGGCAATGCGGCTCGTTTTTGCAGGCGCCGATCGTCTCCTCGTTGCCGATGGGCATGTACTCGATAAACCGCACGTGCACGGGGCGTTCGACGGAAAGGCGGGCGAGGCCGAAGACATCCTGCTCAAGGCGGCGCACCACGACGGTGTTCACCTTGACGGGGTCGAACCCGTGCGCGAGGGCGGCGTCGATGCCCGCAAGCGCCTGCTCGAGACGACCCAGGCGCGTGATGCGCGCGAACTGGTCGGCATCGAGCGTGTCGAGCGAGATGTTGACGCGGTCGAGACCGGCCGCGCGCAGTTCGGACGCCATGCGGGGCAGCAGCGCGCCGTTGGTCGTCAGCGAGATGTCCTCGATGGTCGGGATGGCGCGTATGGACCGGATGAGCGGCACGATGCGGTGGGACACGAGCGGCTCGCCGCCGGTCAGGCGGATGCGCCGAATGCCCTCGCCGGCCACGAGCTCCACGAAGCGGGCGATCTCTTCCGCCGTGAGCAGATCGGCGTGGTCGCGGGCGGGAACGCCGTTTTCCGGCATGCAGTACACGCAGCGGTAATTGCACTTGTCCGTGACGGAAATGCGCAGGTAGCTGATGCTGCGGCCAAAGCTATCGTGAAGATCGTGGGTCGTCACGGGTTCACCTTTCGGGCGGACGATGGTTCATGCAAGAGGATAACACCGCAGGCGGCGGCCGTGGTAAGCTGGGCTGCATGAGAATCGCGCCGTCGATTGGGGGGACCCATGGACAAGATTGCCAGCTTCACCGTCAACCATCTGGTGCTGAAGCCGGGTGTGTACGTGTCGCGCGTCGACCGGGATCCGCAGACGGGAGGCGCGGTGACCACGTTCGACCTGCGCCTGACCGAGCCCAACCGCGAACCGGTCATGAATACCGCGGAGTGCCACACGATCGAGCACCTTGGCGCCACGTTTCTGCGCAACCATCCGGAATGGGCGCCGCGCGTGGTGTACTTCGGTCCCATGGGGTGCCGAACGGGCTTTTACCTCGTGGTGTTCGGCGAGGTGAGCTCCGAGGAGATTCTGCCGCTCGTGCGCGAGCTGTTCGCGTTCGTTCGCGACTTTACGGGCGAGATCCCCGGTGCCCGCCCCGAGGAGTGCGGCAACTACCTGGACCAGAACCTGCCCATGGCGCGCTGGCTCGCCGAGCGCTACCTGGCACGCGACCTCGCGAACGCGGACGAGACGAGGCTGCATTACCAGTAAGGTGCTAACCCGGCCGCGATGCAAATCGGGGACGTACCTGTTGCGTGCATTTGTGCACGCAACAGGTACGTCCCCGATTTGCATCTTGGATTCTTCGGCGCCTTCTCTTGGTACGCGACGTTCCTCGGCATCCCCATCATCATGCCGGCATCGGGCTACACGAGCTCGGTCATCCCGGTTCTGATCATGGTTTGGTTCGGTTCGGTGGTTGAGCACTGGGCGAAGAAGTGGATGCCCAACGCCATCAAGATGTTCTTCACCCCGCTGCTGGTCATGACCGTCTCCGTCGTGCTCGGCTACCTCATCATCGGCCCCATCGCTACGCTCATCACCAACATCTTGAGCTCTATCTTCCAGATCATCTTCGGTCTGCCCGTTGTGGGCTCGGTGGTCGGCTGCGTGCTCGTTGCCGCCTTCTGGATGGTGCTCGTCATCTTCGGCTTCCACTGGTCGCTCGTGCCGTTGGGTATCGTGAACCTTACCACCCTCGGTCATGACTACATTCTCGCCTGCATGATCGGTCACTCCTTCGCGCTGGGCGCGGTTCTGTTCGCCATGTATCTCAAGAACAAGGACGAGAACTTCCGCGAGCTCGCGCTGCCTGCGATGATCCCCGCGTTCTTCTTCGGTGTCACCGAGCCTGCCATCTACGGCATCGCCCTGTCCCAGAAGAAGCCCTTCGTCGTGGCGTGCATCGGCTCCGCCGTGGGCGGCCTTATCATCGGCCTGTCCGGTGCCGTGCTGTTCATCTCCGGCGGCCTGGGCGTCTTCAACTGGCTTTCCTACCTGCCTACCGATCCCAGCTCCACGATCGGCGCGACCTACATGATCTGGGCGATCGTGGCCTCGCTCGCCTCTGCGGTCGTGGCGTTCGCCATCGAGTTTGCGACCTATAAGCCCGAGCAGGCGTAGCGGTTTTGATCCATGCGGCCGCCATCCGTCTTCGAGGGTGGCGGCCGCATTCCGACATTCTGTGGCCGATTGGTATCAAGATGTCTCAATCAGCCGGTCGGCCGATTGAAAAGAAGTGTCCGACTGCGCGTCGCCGCACCTGCGTGCGCTCGCGGCCTGGCATAGTTGGAACCAGATGCACGGGTTCGTCCAGGGAAACACAGACCAATTCGTTCCGTGGCGGGCGCCCCCGTGGCGGATGCCTGCGGGCACGGTGGGTACCTGGGGAGGGGTCGGAGAGACCGCCCTGTTCGGCGACATGGGCGTGAAGGATATCGACAAGGTGCGCGCCGTTCGCGTGGCCGTCGAGGCCCTGGGTGCCGACATGGCCGACACCGTTGCCATGGGGGATGCGAAAGTCGACATCCCCATGTTCGAAGCATGCGCCACGAGCGTGTGCATGGGCAGCGACGGCGAGGAGGCCCGCGCCGCGGCCGACTTCGTGACCGCTCGGGTGGATGATGACGGCCTTTGGAACGCTTTTTCGCATCTGCATCTAATTTAGTTGTGTAAAGTATGGCAATGTGGAACGTCGCGTGAGACCACGCATCTCGTAAGGAAAAGGAGTGATCCACATGGGCCTGTTCGATATGTTCAAGAAGAAGCCCGAGGCCCCGGCTGCCCCTGCGGCACCTGCCACCGTCTCCGCCGAGGAGGCGGCCGACGTGCTGTGCGCACCGGTCGTCGGCCGCGTCATCAAGATGACCGATGTGCCCGATCCCGTGTTCGCGGGCGAGGTCGTGGGCAAGGGCTGCGCCATCTGGCCCGATGAGGAGATCGTCTACGCGCCCATCTCCGGCACGGTGACCGTCACCATGGGCCATGCTATCGGCATCACGGGTGCCGACGGCATCGAGGCGCTCGTCCACATTGGCGTCGATACCGTCGACATGAACGGCAAGGGCTTCACCGGCTATGTCAAGCAGGGTGACACCGTCAAGGCCGGCCAGCCCGTCATCAAGATGACGAAGGCCGACATCGCCGAGGCGGGGCACCCGGATTGCGTCGTGCTCGCCGTGTCCAACACCGCGGAGTTCGCTGACGTCCAGCTTACCGCCGAACCCGAGTCGACCGTCTCCGCCGGCGCCGCCGTCGTGAAGGTCGTCCGCTAGGGAAACGCTGGTCAAGACATTTCGTCCCGGATCATTTCGCGCCGGTCGCCTCGCGGTACCGCTCGGATTGACGGTACGCATATGGCACGCCGCCTCGCCGAGAGTACGCCATAGTCACGCTTTTCGCCCGAAAACGTGACTATGGCGTACCGTCGATGAGGCGGCGTGACTACAGCGTACCGTCAATAGCTCACCCGGACCTTTTCGGCGGAGCCGCTTCCGTACCGGGCCCGCTTATCCGGTCAAAACGACCCCGTCTCCAATTGCTGCGCCGAGCTGCCGGCAGTTGGCGTATAGTGAACAGAGGGTCAAAAGCCCGCATTGAGCTTATGAAGCAGGAGGTATCGCCATGATCAAGTTCCAGCATCTTATCGAGGCAGAAGAGGGTCTGCACGCTCGTCCGGTCGCCGATGTCGCGTACACGCTGAACAAGTGCTCGAGCGACGTCCAGATCACCTTCAACGGCAAGACGGCCTCCGGTCGCGACCTGATGGAGATGCTCGGGCTGAACGCCAACAAGGGCGACCTCATCGATGTCCTGATCGTGGGCGGCAACGAGGAGGAGACCAAAGAGGCCCTTCTGAAGGTGCTCCCGTAGGCTGTTTGCGACAGGGCTTGTCGGCCATCGGTGCCGAACAATCGTGTTACACAGGGCGCTCCATCACGGTGGAGCGCCCTGCTTGCGTATAATGGTGAGCGTTCGACTACAGCTACGAAGATAGGAGTGCCCATGGCGCTCAGCAAAGACGACGTGCGCGGTATCGCCGAGTACGCGCGCATCGCCCTCGAGGGCGATGAACTCGAGCAGATGACCGCGTACCTCAACGACGCGGTGGACATGCTCGCACCGGTGCTCGAGTACGATCTGCCGGATATCGAGCCCACGTTCCATCCCATCGGCGACCTCGCCAACGTCATGCGCGAGGACGCGGAGCTGGGGCAGCGCGATCTGCCGCTCGATGTGGCGCTCGAGAACGCGGCGAGCACGCATGACCGTTTCTTCCGCGTGCCTTCGATTCTGGGAGAGGGGGGTGAGCGCTGATGCCGACGAGTTTCGATACCCTGTCTGCCGCGCGCATCGCCGCAGGCATCGCCGCGGGTGAGTTCTCCGCGCGCGAGGTGGCCGAGGCCTCGCTCGATGCCATTCAGGCTCGTGATAAGGCGGTGCAGGCGTTTTTGCAGGTGACGCCCGAGCTTGCGCTTGCCGCCGCCGACCGTATCGACGCGGCGCGCGCCGCAGGCGACGCCCTGCCGCCGCTTGCGGGCGTGCCGTTCGCCATCAAGGACAATATGAATCTGACCGGCACGCGCACCACCTGCGCCTCGCACATGCTGGAGGGGTATGAGAGCGTGTACACGGCAACGTGCGTGCAGCGCATGCTCGATGCCGGGTGCGTGCCGGTGGGCAAGGCCAACATGGACGAGTTCGCGTTCGGCTCCTCGACGGAGAGCTCGGCGTTTCACCCCACGAACAACCCCTGGGATGTCGAGCGCATCCCGGGCGGCTCGTCGGGCGGCTCGGCCGCCGCGGTCGCGGCGGGCGAGGTTCCGCTCGCGCTCGGCTCCGATACGGGCGGCTCCATTCGCCAGCCCGCGGCGCTGTGCGGCGTGGTGGGCATGAAGCCGACCTACGGCGCCGTTTCGCGCTACGGCGTGGTCGCCTTCGGAAGCTCGCTCGACCAGGTCGGTCCGTTCGGCCGCACGGTCGAGGACGTGGCGCTCGCCATGAATGCGCTGGTGGGCGCGGGCCGCGACCCGTACGACGGGACGAGCCAGGACTGCGCGGTCGACTTCTGCGAGCATCTGCACGATGGGGTCGAGGGCTGTCGCGTGGGCATCATCCCCGCGTTCATGGAGGCCGAGGGCCTGACCGACGAGGTCCGCAGCGCCGTCGAGGGGGCTGCGCGTGCCCTCGAGGCGCAGGGGGCCAAGCTGGTCGAGGTCGACCTGCCGCATCTCGATGCCGCCATCGCCGCCTACTACGTCATCGGCCCCGCCGAGGCGTTCTCCAACCTCGCGCGCTTCGACGGCATCCGCTACGGCTACCAGGAGCCCTCCTGCCCCAACCTCGATACGCAGAGCTCGCGCTCGCGTGCCCACGGCTTTGGCGCAGAGGCCAAGCGCCGTCAGCTGCTGGGTGCTTACCTGCTGTCGAGCGGCGTGTACGACAAGTACTACTACGCGGCGCAGAAGGCCCGTACGCTCATCACGGCCGACTATGCCGCCGCCTACGAGGCGTGCGACGTCATCCTCATGCCGTCCTCCCCGCGCACTGCGTGGAAGCACGGCGAGATCTCCGATCCCACGCAGATGTATCTGTCGGACCTGTACACCATATCCATCAACATCGCCGGCAACGGCGGCGTGTCCGTGCCCTTGGGGCTGGGGGCAACCTCGAAGCTGCCGGTCGCGGCACAGCTCGTGGGCCCGGCGTTCAAGGACCGCACTCTGCTCACGTTCGCCGCAGCGCTCGAGCGCGGCTTTGCCGATGGTCAGACGGGCGAGCCGGCGCTCTCCGTTGCGCCCGATTTCGCCGGGAAGGGGGGTGAGCTGGCATGAGGGAGCTCTCCGAGGTCCTCAAGGATTGGGAGGCCGTCATCGGCCTGGAGATCCACACCGAGCTCACGACGCTCGATACCAAGATGTTCTGCAACTGCAAGCTCTCCCATGATGACGAGCCGAACGACAACGTGTGCCCGGTGTGCCTGGGCCTGCCGGGTGCCCTGCCCGTGCCGAACAAGAAGGCCATCGAGAGCATCGTGAAGGCGGGACTCGCCACCAACTGCCAGATTCAGAAGCGCTCGATGTTCTATCGCAAGCACTACTTCTATCCCGACATGGCCAAAAACTTCCAGACCACGCAGGGCCCGGTCGCCTTCGCCATGCACGGTCGCCTCGATCTCGAGGTGTCCGGCCGCGGCGCCGCCGAGCGCCCCGCGTGCGCGTTTGGCGAGGCGGAGGGCTTGAGCCTCGCGAGCGCGAGCGCGAACGCCGAGGGTCTCTCGACCGCCATGGCGGCCCAGATGCGCGAGGGCGGCGAGTCGTCCGGCGGCGCGCTGTCCGCGATGAGCGGCTACGACACCGCCAACCTCGCGCTGCCCGAGCGCCATGAGGACGGCTCCTACACCGTGCCCATCCGCATCCTGCGCATCCATATGGAGGAGGACGCGGCGAAGATGGTGCACGTGGGCGGCGAGGAGGGCCGCATCGCCGCGGCAAGCGAGTCGCTGATCGACTACAACCGCTGCGGCACGCCGCTGATCGAGCTGGTGACCGAGCCCGATTTGCGCACGCCCGAGGAGGCGCGCCTGTTCATGGAGAAGCTGCGCCGCATCTTCCTCACGCTCGGCATCTCCGACTGCTCCATGGAGCACGGCTCCATGCGCTGCGACGGCAACGTCTCGCTGCGTCGCCGCGGCGAGACCAAGCTCGGGACCAAGACGGAGCTCAAGAACCTGAACTCCTTCAAGGCCCTGCACGACGGTCTCGCCTACGAGATCTGCCGTCAGGCCGAGGTGCTCGAGGAGGGCGGTATCATCTACCAGGAGACGCGCCATTGGGAGCCGGGCCGCAAGCGCACGGTGGTGATGCGCGTCAAGGAGACCGCCGATGACTACCGCCTGTTCCCCGACCCCGATCTGGCGCCGTTCGACCTGTCCGACGAGTTCATCGAGCACTGCCGCGCCGAGATCCCCGAGCTCCCCGATGCCAAGCGCGACCGCTATGAGGCCGATTTCGGCATCAAGCGCGCCGACGCCGAGCAGATCGCCGGCGATCCCGAGACGGCAGGCTTCTTCGAGGCGGCCGCCGCGGGCCTGTCGGGCAAGCCGGCGCAGGCCGTGGCGAACCTGATCGTGAACGAGCTTGCGGCCTACCTCAAGGGCACGGGCGCCGGCCTGGCCGAGAGCGGCATCGCCCCGGCGCAGATCGCCTCGCTCGCCAAGCTGCTCGCGGAGGACGCCATCAGCTCCAACCAGGCGCACGAGGTCTTCGGGCTCATGGCCGAGTCCGGCGAGGATCCCGAGAAGATCGTGGACGAGCGCGGCATGCGCCAGGTGAGCGACGCCGGCGCGCTGCAGCCGATCGTCGACGAGGTGCTCGCGCGCTGCGCCGACCAGGCTCAGCAGTACCGCGACGGCAACCAGAAGGTGCTTGGCTTCTTGGTGGGCCAGTGCATGAAGGCGAGCCGCGGCCAGGGCAACCCCAAGCTGTTCAACGAGCTGCTGCGCAAGAGCCTTTCCTAAAGGGTCTCGCGGTCCGGCGCGTTTGCCGGACTCTCATCGCTGATAGGGCGGCACCGGGATTTCCGGTGCCGCCTTTTTGCGTTCAGCCGGCCCGGGCTAGGAGATGCCGTCCGGGGGCCCTGTCCGAGAAGGCTGGGACCTGTCCGCGAGCGCGCGTGGCTGCGCGAGGCGCTGCTTCCCCTGTATAGGAACGGCCTGATCGGGGCGAGCCGCGTGCTGAACGGGGCGGGGAAGGGCGCTCGCCTGCCGCGTGGGCGGCGTGGGTAAAAACGCATGCGTGCATATCGGGGACGTACCTGTTGCGTGCATGCATGCACGCAACAGGTACGTCCCCGATATGCACTACAGCGCACCATAGCAAGAAGCGGCAGCGTCGGGATGACGCTGCCGCTTCTGATGCAAGCTGCCTTCTGCCGAGGGGTAGGGAACCGCCTAGAGCGTCTCGATGGCGGCCTTGATGGAGCGGACCTCGGCCATGCGCGCGGCGGCCTCGAGGTTGCCGGTGCTCTCGATGGCGGCAAGAGAGCGGTAGATCCAGGCGTTGACGCCCTGGTGCGTGTTGGTCTTGGGCTTGACAGTGCAGGCGATGTCGTGCAGCTCGCCCAGAAGCTGGGTCTTGATGCTGCCGAGCTCCGTCACGTCGATCACGGGGTGGGCGGGCACGCCGCGCTTCTCGCTCACGTGGTCGATGAGGCCAGTCACGGTGGTCACCTGGTCGTTGCGCTGGTCATCGGTCAGGCGGTCGTTCAGGGAGGAAAGCCCGTCGATGACGACGGTGGCGGGGTGGCCGCAGGGGACGAAGTCCTCGATCTCGTCCATGGCCTGGGTAATGGTAGCGCCGAGGCCGACCAGGGCACCGGCGAGCTGTGCGTTCTGTGCGTTCATGCGTGTAAACCTCCTAGGTGAGGGTTAGACAAGATGCGAGTGGGACGATAGCGTGTGCGGCAAGCGTGTTTCAAGATTTGTGAGCCATTCTTCACGTGTGTGAAGAAGCGGTTAAGTGCCCCAAGAATTGCCGTCTGCAATGAAAAGCGCAGGTAATCAATGGTGTTTGGGATGACGGAACCACCATTCCCACAGTGACCGTTCGCCGAATAAACATGTTCGCTGACCGAAATTGTTCAGTGTTCAGGCGGCACATGTGCATCTTTAGCTGCCTTGTGCTCCCTGGCGCGATGCTCGAAGGCGCGGCAGGGTCGCAGGGACCGCCGTAGCCGCGGCGGTCTGGCAGAGGTTGGCGCGAAGAAAGAAAAGCGCTCTGTGCCCATAGCGGGCACAGAGCGCAGCATGCGTGGTGGAGCCAAAGGGGAAGCAGTCGAACTTGACGGCTTCCCCTTTAACAAAAG
>DGYMJ06203__coassemble_369_pt1 | contig 36401 bp, 29 predicted proteins | sample DGYMJ06203__metabat2_high_PE_015 | metagenome-assembled genome bin DGYMJ06203
GCCGATTGGTACCGTAACGAGGGCAGGCTGGAGTCCACGCCCAAGCCGGGAGACATCTGGCTGACCGATCAGCCGGCGTTTCGTCCGTGGGCCGGCGCGTCCGAGGGCACCCATGCGGGCATCGTCGCCTCGGTGGCGCCCGACGGCAAGACGCTCTACGTCTGGGAGCATATCTACGGCCGCGTGCAGCTGCTCTACGAGGACCTCTACATTCCCGAGGGCTCGATCACGGGCTTCGCGCGCCCCTACTACAACGACTGACACGGTTCGCGGGGGCGGTGGGCCCTCCGGGGGGTGAGCTTTTGGGGACAGTCCCCGGAGGGCCCACCGCAGCCTCTTGTGCCCGTTTTCGGTGCATTCGGGGGCATGCCCGCATTTCATGTATCATGGGCAGGATATGTTTAGCCATCTAGGAGGGCACATGCCTGCTATAAAGTTCGCCAACATCCTGCTCGAGTGCAACCCGCGCTCCACGAGCTATCCCGCGCTGTACTGCCGATCCACCCAGCCGTTCGTGCGCGACCACGCGACGGGGGAGTGGATGCTCTACGACGCCGGCGTCTTTGACTTCACGACGTTTTTCAACGCGCTGTCCGTGGGCAAGCTCAGGCGCTATGCCAGCGCGCAGCGCTTCTTCTTGCACCTGCAGGTCAAGGGTGCCGCGTGCACGTACGTGCAGACCACCGCGGACGCGTTCTCCGCTCATCCCATCAAGCTCGACGACACGAAGCGCGAGCTTCCCGCTTCCGATGAGTGGCAGGCCATCGATGTCGAGCTCACGGTGCCCTCCGATGCGGTCATCGTCGGCTTCGAGCTCGCGACGGACGGCCCTGTGCTGATCGGGGAGAGCTACTACTCCGTCGAGATCGATCGCCCCCTGCGCGACGTGGAGCTCGTCCTCGCGACCACCACGTTCAAAAAAGAGGAGTTCATCGAGGCGAATATCGCGCTCATCAAGGAGTCGATCATCGACAGCTCCGAGGATATCGCCCAGCACTTCACTATGCGCGTGATCGACAACGGGCGCACTCTGGATGCCGGCAAGCTGGCGAGCGACCGCGTGATCATCTCTCCCAACGACAACGTCGGCGGCGCCGGCGGCTTCACGCGCGGCATGATCGAGGCCATGGAGCAGACGCCGCGCGCGACCCACATCCTGCTGATGGACGATGACGTCGCCGTGTCTCCCGAGAGCATCAAGCGCACCTACAACCTGCTGCGCATGGTCAACGATGAGTATGCCGAGGCGTTCATCAGCGGCGCCATGCTCAACTACGAGATCGGCGAGGAGCTGTGGGAGGACACCGGTTACATGACCAAGGAGGGCACGTTCGCGCCCGCCAAGCCACAGCTGCGCCTCAACAAGTTCGAGGACGTCGTCTTCAACGAGACGTTCCGCGTGCCGAGCGCCATCACCAAGCTGAACTCCCGCTACGCTGCGTGGTGGTACTGCTGCATCCCCATCTCGGTCATCGAGAAGAACGGGCTGCCGCTGCCGTATTTCGTGCGCTGCGACGACGCCGAGTACGGTGTGCGCTGCCAGCCCAAGTTCATGACCATGAACGGCCTGTGCATCTGGCACATGTCGTTCCACGTGCGCTACAACGCCGCCGTCGAGCGCTACCAGACCACGCGCAACACGATGATCGCCCAGTGCACGACCGGCTTCGCGCCCAAGTCCGACTTCATGCGCGAGATGCACAACAACATCCGCCTCGAGCTCAAGAAGTTCGGCTACGACAACGCCGAGCTCGTGCTCGACGCGTTCGAGGACTTCATGAAGGGGCCCGACTTCATCGCCACGCCCGGCATGGCCGAGAAGACGTTCATGGCCGCCAACCGCAACAAGGAGAAGCTCGTCCCCTTCGATGAGCTCGAGCGCCAGGTGCACGCTGCCGGCCTGACCGATTTCCATATCGCCGATATCGACCGTCAGCTCGTCGACGCCGACGCCCCGCGCACGCGCCTGCAGCGCCTGAACGACCTCGCCACCGACAACAATCAGCGCTTCATCGTCAAGGAGGGCAAGGGCTACGCCGTCATCCCGGTCATCGGCTGGGCGTATCCCGCCGGTGCGATCCGCGGCAAGGAGTACCTGATCATCATCGACTGGTACAACCGCATGGGCGCGCTGCGCAAGAAGGACCCCGAGCGCTACGCTCAGATTTCCAAGCGCTACAAGGAGGATCTCAAGGCCTACAAGCGCACCATCAAGCAGCTGCGCCATGACTACTCCGCGCGTCGCGACGAGTTGACCTCGCTCGCGTTCTGGAAGCGCTATCTGGGGATGGATAAGTAGCCCGCGCGACATGGTTGCCACGTGATGCTTTTGGGGAAGGGGCCGCTTGCCGGGAGTGCAAGCGGCCCCTTCCTAGCTTTCTGAAGCCGCCGCGTGTTCTGCCCGTTCCGCGAGTTCGCCCGTATGGGCGCGGGCGCGTCGACGCGGTGCCGTATACTATCCCTACGAAGCCATCGCGGGCGTGCCCGCGTTCACGATATCTTGGGGGTAGCCGTGTCGTCGCCTTGCGTTTCCGTCATCATGCCCGTGTACAACGCCCAGCCCTACCTGTGCCAAGCGCTTGACAGCCTCAAGGCGCAGACGTTCCAGGACTTCGAGCTGATCTGCGTCGACGACGGGTCGTCGGACGACTCCTTCGAGGTGCTCAAGCGCTACCGCGCCGACGAGGACTTTCCCGCGGTGCGCATCCTGACCCAGCGCCATCTGGGGCCCGGCTGCGCGCGCAACAAGGGATTCGACGTCGCGACCGGCACCTATGTGTACTTCCTCGATGCCGACGACTTCATCGAGCCCACGCTGCTCGAGAAGGCCGTCGGCCGCGCCGAGCAGCTCGATTGCGACATCGTGATCTGGGATGCGTGGTTCTACAACAACCGCGTCCAGCGCGACCAGCATCCGGCCGTCGGCACGCTCGATTTCCCCGCCTTCGCGGACTTTCCGGTACACGAGACCCTGACGTTCAGCGCTGCCGACAACCCCGACGCCATCTTCACGTCGTTTCAGAACTGGCCGTGGAACAAGCTGTTCCGCCGTTCGCTGCTCGTCGAGAACGACATCCGCTTCCCGGCGCTGTTCCGCACCGAGGACCTGCCGTTCACGTGCATGGCGCTCGTCAAGGCGCGCCGCATGTCGGTGATCTACGAGCGCCTGTCGCACTACCGCATGCGCACGGGCTCCTCGTCCATGGACAACAAGGATCCGCACGCCCTCGACTTCATCGAGGCGTTCGCGCTGCTGCGGGACCGGCTTCAGGAGGAGGGCCTGTACGAGACGTATCGCGTGAGCCATGCCCGCTGGGCGCTCGGCGGCGCGGTGTACAACCTCAACTCTCTCACGCGCGTCGACTCGTTCGCGCGGGCGTTCGCCGAGCTGCACGATGGGGCGGCGGAGCGCATGGGGCTGCTCGATGTCCCTCTGGACGCCTACACCCATCCTCTCGACCGCCGCTCGCTCGAATTGATCAAGGCGAACGATGCGCAGGGGTACCTGTTCTTCTGGATGCGCAACCACGGCGCGTTCGTCGATGACGACAAGGAGCTCTTCGACCGCGTCGAGGCGGATCTGGAGGAGGCCCGCTCGGAGATCGACCGCCTGCACGGGGAGGTCGACCGGGCGCACGGCGCGGTCGTCGAGGCGCAGGGTGCTCGCGAGGAGGTCGAGCGCCAGCTCGATGACCTGCGAAGGTCCGCGGAGTATCGATACGGCACGGCGCTTCTGCGCATCCCGCGCGCCATCCAGCGCCGGCTGAGCAGCTGATCGGTCCGGCGCCGTGCGCATCGCCTCACTCGTCGCGCACGGCATGCCGTCCCGTCCTCCCATACCGTCTCATCCCGAAAAGGAGTCTTCACTATGGATGCGAACGCGCACGGTGCGCGCTGCCTCGTTTTGCTCGCCGACCCCGCCTTGGGCGTCATCTCACCGTCCTGGCGCGCGAAGGAGGCGCTTGAAGAGGCTGGATACGCGGTCTTTTGGTTCACGCCCCGCCTGTGGCCCCAGCTGTTCGCCGACGGTGTGGCGCAGCTCGGGTACCTCGACGCGCTGATGCGCCGCTGGGCCGTTGACGCCGTGGTGGTCGCCGACGGTCTTTCCATCGATACGTCTGCATGCGTCGTGCAAGCGCCCCGCCTCGTCGTGCTCGCCTCCCGCGAGGACGAGCTCGCGCGCTCTCTGGAGCGCATGCGAGGGGCCGCGCCGGATACCTGCTGGGTGCTCGACGGCATGGCCGCGCCCGCGGCACGCGAGCTGGGATGCACCGTTCGCACCCTGGGCACGGTTCCGGACCTGTCCGCGCTCGACCTCGCCAACGAGATCGTCTACCCGCGGGGGCTTTCTTGCGGCCAGGAGGCGACGCCGGAGCGCATCGAGCTTATGAGGGCGGCCGCCCAGGGAATGCCGGAGGGCACGCCGGTGCGCTGCGCAGGCGAGGGATGGCCCGATGAGTGGCGCTTTGACGGCGCCGACGCCGGTGCCGCCTATGCGCTCGGGTTCACGTCGATCGCGGTCCGGTTCCCGTCTTCCGAGGGGCGCTCGGCCTACGATGAGTACGTGCTCCAGGCGACCAAGCAGCTCGCCGGGGCCGATATCCTTCGTCCCGATGCAGGCGCGACCGGCGCTTGGATGGCCGAGCGAGCGGCGGCGCTTCTGGAGTCGCGCCGCGTGCGCGCCTCAATCGCCTCGACGGCAGACGACGCGCTGTTCGGATCGGTCCGCGCGGGGCGCGGCGATGCCGAGGGCATGCATGCGGCGCGCGGCGGGTTCGAGCGCTCGATCGTCCACGCCGCCGAGGCCCTGGGCGTCGAGGGTGCGTCGTTTGAGCCGTGCCGCGTGGCGACCGTGCTCGGATACGTGGGCTGCGGCAACTTCGGTGATGAGTACATCCTCTCCACCATTGCGGAGCGTCTGGAGGAGCGCTGCCCCGGCACCGTGAGCGTCGCCGTGAGCGAAAACCCGTGGCACACCCTCGTGCACCGAGGCGTCTACGCGATCGCGCTGGCCTCCAAGCGTGAGCTCGACGGGATGCTCGCCCGCTCCTCCGTCGCCCTCGTCATGGCGGGGCTCCTGTTCGACCAGGGCATCCGCTGGACCATGGGCAAGGCGGAGATCGCCTCGTCGGTGCTCCACTCCGATATTCCGGGCATCGCCGCGTTCGTCGAGCTGGCGGCCCTGAACGATACGCCGGTCGTGCTGTACGGTATCGGCGCCGGTCCGCTGGAGCGCACCCACAGCAAGCGCCTGGTGCGCCTCATGGGTTCGCTCGGCGCCCGGTTCGTGTGCCGCGACGAGGAGACCGCCCGTCTCGTCTCCGCCTGCGACGTGCCCGCCGGACAGGTCGTGCGCCGCGCGGACGTGGCGTTCACCGGTTCCTCGCACGTGACGGAGGCGGTCGATTCCTGGTTCGCGAACCAGGAGCTCGACCCCGTCGACACCGACCTGATCGTGGTGTCGCTGCGCGAGTACGAGAACGTGTCGGATGATTTCGCCGAGCGCGTCGCCCGCGCCTGCGACCGCGTGCTGGCGAGCCGCCCGCACGCCCATCTCGCCTTCGCGATGCTCGATGCGGCCGACCGCGGCATTTCCGACCGAGTGGTCGAGGCCATGAGCCGCATCGACCGCGTGCACCTGTTCTCGGCGGGCGACGATATCGATGCCATGGCCGACTTCATCGGTCGGGCCACCGCGGGCCTTTCCATGCGCTACCACGCCTCGCTGCTGATGTTTCGCGGCGGCATCCCGTGCGTCGGCCTCGGTTACCTGCCGAAGGTGTGCGCGCTGTACGAGGAGGCGCGCATGGGATCGAGCCTGCTCGCCATGGATGCGTCGGCAGACGAGATCGCTGACGCGCTCGGGCGCGCGCTGGACGAGCGCGAGGCGCTCGCCCGCGTCGTCCAGGAGGGCGTGGCGAACCTGAGGGGGCTCGCGCGGCAGGGCGAGGACGAGCTCGTCGAGCTCGTGGGGGAGACGAGCCCTGCTTGCGAGCAGGACAACGGGTGCCACGAACTGTACCTGTATCGCGAGGCGGCGTCCGACCGCATGCTCGTCGACGAGCGGAGGCGCGCCGAGGCTGCCGAACGGCATGCCGCCGATGTCAAACGAGAGCTCGCGGAGGCGCGCCAGCGCGTCGTCGACCTCGAGCAGTCCAACTCCTATCGAATCGGCTCGGCTCTCATGTACCTGCCCGGCCTGCTCAAGCACCGCCGCCAGTAACGTTCCGCCCCGTGCAAATTTGGGGACGTACCTGCCGCGTGCATGTATGCAAATCGGGGACGTACCCGCTGCGTGCACTCTTTTGGCGCAGAGGGTACGTCCACGATATATGCTATGAATAATAATTAATGCAACAGGTACATCCCCGATGTGCAGGGCATCCCAAGAATGCATGCGGCGGGTACGTCCCCGATTTGCACTGCCGAAGGGCGTTCGTTAGGAGAACTGCTCGATCTGGTGCTCGATGGCCTCGATGGCCTCGCGTTGCCGGCCTTCGTCGAGCACCCATTCGTCCAGGGGCTTGGAGGCGCGGCGGCGATCCTGCTTCCAGCGGCGGTACGCCCGATACTCCTCGATGCGGCGCCTGAGCGTGCGGGGCTGCTCCCCGCGGTCGATGGAGGCCTTCGCGGCGTCGCGGCGGCGCGCCGCCTCCTCGATGACGAAGCCCGTCGTGCCGCGCTGGCGGTGCCATTCGATCAGGTCGCTGAACCCCTCATAGCGGATCCGGTCGACATGGACGCTGTTCCAGTTGCGGTCGCGTGTGGCCTGGTGCGGGTTCTCGCGGCGCACCGCGAACCACAGCCGGTTCGTGAACACCGTGCGCTTGGAGCAGAAGACCGCTTTGTGGCGGAAGATGCTCTCCATCTCGGCGGGACGCGTGATCCCGAACTCGATGTGCTCGCGGCGCAGCAGCTCGGCCGAGTACAGAAGCGTGGCGAACTCGTAGTCGACGCGCCACGAGGCGTCGCTGCCCTGGCCGAACACCTCGTCGAAGGGCACGTGCTCCATGTTCGCCCAGCTGAGCTTCACGTCTCCGTACAGGCGACACGGGACGATGGTCTCCACCTCGTGCGCGCGGCAGAACTGGAGGAACGCGCGCACCTGCTCGGTGTAGAAGTTCGGCAAGATGATGTCGTCGCAGTCGAGAAAGAGAATCCAGGATCCTTTGAGCTCAGGGATCGCCTTGTTTCGCGTCGCCCCCGGCCCCATGTTCTCGTGGCTGAGGACGCGCACGCGGCCGTCGCGCTCCTCGTAGCCGCGGGCGATCTCAAGCGACCGGTCGGTCGATCCATCGTTTGCCACGACGACCTCGAGGTCATCGCACGGCTGGTTCAGCGCCGACTCGATCGCGTCGGCAAGATAGTCCTCGCCGTTGTAGACGGGGATCAATACGCTCAGAAACGGCATGGGGCAACCTCCGCACGGGTAAGCAATCTGCGCCTCATGATAGCTTACCCGAGGCGCGACCGAGTCGCTCAGGGCGGCGGCTCGTCCACAGGGCCTTCGTTTACGCCTCCGTTTCGGAGAGGCTCGATTTTCGCTTCTCGCATGAAAAGGCCGCGGGCGCGGCACGCTTCAAGTAGACTTGAGGCAAACGCTTCGCGCCGCATGCGCGCACGAGTCCCCTGGAGCACGAATGACTGTCGATTTCAAACTTGCCAACGTCGTTCTCACGGTCGACGACCACGCCGCCGACCATCCCGAGCTGTACTACCGCGCGGAGGCGGGGGCGGCCCGGTATGAGGACGGCGCGGGGCTCGAGCTCACGGGCACGGCGGACTTCCTGACCTACGTCAACGGATGCTCTGCCTGCAAGTGGCGCACGTATGCGGATCTCCAGGAAGTCTGGCTCCATGTGGAGGTAGCGGGCGCGGGCGAGATCCGCATCGATGCGGTGGCGTCCGATGCGTCCGACCGCCAGGTGTTCTCCGCGCATGCCGTGGACGCCGCCCTCGACGCGCCGGTCGCGCTCGATATCGAGGTGCCCACCGCGGGCGAGGACCTCGTCGGGTTCATCGCCGTTCCCGCTGAAGGGGAGCGGCTCGTCATCGCGCGCGCGTACTGGTACGCCAAGGTCGATCCCGCGCGCATCAACGAGGTCCGCCTCGCGCTTGCCACGACGACCTTCAACAAGGAGGCCTACATCACGGCGAACATCGACCTCGTCCAAGCGGGCATCCGCGCGGAAGGGGCGCCGATCCTCGGCAATTTCCATATGTTCGTGGTGGATAACGGCAGGACGCTCGACGTCGACGAACTCACCGACGACCTGGTGAGCGTCCTTCCGAACCCCAACACGGGGGGATCGGGCGGCTTTGCGCGCGGCATGATGGCCGCCACGGAGCATCCGGGCGAGTTCACGCACGTGCTGGTGATGGACGACGACGTGCGCATCATGCCCGAGAGCCTGATCCGCACGTACAACCTGCTCGCGCTTGCCCAGGGGCCCTACCGCGACGCCTTCATCAACGGCGCGATGCTGTCGCTCGAGGACCCGGTCCGCCAGTTCGAGGACGTCTCCTTCGTGCTGAATTCGGGCGCCTACCGTCGCGTCAAAACCGACCTGCACATGGGGTCGCTCTCCGACCTGCTCGTCAACGAGCGCACGAGCGTCGAGGTCCCCAACGCGTACGGCGCCTGGTGGTACAGCTGCATCCCAACAGCGGCCATCGAGAAAAACGGCCTGCCCATGCCGTTTTTCATCCGCTGCGACGACGTCGAGTTCGGCATGCGCAACCAGCCGGTGTTCATGACCATGAACGGCATCTGCGTGTGGCACGAGAGCTTCGAGGGGCGCTTCCGCGCGTCGGTCGACTGCTACCAGTACATCCGCAACTTTATGGCCATGATCGCGGTGGACGACTGCGCGTCGGAGGGCCTCTTTATCGTTCGCATCCGCCGCAGCGTGCGCCAGGACCTGCGCGACCTCGATTACAGCGCGGCCGAGCTGCTGCTCGACGGGTTCGAGGACTATCTCAAGGGGCCGCAGTTTCTGGAAAGCCTCGACGGCGCCGAGCTCATGAGGCAAAACGGCGCGCGCAACGAGCGACTCATGCCGGTCGAGGACATGGACCCCGAGCTGCTTCGCGCCGCGGGCGTCACGCGCGAGGTGCTGTCGCATGCGAACTTCGAGTCGCAGGCGTCGCGCTTCATGAAGGTGCTCCGCTCGCTGCCCTACGACAAGCACTATCTGCCCAAGCCCATGCTCGGCACGCGTCCGGGGTACGTCGTCAAAAACGGCGCCGCGATGATCGAGGGCGAGTCGCTTGCCCGCGAGACGCTCGTGTTCTTGGACCCGACGCGCACCAAGGGCGCGATCCGGCACATGGACCGCGCGCGCTTCCGCGCCATCCGCATGCGCGAGCACGAGCTTTTGCGCCGCCACCGCACGATCGGCAAGCAGGTGAGGCAGGCGTGGAAGGACGCCTTCCCATACCTTACGTCGCGCGAATTCTGGACCAAGTACCTCGGGCTCGAGTCGTAAGGAACCGCTGATCAATTCATTTCGCGCCGGTCGGCCCGTGCCGGGCGCCTATGCGCGTCCGCCGCGGTCCTCTCGGTCCATCTCGCGGTAGACGGCGAGCTCCCATTGCTTGCGCTCGACCTTTGCGACCGAGTCGAGGATAAGCCCCGTCGCGAACGACAGCCCGCACAGGAAGATCAGGGAAGCCGCGAGGATGGCGGTGGGGAAGCGGGGCACCAGGCCGGTGTGCAGGAACTCGGCGACCACCGGGATGCCGAGCCAAAGGCCGAGGGCCAAGAACACGAGGGCCACGAGCGTGAACAGCTTCATCGGGCGGTAGTTCTTGAACAGCGACCCGATGGTCGCGAGCACCTTGATGCCGTCGGAGACCGTCGACAGCTTGGAGACGGATCCCTCCGGGCGGTCGCGATAGGCGATGGGCACGTCGACGATGCGCCAGTGGCGGTCGACCGCATGGATGGACAGCTCGGTCTCGATCTGGAAGCCGTCGGACAGCACGGGGAACGTCTTGACGAACACGCGCGAGAACGCGCGGTACCCGGTCATGACGTCTTCGAACGAGTAGCCGTAGATCAGCTTGATCATGCGGCGCACGAGGTTGTTGCCGAAGTTGTGGAACGCGCGCTTGTTCTCCTTGCCGTATGTGCCGTTGGAGAGGCGGTCTCCGACGGTCATGTCGGCCGAGCCGTCGAGAATCGGGTCGCACAGGGCGCGCGCCGCCTCTGCGGGGTAGGTGTCGTCGCCGTCGACCATGAGGTAGCACTCGGCGTCGATGTCCCGAAACATCTGGCGCACGACGTTGCCCTTGCCCTGGCGCGCCTCGTGGCGGACGATGGCGCCGTGTTCGCGGGCGATGGCGGCGGTGTCATCGCGGGAATTGTTGTCGTAGACGTAGATGCTCGCATCGGGCAGGACGCCCCGGAAGTCGTCGATGACCTTCGCGATGGTCGGGGCCTCGTTGTAGCACGGTATGAGCACGGCTATGCGCGCATGGGAATCAAGGGCGCCCATGTATCCTCCTTCGCATCGCGGACCTGCGGTCGCTCCGTCGTCGTCCGACAGGTCAGGATACCCGTTGCCCTCGACGGGTGCATGAGGGATGGGGACATTCGGCGATTCTGCATGAAAGTCCACGTTCCGCCCATGCGCGGGCGGGGCGGGCCTCATGTATGCATGGGGCGGCATGCAAAAGGGCGCCGTCGCCGACGCCCTTGTTCGCGGGATGGTGCGCCATGTCGGATTCGAACCAACGACCTTGGGATTAGAAGTCCCCTGCTCTATCCAGCTGAGCTAATGGCGCAAAACATGGCAATTATAGTTGATGCCGGCCGTCTGTCGACGCGTTTTGAGCGGGAGATGTCGAATTATCCATCTGCGCCGCCCCTTCAGCGCCGCGCGCCCGGCGGTTTGGCGCCCCTGTAGGTGCCGCTCACCTGCTGGTTTCCTGCAGCGCGGTCGCGCGTCGCCGCACTGGGCCGACGGATGCCGGCACCGTGCGTTCTCATCGATTTGCGCATCATGGGGATATGGAAGCCGGGGTCGCGCGTGGTATGCTGGCGCATACGCTGTTTGGTTGGAGGCGCATGGAAGCACCGGGTGCGGGCACCCGGTTGTTGGGGGAGGGCGTATGGCTCATCGGGTCGATCTCGTTGTCTCGGTTGAACGCGGGGCAAAGCAGGCTGCCGCTTCGATCGAGGAGGCGGCGCGCGGGCGTTCGCTTGCGGTGAGAACGGAGCTGTACGCTGCCGACGGGGCGGTCGACGAGTTGACGCGCGAGGAGATCGCCTCGGCGCATGCCGCCCTCATCATCGGGAGCGCCCCGCTTGGGGCCGAACGGTTTGCAGGGGTCCCGCTCATCTCGACGGGTGCGGCGTGCCCCCTTACCGTCGAGGCCGCCGGCGATCTGATCGACGGCGCGCTCGCCCTGGCGCGGCTTTCCGGAAACCAGGCTGCGCCCTCCGGTTCGCCCTCGCGCAAAGAGACGCTCGGCTCAAAGCTTCGCCGCAAGCTGGCGCGCGCCCCGCAAGAGGCGGGCCCGCGCGCGCAGGCGTCCTCCGGATTCGCGGCGAGCGTCGTTTCCGCCGACTACGTGCTGACGGGCCTTCACTGCTCCACGCGAGACGAGGTGCTCTCGACCCTGTCGCGCTGCGCGGTCGACCTCGGGCTCGCCCAGGACACCGATGAGCTCATGGCGGCCTTCCTTAAGCGCGAGGCGGAGGGCACCACGGGCATGCTCGACGGTTTTGCCATCCCGCACGCCAAATCGGCGACCGTCCAGCGCGCCGCCGTCATGGTGGCGAAGCTCGCGCAGGGCGCCGAGGAGTGGGAGACCATGGACGGCATGCCCGTGCGGGTCGCCATCGCCCTGCTCATTCCCGAGGGCCAGTCGGGGACGACGCACCTCAAGCTGCTTTCGCGCGTTGCCGAGGCGCTGATGGACGATGGGTTCCGCGCAGCGGTCAAGGATGCCGACGATCCGGAAGGCGTGGCGCGCGTCGTCAGCGAGCGCCTGTCATAGCGCCCTTCAGGAAAGACCATCCGGCATGCTTCGCGCGACCTCCTGCGCGCCAGACGGTCCTTTCGGCCACCTCCTCGCGCTTCTGCATTTCTTTTGTCCTTTATTGCGTTAAACTAGTCGTGTACTTTGGCGTGTCCTGATGCTTGGGGTGCGCACAGATCAAAAAGGAGAACACTATGGTTTCTGAGAAGGTCACCCTTATCAATCCGCAGGGTCTGCACATGCGTCCCGCCGGCCTCTTTGCCTCCACGATGGGCAAGTTCGCCTGCGACGTCACCATCCTGACCGCCGACAAGGAGGTCAACGGCAAGAGCCCCATGGCCCTCATGGCCGCTGGCATCCCGTGCGGCACCGAGGTCGAGGTCCGTTGCGACGGCAGCGACGAGAACGAGGCCCTCGCGTCTGCTCTCGAGCTCATCAAGAGCGGTCTTGGCGAGTAGCGCCCGATTCCGGAAACCTTTCTTTATTTGATAGTTGGCGCGGGGTATCGCCATGAGATGCTCCGCGCGGCTTTTGCAGGGGGTCCGGCCTCACGGTCGGGCTGACAGGAGAGGAAGATCAATGTACGAGGGAGTTAACGCATCTGAGGGCATCGGCATCGGTACCGTCGCGGTCGCCGTTGAGCCCGATCTGACGTTTACGCCGCATACGGTCGAGGACACCGAGGCCGAGAAGGCTCGCTTCGACAAGGCGCTCGAAACCTTCTGCAAGAAGACCGAGGCCCAGGCCGAGCACATGAAGACGAGCGTCGGCGAGGCCGAGGCCGAGATCATGTACGGCCACGTGACGCTGGCCCAGGACCCCGAGCTCGGTGGCGCCATCAAGGCCTCCATCGAGGGCGGCACCTGCGCAGAGCAGGCGCTGACCGAGACCAGCACCATGTTCGAGAACATGTTCCTGTCCATGGACGACGAGATGTTCCGCCTTCGCGCCGCCGACATCGCCGACATCCGCACCGGAATCCTGGCCGAGCTGCTGGGCCGCGAGGTCGTCGACCTGTCCGTCCTGCCCGAGGGCACGGTCATCGTCATCCACGACCTGACCCCGTCCATGACCGCCACGATCGACAAGAAGAACGTCGCGGGCATCGTCACCGAGGTCGGCGGCCGCACCTCGCACTCCGCGATCATCGCGCGCGCCCTCGAGATCCCGGCCGTCCTGTCCGTTTCCAACGCGTGCGGCGCGCTGCACAACGGCATGACCGCCATCGTCGACGGCTCCCGCGGCGTCGTTATCGCCGAGCCCGACGAGAAGACCCTGGCCGAGTACACCCAGCGCCGCGAGGACTTCATCGCCGAGAAGCAGGCCCTCGAGGCGTTCCGCGGCAAGCCGACGATCACCGCCGACGGCTTCAAGAAGATCATGGCGTGCAACATCGGCAGCCCCGATGACGTCAAGGGCGCCCTCGATTACGACGCCGAGGCCATCGGCCTGTTCCGTTCCGAGTTCCTGTTCATGGACGCCAAGTCGCTGCCCTCCGAGGAGGAGCAGTTCGAGGCCTACCGTAAGGTCGCCGTCGCCCTGAAGGGCGCTCCGGTTATCATCCGCACGCTCGACGTGGGCGGCGACAAGGAGATCCCGTATCTCAAGCTCGTGAAGGAAGAGAACCCCTTCATGGGTTATCGCGCCATCCGCTACTGCCTTGACAACGCTGACGAGTACAAGGTCCAGCTCCGCGCCCTGCTGCGCGCGAGCGCGTTCGGCGACATCAAGATCATGGTCCCCATGGTCACCTGCGTCGAGGAGATCCGTGCCGTCAAGGACCTCGTCGAGGTCTGCAAGGACGAGCTGCGCGAAGAGGGCTACAAGTTCAACGAGGACATCGAGGTCGGTATCATGACCGAGACCGCTGCCTCCGCGAACATTCCCGACCTGCTGGCCAAGGAGGCCGACTTCTTCTCGATCGGCACCAACGACCTCACCGGCTACACCATGGCAGCCGACCGCGGCAACGACAAGATCGCCTACCTGTACAGCTGGTACTACCCGGCGGTCCTGCGCGCCATCAAGAACATCATCGAGGCTGGCGCCAAGGAGGGCATCATGGTCGGCATGTGCGGTGAGGCCGCGGCTGATCCGCTGCTCACGCCGCTGCTGATCGCCTGGGGCATGGAGGAGTTCTCCACGTCCGCTCCGAGCATCCTGCGCACCCGCAAGACCATCTCCCAGTGGACGGTCGAGGAGGCCAAGGAGCTCGCCGACAAGGCGGTCCAGTGCACTACCGCCGAAGAGGTCAAAGCGCTGCTCGAGGCTGCTGCAAAGTAAGGTTTCGGTAAGCATGTTGCTCGGACTTGCTCTCGGATAATGTTTTATATGACCGCGTGGTCCCGACGGAGCGTCGGAGCTGCGCGGTCTCTTTGGAAAGGGGAGTATCAATGTTCTATACGCTGACTGCCAACCCGGCCGTCGATATGACGGTGACGTGCCCGCCGCTGATCCCGAACGAGAATATCCGTTCGGTCACCTCGAGCTACACCCCGAACGGCAAGGGTCTCGACGTGTCGTACGCGCTCAAGAAGTTCGGTGTCGACTCGGTCGCGCTCGGCTTCTTCGCCGGCTTCACCGGCAAGTACATCGTCGAGGAGACCATGAACATGGGCTGCCTCTGCCGCCCGGTGTGGATCGACGGCATCACCCGCATCAACTCGTATTTCAACGACGGCGAGAACGAGTACGGCATCCTGAACGCGGGCGCCCCGCTGACGCCCGAGGGCGAGCGCGAGCTCTACAAGATCCTCGACACGACGGGCGACCTCGAGTGCCTGATCATCTCCGGCTCGCTGCCCCCGAAGGCTTCGCGCTACTTCCTCGATGAGGTCATCGATCACGCCCAGGATCGCGGCTGCGATGTCATCCTCGACATCTCCAGCGACAAGCTGAAGACGCTTGCCGCCAAGAAGCCCCTGCTCATCAAGCCGAACCACCACGAGATGAAGGCGATCTTCGGAGTGCCCGTGAACACCGATGACGAGGTCCGCGTCGCCATGAAGATGGCACACGACAGCGGCGTTCAGAACGTCCTGCTCACCCGCGGCAGCCGCGGCGACGCGTACTTCTCCAACGGCGAGGACATCTGGTACGCCAAGCGCGAGTTCAACATCAACCTCGTGTCCTCCGTCTGCGCCGGCGACTGCACGCTCGCGGCGTTCATCCTCAAGTGGTACCACAACCGCGAGAACGTGGAAGAGGCCTTGAAGCTGGCCCTTGCGACCGGCGCGAACGTCGCCGAGAGCGTCGGCCTGGGCGACTTCGGCCGCGTCGACGAGTACAGCCGCCGCATCGCGGTGCGCAAGCTCGAGCGCAAGTAGGCGCTTCCCGCTCTTCGCGGGGTTTCGATCGCATGCGTTTGCAAGGCCGTCTCGTGTTGCGCGGGGCGGCCTTCGCTCATTCGTTCTTATCGTGGGAGCCGTTCGATGATCTACACCCTTACCGCCAATCCCGCCATCGACTACAACGTGACGTGTGACAGGCTCGCGCCGGATTGCGTGACCCGCACCCGCGATGCGGTCTACACCCCCAACGGCAAGGGGCTCAACGTCTCGTTCGCCCTGCAGCATTTCGGCGAACCGTCCAGCATCCTCGGTTTCTTCGCGGGGTTCTCGGGGCGCTTTATCGTCGACGGCGCACGCGAGCGGGGATGCGAGGTCTTTCCCGTCTGGGTCGACGGCATCACGCGGGTGAACGTGTTCCTGAATTCAGGGGAGCACGAGTACAACATGGTGAACGCCGGTGCTCCGATCTCGAGGCGCGACGAGGACGCCATGATCGAGCTCATCGCGTCGCTTCCTGAGCTCGAGTGCCTGAGCATCTCCGGTTCGTTGCCGCCGGGAACGTCCGACGGCTTTCTGGACCGTGTCGTCGACAAGGTGCGCGAGCGCGGGGGAGAGGTGGTCGTGGACATCTCCTCGCCGCTTCTGCGCCGGCTTCTTGCTCAAAGGCCGCTGCTGATCAAGCCCAACGATGACGAGCTGCGCGACATCTTCGGGCTCGAGGTGGGCGCGAACGACGATGCCGGGGCGCTGTGCGCCTTGGAGCATCTGCATGAGGAGGGCGCGCAGGCGGTCTTGCTCACCATGGGTGGCGCGGGGGCGTACTTCGGCGACGGGCGGCATGCGTGGTTTGCGCGCTGCGCGTATCCGGTGCGGGTGCTCTCGACGGTCTGCGCCGGCGACTCGACGCTCGGCGCGTTTCTGTCCGTCTGGTACCGCGATCGCTCCCGGGTGGAAGACGGTCTGCGTCTGGCCATGGCAACCGGAGCCAATGTCGTCGAATTCGCCGGTCAGGGTGATTTCGCCCGGGTCGACGAGTACCAGGACCACGTCGAGATTCGCCAGATTCGATAAGGCTGGGGCCGGGTCCCCGCGGCACACGTGCGCCCCGTGGCCCACACAGGGCACGGGGCGCACATCATCAAAGGTAGGTTGCCGCTGGGTTTCTAGCGCGCGAGCGCACCCATGGGGTCCCAGGGGGCGAGCTCGATCGGCTCGCTCTCGTAGGCTGCCAGCTCCTCGTCCGTCAGGTACTTCTTGTCGACGACGACTTGGTAGACGTACTCGCTGAACCAGGCGTCGGATGCGATCTCGTAGCCCTTCTTGCCGGCATCCTCGCCCCAGCTGTTCTCGATGCGCCAGCGCGTCGGGTTCCCGTCGGCGTCGAGGTTCACGCCCTGCAGCGTCATGGCGTGCGTCATGAGCGACTCGCCGTAATCCAGGCGCGCCGCCTTGTCCAGGCCGGCCTCAATCGGCAGATCGAACAGGGTGTCGACCTCGAAGGCGCTCGGGTCGAGCACGCCGTCTTCGCGCAGGAAGCTCTGTCCCACGTCCGAGCCGAACCACACGGGGAGGTTGTCGCGCATCTGCGCCACGGCGGCGCGCTTGAGCGACTCGATCGGGAGGTTGACGTAGCGCACGCCGCCGTCTTCGACCACGTTGCCGAGATACTTGACCGTGTAGCTGTGCATATAGGGCTTGTCCGAGGTGGGCGCGTTGATGATCGAGATGTAGTCGTCGAGGTTCATGTCGACGAACTCGTCGAAGAACTGCTGCGGGGTATAGGTGCCCGAGGCCTTGAGCTCGTTCTTCTCGTCGCGGATGCGGACGTCGAACGCCGCGGGCGGCTCGCCCAGGCAGATGGCGAGCACGCGGTAGACGCCGTCCATGAGCTGCTGCTTGAGCTCCGCCATGGTGGCGTCGTCCGCACCGGAGGCGTGGGCGTCGCGTAGCCGCTTGGCGCCGGCGCGCAGGTAGCGCGTGAGGTGCTGGTTCATCGTTCCGGTGTTGGAGGAGTGGAACGTCTCAGGCATGGCCTCCTTGGGCACGACACCGTACTTCTTGACCAGGGAGCGGAACATGTCCCACTGGCCGCCGTCGCACAACGGGTCGGACAGGAGGTAGGCGATCTCGCGGTCCGTCAACGGCTGGTCGGCCGTGGCGATGATGTTCTCAAAGAACCAGTTGGAGCGCTCGTACTTGTCCCAGAACAGGGGATAGGCCTGGGAGAGCTCGAAGGTCTTGAGGCCGAGCTTCTTCATGATCCGGTAGCGCATGGTGTTCAGGCTGGCGAACATCCAGCAGCGTCCCGAGCGCTTCTGGTTCGTGATCTCGCCTTGCTCGAGCTGGATGTCGAACGTGGTGGTGCCGAGCGCTGCGACCTGCGGGTTGCGCGCTGCGGCGGCGATCCCCGATGACGTGACCGCGTTGCGTGCGATCTGGTTGCTGCGGCAGCCGATAAACGACTCGTGTGCGGCGGCGATGGCGTCGGGCGTGATGGAACGGGTGCGATCCACGGTATGCTCCCTTCGATTTGCCGGTGCATCCGGTAGGTTGAACAGTCCGTGACGTAGCATACCCCAAATGGCGCGTTTTGGGACGGGGCCAAAAAGCATCGCGGCGCACGCCGTGCGCCCGAGGGGAGGCCTCGGGCGCACCTGCTCTTTAGCTGACCAGCTCGATCGTGAAGAGCGGTTCGAAGACGAATTCGTCGGCGGTTCCAGCGTCGATGCTGTCGTGAAATGCCTGGTCGTTCGCCATGAGCGTTTCCTTGAAGGTGTCGACGGGATCGATTCGGTACTCATGGGTGAGGGTCGTGCCGTCAACGAAGGTCGCCGTGATGGTGATGGTGCGTCCGGCGAGGAGCTGCGCTCCGTACGCGACGGATTCGAATCGGAATTCGTCTGTCGACTTCTGTATCGCTTGCTCGTAGAGGGCCCGGAACTCATCGGGCAGTGCGTAGATCAGCTCGACCGAGAACGTCCCGCCGTCGATGGTCCCGATCCGATCGAGCATGTCCTGCGTGATGGTCATGCTCTGACCGTGCATGTCCTCGTAGGTTCCGTCGGTCTTACGATAGTTGCGACTGCCGAGGTAGCAGAACTGGGCGGTCTCGTCGCCATCGATGCGATACTCGAGCTGCGTAATGTCCTCGCCATAGGTGTGAAGGTCGATATCGAAGACGGCATGTGCCATCATGCCGTCCTCCTCATCTGCGGGGCCTGCGTCCCAGCTGCCGACGTGATCCATGAAGCCGGGGCCGGCGAGCACGGTGTTGCTGCGGTCTTCGACCGGTGTGCCGTCTGCATAGGCTGCAAGCACGAACGAGGCTTGCGCGGCCGCAGCGGCCGACGAGTTCGAGCTGCTGCCCGTTTGGTCCGATTGCGCTGCGGATGGGGCGGATGCGGAATCTTCCGAGGGCGCCCACAGGATGCCGAGCGCCGTGCAGCCCAGGGCGAGACCGGCTGTGCAGGCGGCGACGGCGATCGCACGGCGACGCGTGAAGACGCGACGGCGCCTGCGCTCGGTGGAGGCCGACAGCTGGTTCGCAGCGGTCCGGGGCTGCTGCTGGACGCGGGCGCGCTCGGCAGCGATCCGCTCGGCCAGCGCGGAGCGCATGCGCGGCGTCAGCGCGATGCGGTTCATCTTGGTTGCATAGTCGTTCATGATGGATGCCATGGTTGCTCCTTCTGTTGGTTCGCGTGCAGTGCCCGTCAGCGAACGGGAGGTCCATGGGGCGACGCGTCGCCGGGCTGGACGGAGACGCGCGCTTGATTCTCGGCGGCAGGGCGAGCGGCGCCGTGCGCGCTCAGGGAGTCACGGAGCCGCTTGCGGGCTCGGAACAGCCTCGTGCGAACCGTCGCGGCCTTGATGCCGAGCAGCTGTGCGATCTGGGCGGTGTCTCTCTGCTCGACATAGGCAAGATGGATGACAAGGCGCAGATCCTCGGGGAGGTCTGCGAGCGCATGCCACACCGGGTGGTCGCGCAGGTCGCGCAGCGCGATGTCCTCGGCGGATACCGTGGACAACTCGCGGGCATCGTCGCCGGCCTTGCTGTCGTCAAGCGCGTCGACGCGACGGCTCCACGCGCTTTTCTGGTGATCATGGCAGATGTTGATGGCAACGCGCAGCAACCATGCGCGCAGATGGTCGTCGCTCTCGAAAGATGTGCCGCTCGTCAGCAGGCGGACGAACGTCTCCTGCACCGCATCCTGCGCATCGGATACGTTTCGCAGCTGATTCAGCGCGAGCCGCAAGACGGCGTCTCCGTGCGCGTCGATGGCGTGGTTCATGAACGCGTCGGAGCGCATTGTCGGGTTCGTCATATGAATCACCTCCTCACATCCTATACGATTGAGGAGGCGAATGCGTTCCCGGCGGCGGGGGCGATGCGCCGCACCTAAGAAGATGCCCAGTGGAGGCTCCGGGGTCAAAAGTTGCTGAAAAATCGGCCTTGTAGACGACTCGTTTCAGAGCGGCCGGAAAACCGCACCCGACCCAAGGCTGCGACCTGCGGAAACGCTGACGCCGAAGGTGCCGTTTCGGGCAGGACCGAAATCAAGCCGTCTACAACGCCGATTTTTCAGCAAAAGTTCCCGTCGGAACCTCCACTAGGGTCGCGGGTTGGCTCGCTGTGCCCCAGGCGCCCCTGCGGGGCCGGTCCCCGCAGGGGCGCCGTCGCAAAACCCTAAGCAGCGTTACCCTAGTAGAGTTGCTCGATGGTGAATGCCGGATCGCCGAAGGTCTCGCCATCGGTGAGCGCCTCGATGGCCTCGGGCAGCGCGTCGGTCGGTTCAATGCGGTACTTGTGCGTTTCGACGGATTCGTCCTCGAACGTGACGCGCAGGGTGAGCGTCGATTGCGCGATGACGCGCGCTGCGGCGGTATAGGCGGCGACGAGCGCCTCGATTTCCTGTGGATGCTCCATGCCGGGGGTGTCCGCGGGGATGTTCGCCATGAGATAGACTCTGCCCTTGCGGAAGGGCGGGTAGGGTAAGTCGAGCTCGCCGGGCGCGATGGTGAAGGCGTGCGCATCGAACGCTTCGGGCTTGGTGGCGGGGTCGGCATGCGGGTCGTAGCGGAAATATGCAGCCCCGTCGAGCTCATAGGAGATCGACCGCATGGATACGCCCCTCACGTCCAGATCGAAGAGGAGCGAGACGGCAAACCCTTCGTCGATGCCGGTGTCGTATACGCCCGTGCCGTCATCGGTGAACGGCCCGTCGTCGGCAAAGCCCCAGAAGCCTCCCTGCAGAAACTCGTTGTCGATGCTGATGCCGACGCGATCTCCCTCGCCCGAGCCGTCAGCATAGGCGGCGAGGGCAAAGCCCTCCGATGGCGCTCCCTCTTCCGGTAAAAGGGTGTGCATGCCCGCATACGTGAGGGCGAGGGTCGCTGCCGCCGCGCACCCTCCTAGGGCCGCACGGCGCGTGAGGGCGCGCGTGCGTGTGGCCGGTGCCTGCGTGCGTCCGCGCGCCGCCCGATGCACGGCGTCTCCGATGGACCGGTAAGCGTCGTCTGCAAGGTCTATGGTTCGCATGGCAGCGACATAGGTGCTGATGGGATCCTTATCCATGGGTGCTCTCCTTTCGTGCGCGAAGACGGGTTTTTGCCGGGTGCTCCCCGGTTTCCAGAAGCGTGCGGAGCCTCTTGCGCGCCCGGTACAGCCGCGTACGTACGGTGATTGCGGGAATGCCGAGGGCTTTGGCGATGTCATCGCAGGAAAGCTCCTCGACGTAGCGCAGATGGATGACGATGCGAAACGGTTCCGGAAGCTGCTCGAGCGCCGCCCAGACGGGATGCCGCTCGAGTGCCGCGAGGTCTTCCGATGGATCCGTCGGGGCTGTAGCCGGGATTCCCTGCGCGCACGCATCATCGAAGCGGTCCACACGGCTGCGCCATGCGCTGCGGTGAAGTTCGCGGCATCGGTTGATGGCGACGCGCAAAAGCCACGCGCGCAGGTGCTCCCGATCGTGAAACGGCCTGCTATGTTCGAGCAGCGCGATGAACGTGTCCTGGACGACATCTTGGGCATCAGCCGGCGAGCGCGTGCACGCGAGCGCGGTTCGGTACACCTGTCCGCCGAACGCGCGCAGGGCCTCGTTCACAAACGCTTCGTCATGTTGTTGAGCTGTCATGTCGACCACCTCCTCACATGGTACATGCGCGAGAGGGGCCCGATGTTCCCCTGCGGGCCGAAAAACTCAGGCGAGTTTGTCCCGAAGGGATCGTCCGTTGCCTTACGGGAGCGTGTCAACGGTATACTTTGGTCGAGAGGGACCATGGGGAGAGGCAGACATCATGGAAAACGGCGAGCGACCGCAGCTGAACGGCACCGTGCTTTCGTATGCGGGCGAGCGTGCCCTGCGCGTTCTTGAGGCGGCGGGGCTTGAGGCTTGGGTTGTGGGCGGCTGGGTGCGCGACGCGCTCATGGGCGGCGCCGGCCACGATGTCGACCTGTGCTGCGCGGGAACATGGCGGCAAAACGAGGCGGCACTGCGCGCCGCGGGCATCATGGTCGTGGAGTCGGGCATCAAGTTCGGCGGCATCACGGCGGTTATCGACGGCGAGCGCATCGAGGTGACGACCTACCGGCTCGACGGGTTCTATATCGACGGACGGCATCCGGAAGAGGTGACGCGCGCCACCTGCGTCGAGGACGATCTCGCGCGGCGCGACTTCACCGTCAACGCCATGGCGTGGCATCCCGAGCGCGGCCTGCTCGACCTATATGACGGCCAGGGCGATCTTGCGCGCAAGGTCATCCGTGCGGTAGGAGATCCGCGCCGGCGATTCGAGGAGGACGCCTTGCGCATGCTGCGCGCCGTCCGGTTCGCATGCCGATTGGATTTCTGGATCGAGGAGCGAACTGCCGAGGCGCTCGCCTCGTGCGCGCCCCTGCTCGATGCGGTGGCGCGGGAGCGCGTGGGCATCGAGCTCGACGGCATCCTGCGCACCGCCCACGGCGGCGATGCGATGCTTCGCTACCCCGAGCTCATGTGTGCCGCCGTGCCCGAGCTCGCCGCGTGCCGCGGCTTCGACCAGCAGAGCCCCTACCACGCCTTTGACGTGTACGAACACATCGCGCGCGTGCTGACGGTCGCCGGCGAGCTTTCCCGCTTCCGCATCGACGGCGGAGATCCCGACCAACCGCCCTCGCCGTCGCTCATGTGGGCGGCGCTGCTGCACGATATCGGCAAGCCCCAAACCTTTACGGTCGACGAGAGGGGCCGCGGCCACTTTTACGGTCATCCCGAGGTCGGCGCCGATATGGCGCGGAACCTTATGCGCCGTCTCGCCCTGCCCGGCGACGTGATCCGCGACGCCTGCATGCTCATCCGCTATCACGATCTTCCCATGATGGCCGAGCGGGAGGACCTGCTGCGCGTCATGCACATCTTTTCGGGCGAGGGGATGGAAACCCCGCGGCTCATGGGCGAGCTGTTCGACATCAAGCGCGCCGATGCGCTGGGCAAGGCCCCGTCGTGCTTCTATTACGTCGAGGAGATCGAGCGCATGCGCGAGATGGTGCGCGAGCTCATCGCGAACGACGAGGCGTACAGCATGGCGACGCTGCATCTTGCGGGGCGTGACCTGATCGCCGCGGGCGTCAAGCCCGGGCCGCGTATCGGAGAGCTGCTGCGCCGGGCCCTGAAGGCGACGATGCAGGGGAGGGTGCCCAACCGCACCGACGACCTGCTGGCATTCCTCGATCTGTAGGATGGTTCCGGCCATCCCGTCTGCATACGATGCCGCGCCCGTCGCATGTGACGGGCGCGGCATCGCCGTATGACGGATCCGTCTAGAACTCGAATTCAATATGGGCGCTGACGCCGCTGCCCGTACTCGTCACTTCGTTTTCGGTCATCGTGCAGCCGGCGCAAAGGCAGACGGAGATGACGAGGGCGATCATAAACGGGATGATGTTTTTCATGACGGTCTGCTCCTTACTCGGGTCGCGCCCATCTTACCGCGTGTCGGGTGCCTTGCACGACGATTCGGGGGCGAATGCGTGCAATAGGGAACGAACGTCGCATCGGCGTGGTTCGTGTACCCTTGTTCTGACAAAGTGTCAGTAGTAGGATATGCCCGTAACACGAATGGACCTACTCGTAACACTTATCAAGGAGATACGCCATGCGCTCAACCGACACGATCTTGACGCGCCGCGGCTTTCTGGGCGCCTCGATTGCCGCGACGGTCGCGGTGACGGGCGCTGTGTCCGGCTGCTCGGATCAGGGCGGTTCCGGTTCTGCGTCCGGGTCCTCTGCCGCCCAGGCGACATCGCAGGTCATCGTTGCCATGAACGCGGGCAGCGAGCCGGCTGCGGGATTCGACCCGCTTGTTGCCTGGGGGTGCGGCGAGCATGTGCACGAGCCGCTCATCCAGTCGACGCTCATCACCACCGACCGGGACCTGAACTTCGTCAACGACCTGGCCACCGAGTACCTGTGCTCGGATGACGGCCTGGTATGGACGTTCACCATTCGAGACGATGTGGTGTTCACCGACGGGGAGCCGCTGACGGCGCACGACGTCGCCTTCACCGTGAACGCCGTCGCGAAGGGAACCACGTCCGAGGCGGACCTTTCCATGGTCGACCAGGCGACGGCGGTCTCCGATACGGTCGTCGAGATCCACCTGAACAAGCCCTACAACGCGCTGCTCTACACGCTTGCCGTGCTGGGCATCGTCCCGGAGCATGCCTACGGCGACGGCTACGGCGCGAACCCTATCGGGTCGGGCCGGTATATGCTCGAGCAGTGGGACCGGGGCCAGCAGGCGATATTCCGGGCGAATCCCGACTATTACGGCGAGGCCCCCCTGATCGAGCGCGTCGTCGTGGTCTTCATGGACGAGGATGCGGCCCTTGCCGCCGTCCGCGCCGGCCAGGTCGATATCGCCTACACCTACGCTACCCATTCCGAGCAGGCATTCGACGGCTACGAGCTCGTGGCCTACGACACGGTCGACTCGCGCGGCATGTCGCTGCCGACGGTGCCCACGGGCGGCACCAAGATGGACGGCGACGCGGAGTATCCCATGGGCAACGACGTGACCTGCGATGTCAGCGTGCGCCGCGCCATCAACATGGGCATCGACCGCCAGGCGGTCATCGATCACGTGATCAACGGCTACGGCGGGCTCGCGTACAGCGTGGGCGACGGCATGCCGTGGTCGAGCGATGACATGCGCGTCGATTTCGATGCGGATGCCGCGAGGGCCCTTCTCGACGAGGCGGGCTGGGTCCTCGGGGACGACGGCGTGCGCAGCAAGGACGGCGTCCGGGCCGCTTTCGACCTGTGGTACTCGTCTGACGACTCGGTCCGCCAGGCCATCGCGAACGAGATGGCCAACCAGCTCGCCGGCCTGGGGTTCGAGGTCACCCCGCGCGGCGGGAGCTGGGATGAGATCTACCCGCATGAGTTCGAGCAGCCTGTCCTGTGGGGATGGGGCTCCAATTCACCCGTCGAGGTCTACGAGCTCAACTACTCCTCCGGCTGGGGCAACTACGCGTGCTATGAGAGCGAGACGGTCGACGCCTATCTCGACCAGGCGCTCGCCCAGACAGATATCGAGGCCTCGTACGAATACTGGAAGCGCGCCCAGTGGGACGGTACCGAGGGGATCGCGCCGCAGGGGGCGGCGACGTGGTGCTGGATCGCGAACGTCGACCATCTCTATTTCAAGCGCACGGGTCTTGACGTGGCCGACCAGAAGCCGCATCCGCACGGACATGGCTGGTCGCTCGTCAACAACGTCGACCGCTGGAGCTGGAGCGAGGCATGATCGGCGCGCTGAGGTACGCCGCGGTCCAGGTAGCGCGCTTCGCCCTGCTGATGGTCGCGGTCAGCATCGTCACGTTCGCGCTGGTCAGCGCGTCACCCATCGACCCCGTCCAGGCAAATACCGGACAGGCTGCGCTGCTGTCGATGAGCGCCGAGAAGCGCGAGCAGCTCGATGAGCGCTGGGGCGTGGGCGAGCCGCTGTGGGAGCGCTACGGGCAGTGGGCCTCGGATGCGATTCGGGGGGACTTCGGTGACAGCCTGCGCTTCAACGCGCCCGTGACCGAGGTGGTCGCCGATCGCCTCGCCGGGTCGGCGCTGCTGCTTGTCTCCGCATGGCTCATGTCGGGCGTGCTCGGGCTCGTACTCGGCATCGCGGCGGGGGTTCGGCAGGGGAGCCTGCTCGACCGGGCCGTGTGCCTGTATTGCTACGTTCTGTCGGCGACGCCGACGTTTTGGTTGGCGATCGTGCTGCTGATGGTGTTCGCCGTCCAGCTCGGGTGGTTTCCCGTCGGCTTCTCCGTACCCATCGGGGCGTCGGTGGCGACCGTCTCGCTGGCCGAGCGCCTTCATCACCTGATACTGCCGGCGCTCACGCTGTCGGTGACCGGGGTGGCCAACATCGCGCTGCACACGCGTGAAAAGGCCATCGACGTCATGGCGAGCGAGTACGTGCGCCTCGCGCGGACGCGCGGCGAGGGAGGGATGTCGCTGGTTGTGCGCCATGTGCTGCGAAACCTGCTGCTGCCTGCCGTGACGCTGCAGTTCACGTCGATCAGCGAGATCGTGGGAGGGTCGGTCCTCGTGGAACAGGTGTTTTCGTACCCCGGACTCGGCCAGGCGACGGTGACGGCGGGCTTGGGCGGAGACGCCCCGCTGCTCGTGGGGCTGGCGCTCGCCACGGCGGCCGTCGTGTTCGCGGGCAACCTCGCGGCGAATCTGCTCTACGGGATCATCGATCCCAGGATGCGTCGGGAGGTGCGCCATGTTCGCTAGCAAACCGGGGCCGCGTGAGGCCCAAGCGGACGGCCTGACGCTCTTCCACGATATCGAGCGGCCGTATGCGCGCGGCGGTCGCCGCGCGTGGCTTGCCGGGTGCGTGCTCGCCGCCGTCGCGCTGGTGTGCGTGGCGGTCGCGGGGACGCTGCTTGCGCCCGCTGCCGGTGCGACCGACTTCGCCCAGAAGAACCTGGCTCCTTGCGCCGCCCACCTGTTCGGAACCGATTGGATGGGTCGGGACATGCTCGCCCGCACGCTCGCGGGTATCGCCACCTCGCTTGCCGTCGGCACGCTGTCCGCCGCGGTGTCCTCGGTCATCGCGCTCGCGCTCGCCACGGTCGCCGCCTTGGGGGGACCTCGCGCGGACGCGGTCGTGAGCTGGCTCATCGACCTGGTCATGGGCATTCCGCATCTGATCCTGATCATCCTGGTGAGCTATGCGCTCGGCCGCGGAGCGGTGGGCGTCACGGTGGGCGTGGCGCTGACGCATTGGCCGAGCCTCACGCGCGTGCTGCGCGCCGAGATCATGCAGCTGCGCGCCCAGCCGTTCATGGCGTGCTCCCGCGCGCTCGGCATATCGGGGATGCGCATGGCCCTCACCCATGCCGTTCCCTACGTGCTTCCGCAGTACCTCGTGGGGCTCGTGCTGCTGTTTCCCCATGCGATCCTCCATGAGGCGTCCATCACGTTTTTGGGGTTTGGCCTGTCGCCCGAGCAGCCGGCGATCGGCGTGATCCTATCCGAGGCCATGGGCTACCTCACGGCCGGTTCCTGGTGGCTCGCGGTGTTTCCCGGCCTCGTGCTCCTGCTTGTCGTGCTCATGTTCGACCGCATGGGTTCGGGCCTTCGGCGCCTGGTATCGCCCCAGGGGGTGCAGTCATGATCGAGCGAGCGGAACTCCCCGCGATGCCGCACGGCCCCCATGTGGACGCAGAGCGGCATCATCACCATTCGCATGCCGCCCGCTCGCGGCATCCCGGCAACCATCATCTGCTGACGGTCGAGGACCTGACCGTCTCGTTTTCGATGTACGACGAGAGCCGGCCGTACTTTCGCGCCGAGCGGGTGATGCGCGAGCAGTTGCATCATCTGTCGCTGTCGGTTCACGAGGGCGAGGTGGTGGCCGTCGTGGGGGCGAGTGGATCGGGCAAGACCCTGCTCGCCGACGCGATCTTGGGGCTCTACGAGCCGAATGCGCGGGTTTCGGGGCGCATCTGGTTCGACGGCGAGGCCATGGACGTCTCCTCGCTCGCGCGCCTGCGCGGCCACGGGATCTCGCTGGTTCCGCAGAGCGTGAAGCATCTCGATCCCCTCATGCGCATCGGGCGCCAGGTGGTCGGGGTGTGCGCCAAATCGGAGCGGGCGCGCCGCGAGCAGCGCATGCGCGAGCTGTTCGCCGCCTACGGTCTCGCCCCCGAGGTCGAGCGGATGTATCCGCATGAGCTCTCCGGTGGCATGGCGCGCCGTGTGCTGCTGATGTGCGCGCTCATGGACGAGCCCCGTCTGATCGTGGCCGATGAGCCCACGCCGGGCCTCGATCTCGAGCTTGCCGTCCATGCGCTCGGCGATCTGCGCTTATTTGCCGACCGCGGGGGAGGCGTCGTGCTCATCACGCACGATATCGACCTGGCGCTGTCGGTCGCCGACCGCGTGGCGGTCTTCCGCGATGGAACGATCGTGGAGGAGACGGCTTCGTCGAGCTTTGATGACCCGGACCTTCTTGGGCACCCCTTCTCTCGCGCGCTGTGGCACGCGATGCCGCAGCACGGTTTTACGGCGCCGTGCGACCGGGGGAGCGCGAAGGACTTCGATTCAGGACGGGAGGGGACAAGATGACTCTTGAGGCGAGGAACATCTCGTTCAGCTATCCGTGCGGCAGGAGCCTGTACCGCGATTGGTCGCTTTCCGTCGAGCCCGTCGAGCGCGTGGCGCTGTGCGCCCCCTCGGGTGCGGGCAAAACGACGCTTTGCCGCATCCTCGCGGGGTATCTGACTCCGCTATCAGGGGAGGTCCTGGTCGATGGCGAGCCCGTCGCATCCGGGCGCATGCGGGGGCCGCGTCCGGTTCAGCTGATCTGGCAGCATCCCGAGCAGGCGTTCGATCCGCGCATGCGCATGGGCCGCTCTCTCGCCGAGGGCGCGTGCGCGCGCAGCGTCGACGGTGCCGTGCGGGCTGCGCGCGACGAGGGGCTCATGGATGCGTTCGGGATTCGGGATGAGTGGTTGAGCCGTCTGCCCCATGAGCTGTCGGGCGGCGAGCTCATGCGCTTCTGCATCGCGCGGGCCCTTCTCGCTCATCCGCGTTACCTGATTTGCGACGAGATGAGCGCCATGCTGGATGCGGTGACGCAGGCAGAGGTGTGGCGCGCCCTGCTGGCTCTTGCGGAGGAGCGGGAGATGGGGATCGTCATGGTCTCGCACGCCCCCGCCCTTCTCGATCGCATCGCAACGATGCGCGTATCGGTGGGGCTGGACGTCGAGGCCCCCGATGCGCGTGCAAGCCATGCCGTCTGACCTGCGCACTTCGCAAGAGCTTCACAACTTCGAGATTCTTGAAATTAGTTCTTGCCTCGGCGCCGGTCATCCCGTAATATTCTCTTTGCGCAAAGGCGCTACACCACATGGCCCGTTCGTCTAGCGGTTTAGGACGCCGCCCTCTCAAGGCGGAGATCACCAGTTCGAATCTGGTACGGGCTACCAAGAACTTCAAAGGCTCTTCGGAGCCTTTTTTCATATCGATATGCAATGGGGGCGCTGGGAGTAATCGCAGCCGACCGAGTGCACATCGGGGACGTACCTTTTGTATGCACTTTTGCAAACTGGGGACACCCCTTGGCGTGACAGGCTGCTCTGTGGGTTGAAATGAACCCGTCTCCAACCAACCCAATGGGGGCGGATGGGGGGAGCTGAGAGTAATCGCAGCCGACCGATCACCTCTCTGACCTGCCGTCTGCATGATTTCCCCACGACCGCAAACTTTTTCAAAAAAGTACTTGCGCCTCCGGTCAACGTCCCCTAATATACTTTCTTGCGCGAAGGCGGCAACGCACGAGCGCAACGGATGCATCAATGGGATGTCGTCTAATGGCAGGACAGCGGATTCTGGTTCCGTCAATGGGGGTTCGACTCCCTCCATCCCAGCCATAATGGCCCGTTCGTCTAGCGGTTTAGGACGCCGCCCTCTCAAGGCGGAGATCACCAGTTCGAATCTGGTACGGGCTACCAAGAACTTCAAAGGCTCTTCGGAGCCTTTTTTCATACCTCGTCCCGCCCCCACATCATGTCGACAGCTATGACGACTGTCGAGCCCCTTTTGGATTTCTTCAGGGGCAGGAAAAAGAACCGTACAATAGAAGGGTTAGAGTTCTCGTCCGCGATGCGCGCGGATGCTTATCTGAGGAGACGCATGTCGGATTCTTCTAACAAGCTGGCTTCCAAGCCCAGGGTAGCCGCCGAGGCTTCCGGGGGAGACGACCACAAGGGTGCTCGTCGCGGCGCCATCTTCATCGGCATCGTCCTGATCGCCTACGTCGTCTACCTTGTCGTGACCGGTCAGGTCGCCCAGTTCCTGGACGCCATGGGCAGCGTTCAGACCGGGTGGCTTGTGGTCGCGTGCATCAGCATGCTGCTCTATCTCATCTTCGGAATCGCCGCCTATGCGATCGCCGTGTGGCTCGACCCGGCCTCTCCGGTCGGTATCCGAGACCTCATCTCCGTCGAGGCGAGCGGCATCTTCTTCGGAAACCTGACGCCCATGATGATGGGTTCCACGCCGGCACAGATCTATCGCCTGACCAAGGCGGGCCAGAACGTGGGCGAGGCGGGCGCCATCCAGTTCACGCGCTTCATCGTCTATCAGTTCGGCCTTGTTGCGTGGGGCGCCATCCTGCTGATCGCCCGCATGCCGTTCTTCACGGAGCAATACGGCAACATCACGCTCATCAGCGTCTTTAGCTTCGGCGGGCATATCTGCATCCTGCTCGCGATCTTCGCCATCGCACTGATGCCCCGCACGGTGATGCGGGTCGCGCATTGGCTCATCTCGCTGCTCGCGCGCGTGGGCGTGGCCAAGGACAAGACCGCGGGTTGGCACGAGTTCGTCGACAGCGAGGTCATGTCGTTCTCCGACAAGTTCAAGCTTGCCGCGGGGCACCTGAGCTCCATGGCGCTCACCGTCGTGATCACCATGCTGCAGCTCGCGTTCTTCTACCTGGTGCCGTACTTCCTGATGCTTTCGTTCGGGCACCACGACGTCGACTTCTTTTCTGTCATGGCGGCGAGCGCCTTCGTGCAGCTGCTCTCTTCCGCCGTGCCCCTGCCCGGCGGAACGGGCGGCGCCGAGGGCGGGTTCGCGCTGTTTCTGGGCCATTTCTACGGCAGCGCGGCCACGGCGGGCTATCTGCTGTGGCGCCTGATCACGTTCATCGCGCCGACGATCCTGGCCGCTCCGCTGCTTGGTCTCAAGAGCTCGCACAACGCGAGTATCCATGACCGCTGGGATCGCGCGATCGCCCGGTTCGGACGCGACAAGCACGTCACGTCCGCTCCCTCCGCAGTCGCCGCCGCGGCATCTGCCGCGGAGACGGCGGCTATCGAGCAGGTCGAGGCCGCTGCCGTGAAGGGCGCCGATGCGTCCGGGCACCCCGGTGGTGCCGCCCCCGCTGCACGGCAGCCTAAGCGCGCGCCTCGCAAGCGAGGGACGCAGGTGCGCCGCGCGGTCGACGGCATCACGGTGTCGCCTTCCAGGCTTGCGAAGCAGCGTCCTCACGATCCGCAACCGTAGACGAACGATCTGCGCGCTCCGCCCGGGGCGCGCTTCCTTATTGAAGGGATGGCTATGATTCAAGCTCTTGGGGTGATCGCATCGTGTGCGGCTGCGGCAGGCGGCGCCGGGCTCGCCGTCGCCGGCAACGCGCTGTTCGACTTTGCGCTCAACCCCCGTGCCAAGCATTCCATCATGGCGCGCATCAACGATGGCGAGGTGACCGGAGTCGATGCCGCCGCCATGGGTTCCGATCCCGCGCTGGCCGATGCGCGCCGGTGGTTCGAGCAGTCCAAGCGCGATATATCCATTCGTCCTCACGACGGGGGCGAGCTGCATGGGTGGCGCATCTGGGGGCCCGGCGTCATACCCGGCGATGACGGTCGGCGCGACGGCGCGAGCCCCGATACCGCGCACCGCTACCTGATTCTTTGCCATGGATACAGCGGGCAGCCGAGCGATCTTGCGCGCGAGGCCCGTGCGGCCCACGGCATGGGGTGCTCGGTCCTTCTTCCCGCGGCGCGCGGCTTCGAGCGCAACCGCGACCGGTATGTCGGCATGGGATGGCTCGACGCGCGCGACCTTCTTGGATGGATCGAGGCGCTCGTCTCCTTCGACCCCCAGGCTCGCATCGGTCTCTTCGGCGTCTCGATGGGCGCCGCCGAGGTCATGATGGCCTCGGGCGCCGAGCTTCCCGACAATGTGCGCTGCATCGTTGCCGACTGCGGATACACGAGCGTTTGGGACGAGTTCGTCGTCCAGATGAACGACTTGATGCACCTGCCGATCCATCCGCTCCTCGATGCCGCCGAAGCGGTGTGCCGCGTGCGCGCCGGTTACGGGTTCAAGGAGGCGAGTGCCGTCAAGCGCCTGGCGCGCGCCCGTGTCCCCATGCTGTTCATCCACGGCACCGACGATGTGTTCGTGCCCTTCCGCATGCTCGACGAGGTCTTCGGCGCCTGCGCGAGCCCGATCAAGGAGAAGGCGGTGTTCGAGGGCGCGGGCCATGGGGCGTGCAGCTATGCAGACCCCGTCCGCTACAGGAATCTCGTGCTCGATTTCCTCACACGCTACCTGTGAGGCGGGGCAAGCGGGCGCCATCGGCGCATAGTTGTGCTCAGTCCCATAGGTTCCGCGCTCGTTATGGGTATCGCCTGCAGTTCATTCATGAATGAACAGGGGTGTCAAACAAGCGAATCCTGCGGAAACGCAGAATAGGGGCGAATTTCTGGGGACAGTCCCTTTTTATTCACGATGGCGCATGTGCGCCATCGTGAATAAAAAGGGACTGTCCCCAGAAATTCAAACGGGGCCGAACGGCATGCCTGGGTCCCCACAGAGACCCCGCTGCAAGCCGTTCGGCCCCGCAATCACGGCAAGCCGACCGCCAGGCGGCAACGCAAGCCTACTGATACCGCAGGCATTCGACCGGATCGAGCCGTGCCGCCCGGCGAGCCGGATAGAACCCGAAGACGAGTCCGATGGCGATGCTCAGCCCCACCGCCGCGGTGATCGCCTCGGGGGAGATCATGGGGGAGATGGAGGCCCCCTCCATGCCGCCCATGGCGCTTACCAGCCCCAGCGATGACGCTCCGATGGAAAGGCCCCAGGAGATGAGGTATCCCAGCACCGTGCCGATGATGCCCCCGGTCACGCACACCACCGACGACTCCACGAGAAACTGCGACGTGATGTCGCGCCGGGTCGCGCCCAGGGCCCGGCGAACGCCGATCTCGCGGATGCGCTCGGTCACGTTCGTGAGCATCATGTTCATGATGCCGATACCGCCCACGAGCAGCGAGATGCCCGCGACGGCGCCCATGATGAGCGAGAAGGAGTTCATGAAGCCGTTCATGGAGTCGATCTGGGACTTCATCGAGTAGACGTAGACGCCCTCGTCGATCTGGTCGTCCGGGATGCCCATGACGGCGGCGACCTGCGTCTTGGTGGTCTCCATGAGCGCATCGATGTCCACGCCCTCGCAGGCGATGCCCACCACCTGCGAAAGGTACTCGTATCCGCCGCCGAAGTCGGCGAGCACGGTGGCGAGCGGCATGTACACGGTGATGTAGGTGCTGCCGCTCCCGCTGCCCGTCATGGGCATGCTCTCGTCGATGCCCACGACGGTGTAGTCCTTGTTGTCGAGCCGCACCGTCTTGCCCACGACGCTGGCGTCGGCGCTGCCGAACAGCGCCTGCACGCCGGCGCGGTCAAGGATCACGACGCGCGCGCCGCTCGTCTCCTCCTGCGTGGTGAACAGGCGCCCCTCGGCCAGGCGTACCTGACCGGTCATGGAGAGGTACGACGCGTTGGCGCCGGTGATGCCCACGTCGACGGTCCCGCTATCGGACGAGACCTGGGCATAGCCGTACGCGGACCCCTCGATCAGCTCGTACTCGGGCATGAGGCGCCTGAGGTCGTTCACGTCGTCTTGGGTCATCTGGTACATGGGGGAGATGTAGACGGCGCGCGCGGCGTTGAGCCCCAGCCCCTCGACGAGCATGTTGCGGACCCCGCCGATGAGCGAGGTCATGGCGATGACCGCCGCGATGCCGATGACGATGCCGAGGATGGTGAGCAGGCTGCGCCCCCGGTTCGCCTCGAGCGAGCGGAGCGCCTCGCGGATCAGGTCGCGCAGGCTCATGAGAGAGCACCTCCTCCCAAGACGGCGGCTGCCCTCCGGTGCGGGTGTCCTGCAGGGGACGGGACGGCGCAAAGCGGGCGTCTCGCGGAAGGATCTGCTTCCGGTCCATCTGCACCGGGGTCTGGCGTATCGGTGATCGGACGGCGGCCCAGCACCTGCGTGATCTCGGCGGGTGGGATCACGTCACGGCGCCTCGTTTTTGCCCCGTGCCGCTCATCTTCATGGTAGAGCCGCCCGTCGCGGATGGTGACGGTGCGGTCCGCCTGGGCGGCCACGCCGGGGTCGTGGGTGATCAGCACGATGGTCTTTCCGGCGCGCCGCAGGGCGTGCAGCGTCTCGAGCACCATGGCGCCGGTGTGGGAGTCGAGGTTTCCGGTCGGCTCGTCCGCCAAGATGATGGCCGGGTCGTTCACGAGCGCACGGGCGATGGCCACGCGCTGCATCTGGCCTCCGGACAGCTCGTTCACGCGGTGGTCGTAATGGTCCACGGCGAGCGCAACGGAGTACAGGGCGCCCACGGCGCGGCGCTCGCGCTCCGCACGCGGGCAATCGGTGTAGGCGAGCGGCAGCATGACGTTCTCGAGTACGGTCATGCGCGGCAGCAGGTTGAAGCTTTGGAATACGAACCCGATCTGGGTCGCGCGGACCTCGGCGAGCTCGTCGTCGGTGAGCTCGGCCACATCGAGGCCCGTGAGCAGATAGGTGCCCGAGGTGGGGGTGTCCAGGCAGCCGAGGATGTTCATGAGGGTCGACTTGCCCGATCCGGACGGGCCGGTGATGGCGACGAACTCGCCGGGGTCGACGGTGAAGTCGATGTCGTGGAGCACATGCGCGAATCCGGCTTCGGTCTCGAAGATGCGGTGGATGCCGCGCATGTCGATGACGGGTCTCATGGTCACGCCCTACAGCGCATCCGCAGAGGCGGCGCCCGAGCCGACAGCTCCGTCGCCCATGCTCATGGAGCCGCCCGAGATGACGATGATCTCGCCGTCGGCGACCGGCGACAGGGGTATCTCCGGCTCGTTTTCGGGCGTCTGAAGCCCCGCACCCTCCACGCGCCCGACGACCGCGTAGCTGTCGTTCTGCGTGACGACGGTCACGTCGCGGCGTTCCGCCTCATGCGTCTCGGGGTCGGTCTCGACCATGACGTAGTAGTTCATGCCGTCATCGGTCGACAGCGCCATGGATGGCACCATGACGACGTTGTCGAGCTGCTCAGTGATGAGGGTGACCTGCGCGGTCATGCCGGGCTTGAGGCGCGGATCGGGCTGGTCGATCAAGATGTCGACGGCGAAGGAGACCGAGGAGTTCCCCATGTACATCATGTCGCCAGAGCCCGATGCGATCGACGCGATGTTCTGCACAGTGCCCTGGAGCATGATGTCATCGAAGGCGGGGAAGCTCACCTGGGCGGTCTGGCCCACAGCGACGCGCGCGATGTCCTCCTCGCTCACCTGGATGGTGACCTTCATCTGGGACAGGTCGGCGATCTGCACGAGGGGCCCGGAGGCGCCCGTCGAGTTCGCGGCGGGTTCGCTGGGGTCGGCTCCCACCTGGGCGTTCATGGCGACGATGCTGCCGGAGCTCGGCGCGGTGACGGTGCGCTGGCCCGCGGTGGCGACGGCCTGGTCGTAGCTCGCCTGGGCACTCGCCACGGCCCGCTCGGCCGCCGCGACGGAATCCTCGGCTGCGGCGGGGTCGGCGCCGGCGTAGGGGATGACGTTGCCCTCCTCGTCGGTGACCTCGTCGTAGGCGTACCACTCGTTGTAGGCGTCGGTGCGGGCGCGTTTGGCTGCGGCAAGATCGGCTTCGGCGGCCTGCAGCGACCGAAGCGCCTCGTTGACCGCGAGGTCGAGCTCGGGGTTGTCGATGATCATGAGGACGTCGCCTGCCTGAACCTGCTGGCCGGCGGCGACGCGCACCTCTGCGATGGTGCCCGATACGGCGGGCGTCACGACGGTGGAGGACAGCGGTTCGAGCGAGCCGCGCGCATCCACCGAATCGGTGTAGGTGCCTGCGATGGCGATATCGGTTATGGGCTCGAAGACGGCCTCGGGCTCCTGGGTGAGCAGGTTGACCGCCACGACCCCCACGAGGGCGACCGCGGCTATCGCCCCCGCGATGATGCCGCGCCTGATGAGCTTCTTGCGGCGACGCTCGGCGCGACGCGCCTTGAGCTTGGCGTACGCCTCGGCATCCGAGGCGTCGAGACCCTCGTAGGTATCCTGTGCCTCGGTGCCGGGAAGGACAGGGACAGGTGACTGGGTCGTCTGCTCGCCCGCGCCCTCAGCCGGCATCTGATCGGTGTCCGGCTGCTCGATAGGGGGCGTCGGGTCTGCGACGTTCCGGATGTCGTCGGTCATGGCTTCCTCGTTTCGTCATCCCAACAGTGTTTTCAACGCTGGCTACACGATACTCTATGCACGTCGTGTGCCCGGCAGCGGTTTTGTAAACTTTGGCAAGCGGAAGGGCGGGCCAGCGGTGGGGAATGGATGCGCCTGGCGGGCGCGCCCCTCCCCATCGCGGCGAGGAGGGGCGCGCGGTGCGGAATGAACTAGATCGCGTCGTCGCGCAGGGCTTCCACCACGTTGGCGGCATGGCTGCGTCGCAGCGCGTAGGCCGCGCTCACCATGATGACCGCGAGCACGATGCCGGCGGCGGCAGCGGCCTCGGCGATCGGGGGCTCCAGGGTGAAGGTGGTGAACGAGTACGTCATCGCCTGGGTCAAAAAGGCCGCCGCGATGGCTGCGAGCGCAAGGCCGATCGCAAAGCCGCGCAGTGCGTAGCTCGCGCACTCGTAGGCGATCATGCGCCGGAAGGCCGACTCGCCCATCCCGATGCTCTTGAGCACCGCGAACTCGCGACGGCGCAGGATGAGCGAATTCGTGAGCGTGTTGAAGACGTTCGCCACGGCGATCAGGCCGCAGATGACGGTGA